>PJTQ01000699.1_pt1 | contig 14873 bp, 12 predicted proteins | sample 1512231 | NCBI WGS metagenome assembly PJTQ01 (sample SAMN08177688, study PRJNA422409) | Soil metagenome, whole genome shotgun sequencing project. | isolation source: Soil (3) enriched on wood chips | place: USA: Madison | collected 2015-01-15 | reverse complement strand
AATGCCGAATGGACTTACCCCAAATTTCATGTAATTTTTTTCGCTGTGTACGCTATCCGAAACCAGTTGGATAAGTAGGTTGACATTATTTCTGCGCCAGTCGGCGATGTTTTGGAAGCCATTGGGATACTGCCTGAATGTCTCTGTATCGGGGATCGGCTTGCCGCTTTCGGGATAAGGGTAGAAATAATCGTCGAAGTGGATGCCATCGATGTCGTAATTGCGCACGATATCCATGACAATGCCGACAATGTATTCCCGTACCTGGGGAATACCCGGATTAAACAGCTTTTTGCCACCGTACACAAAAAACCAATCCGGTTTGCGGCGGGTAATGTGGTCACTTGTCGTATTGGCAGCAACCAGGTCAAATGTGGCCCGGTAGGGGTTTATCCAGCCATGCAATTCCATGCCGCGCTTATGCGCTTCCTCGATGGCAAATTCAAGGGGATCGTAAAAGGGTGTCGGCTGTTGGCCCGGTTTCCCGGAAAGGAAGCGGCTCCAGGGTTCGTTGCTTTTCGCATAAAATGCATCGGCCGTGGGTCGTATCTGCAACATGATAGCATTGATACCCGCACGTTGGTGGTTGTCCAGGTGCTGTATGAGTTCCTGTTTTTGCTTCTCGGCACCGAGGCCGCTGGCCGAAGGCCAATCAATGTTGACTACCGTAGCGATCCATGCCCCTCTTAGTTCGCGCTTCGGCAGTATATCCGATGGCGGTGCCGGACGACCATAGCCGGTGAAACAAATGAGCACTAAGAAAAGGGTGGTTAGGTAACCAAGGCACGCACGAATATAGCTCATCTCCAATGTCATAATCAGCGGTAAAGATAGAAAAAAATTGCTGACCGCTGATGAGGCTAATGGTTGTGGCCGTGCCACAATTTCAACAGGTATACTCCAATAACAAACCAGCCACATGCCACAGCCACAACCTTCATCACGACGCCGCGCTTGTCGAAGTCGAATACCCCTCTAAGCGAGGCGTATACCAACACGATGAGCAGTGGCACGGTGGGCGGGTAAAGGTGGTAGCTTTCCAGCCAATGGCCCTGAAACAGCGCCAACAGCGAACGTTGGAATCCACACCCCGGGCAATCGAAACCGGCGGCATATTTAAACGGACAAGGCAACAACAAGCTTTGCAACCACGAGGAACCCTCGATGCTGCAAACCATCAGTGCCCAAAGCTTGGCGACGGCTATTTTATTGGGGCGGCTGCTGCGGTTTGTCTTTATCGTCAAACGGATTTTTTAAATTATCGAAATCATTTCGTAGGTTGTTAAACGAATCGCCACCGATAGCTTCCGCGGCTGTTGGACCGATATATTTCGCATCCCCAAAGCCGAGAACCGGGATGGTAACGAAGCCGAAAAAAACCGTCAGTATTGTCCATAGCGGCACTTCCTTGCCGAAGCTTTTCATCAGCAAATTCAGCAGCCAGATACTGAAGACGATGTTGAGGCAAGGCACCAACGCGGCGACAACTCCCCACCATATGGGTTTGCCCACGATTTCGGCAATGATGATCATATTGTAAATAGGTATTATGGCAGCCCAGCCGGGTTTTCCGGCTTTTTCGAACATTTTCCAGAAGCCAGCGATATACAAGATAACGATCGCCAGATAGAAAATCATCGTGGCCACGCCGATGCCGGCAAACAAACCGCCACTTACGGCATCATAATTTCCATAATTGTCCATGGTTTTTAGTTTTGATGGTATAAATGAAATATTAAGTTAATTGGTATTTGCCTGTATTGCAGTTCAAAGATAAGAGTTAATTCGAAAAATGCAACATTACTATTACATGAAAGAATGACAATTTGGATACGTTTCCGGTAAAGCAAGGATAAAAGCGATACCTTTGTGAAAAAGCGTCTAGCATCCAGTTATGATGATAAAAGAGCAGATTTCGGTTTTCGATATGTTTAAGATTGGTATAGGCCCCTCAAGCTCGCACACGCTCGGCCCATGGCGCGCTGCGCAGCAGTTTACGCTGCGCTTGAGCAAAGAGGGTATGCTTGAAAAAACGGAAGCTATCAAGATCTTGCTCTTTGGTTCCCTAGCCAAAACCGGTATCGGGCACGGTACGGACATAGCCGTCCTACTGGGGCTTAGCGGCGACGATCCGGTAACTTTCGCCGTCGACGAAGTGACCCCCAAAGTTACCCGGATCAGACTGGAGCAGCGGTTGATGTTGGGCGGTATCCATGAGATAACTTTTAATTACACCGACGATCTTTTGTTTTTATATGCAGAAAGCCTCCCGTTCCATCCCAATGCCGTAACCTTTCAAGCGTTGCTGATGGATGGTACAGCTATCAGCGAAACCTATTATTCCATTGGTGGTGGCTTTGTTGTACAAGAAGGTGCTGATGAGGGCGGCGGTCAGCAGGTTGACCTTCCCTTTCCTGTGCAGAACGCGAATGATTTATTGGTTTGGTGTATGAATACCGGGCTCAAGATTTCCGAATTGGTACTGGAAAATGAACAGGCTTGGCGCTCTGAAGAGGCAACAAAAGTGGGTATGCTCCGCCTGTTCGAAACAATCCGCGACTGCATCTACCGGGGATGCCACACTACCGGGGTGTTGCCAGGAGGATTGAACGTCGAACGTCGCGCCTATAAGCTCAATAAAAAGTTAATAGCCGGTCGACCTTACACAGACTACCATGGCTGGGTAAAGGCTATCCGCGTTGGGGGTGACCATTTCCAATATACATTGGATTGGGTAAGCTGTTTCGCCTTGGCGGTCAATGAGGAGAACGCTTCGTTTGGGCGTGTGGTTACCGCGCCGACAAACGGTGCCGCGGGGGTCATCCCGGCCGTGTTGCAATATTTTATCGTGTTTTACAACGGTTTCAATGAAGACCAGATTATCCATTTTATGGCCACGGCTTCCGAAATTGGGAGTATCTTCAAGAAGGGGGCGACCATTTCAGCAGCGATGGGGGGATGCCAGGCGGAAATTGGCGTTTCCTCAGCCATGGCCGCAGGTGCGCTTACCGAATGCTTGGGCGGTTCTCAGCGGCAAGTGCTCATGGCGGCCGAGATAGCCATGGAACATCATCTGGGCCTTACCTGCGATCCCATCGGTGGTCTGGTGCAGATTCCCTGCATCGAGCGCAACACCATGGGCGCTATCAAAGCCATCACGGCCGCACAATTAGCATTGCAGTCCAATCCGGATAAGGCCCGGGTAAGCCTCGATGCTGTAGTGAAAACCATGTGGGAGACCGCCCAAGATATGAATGTCAAGTACAAGGAAACCGCCGACGGCGGGCTGGCCGTGAATATCCCGTTGAGCTTACCGGAATGCTGATGCTTTTTGGCCAATCGGATACATGTTGGCGTTTAGTCATGGAATAAGCGAATGCTTTACTTTTTGGCATAGGATGTACCATCCATGAGTTTCTTCAGCGCCGGCACACCCTGATTTTGGGTAATCCGTCGGTATGTTTCCTTTACATTTTTGTTGTACTTCTGCCGTTTTTACCCGTACTTTGCGGGATGCCGCTTTTCATCAGTTCGATCGCTTCGGGCAGCAATGGCAATTGCTATTACGTGGGCAATGGGCGTGAAGCCATCTTGGTGGATGCCGGTATTTCATGCCGCCAGATCGAAAGGCGCATGGCAGGGCAGGGGCTATCCATGCAGGAGGTAAAGGCCATCTTTGTTTCCCACGAGCATACCGACCACGTGAAGGGGTTGAGTGTTTTGGCCAACAAGTACCAACTGCCGGTGTTCCTGACCAACGGCACGCGGCGGGGCTGCAAGCTGGCCATACCCGACCGGCTGCTACATCCGCTTACCGATATGCAGCGCATCGGCGTCGGCGACTTGGTGGTAACCTCATTCCGGAAGTGCCACGATGCTGCGGATCCCCATAGTTTTCTCATTGAGGGTGATGGTTATGCGGTTGGCGTTTTTACCGACATTGGCCGGGCATGCGAGCGTGTGGTCGATTTCTTCGGCCGGTGTGATGCCGCTTTCCTGGAAGCCAATTATGATGTGGATATGCTGATGCAGGGCCGTTATCCGTTTTTCCTCAAAAACCGCATACGTGGTGGCTACGGTCACCTGTCCAATGCAGAGGCTCTGGAATTGTTTATCGAGTGCCGGTCGCCCAAGCTTAGTCACCTTTTTTTGTCGCACCTATCGCGCGACAATAACGATCCCGAATTGGTATACAAGCTGTTTGATGAGCATCGGGGTAGTACCGAAGTGATCATCGCCGGACGCTATGCTGAGACAGCGGTGTATGAGTTGGGTGCCGAATCAATGATAGTCAGAAGGGAAGCACATATCCATGTTGAAGTCGAATATGGATACCGATATACTTCAAAGTGAGCTTTCAAAACAAATTGGCTTTCCTGCTGTTTTTATTGAGATTTTTGGCGAGGTTTGATTTATCTTTGATACTTGACTATGCGCGCAGTGTTTTTAAACCGATGGCGGAAGGGCCAAGCGATACTTATGCTGGTGCTGTCGGTTTTTTTTGCCGCAGCCTGTAAAAAAGAGAATGGCGGAGCAGCCAAGCAGTCTTCTGAGAACGAAAAAACCAATAAGTGGGTCATCGAGAACATGCGGGATGTATATTACTGGAATACATCCATCCCACGGGACAGGAACCTAAATTTCGACGTCGGTCCGGAAGATTTCTTTGAAACCATCTTGCATCCCGATGATCGGTTTTCATGGATTCAGTTGGCTGAGGATTTGGATGATAATTTATCCGGTGTTTCGACAACGGTGGGGTTGGGGATAGGATTAATTCAAATAAATCAAGCGGGAGATGTGATTATCTCTGTCCGTTATGCGTTAGCCGGTTCACCTGCAGATCAAGCAGGGATTACACGTGGAGACATCATCACCGAGATCAACGGACAATCGATGACCAAAAGCAATTATAGCAGCGTACTGAATGCCTATTACGGCTCCGACCCCTTTATCATACAATTGGCACATATTAATGAAAATAGTCAGCTTGTTCGTGACGAAGAGATCGAGCTTGCTCCAGTACAAGGATTCCAAGAGCAGGCCATACACATGGATTCTGTTTTGACTACGCCTACAGGTGAAAAAGTAGGTTATCTATTTTACAACCGCTTTCTGAACAATCAGCCCAACGAGCTATTGGCTGCTTTCAATAAGTTTAAGACAGCCAATATCGGTGACTTGGTGCTGGATTTACGGTACAACGGCGGGGGTGGTATTTGGATTGCGGCAATTATGTCAGGGTTGATCCAGGCTAATTTTAAAGAGAATGAGCCTTTTATCCAATATAGATACAATAGTAACTATAATGATATCACCTATTCCTATTACGGGCTATTTGGTGGTGATTCGGACGATCCGGATGACGTAGCGTCCGCTAACGAAGTTGTCAATGCGATCAAGGCGTTGAATTTGAATTTATCAAAAGTATATATCATTGCTACTAATTATTCCGCGTCCGCTAGCGAGCTGGTCATCAATAATCTTCGGCCATTTTTATCGGACGCCAATGTAGTCCATATTGGGGAAACTACCGTGGGTAAGAATGAAGGGTCAATCACCATTGTGGATGAACGGGATCCGCCACAGACTGAATGGGGTATCCAGCCGATCATTGTCAAATTGGCTAACAAAAATGGATTTGGTGATTATCCAAATGGATTGGAACCCCAACATGAAATCGACGAATGGGATTACCTGCCTTGGGCACCAATTGGCTCATTGGAGGATCCGTTGCTCGCAAAAGCCATGGGGCTTATTGATCCGAGTATACAGCCGATCGCCGCAAAGACAATGAGTATAAAAGCACAAACAGCACGGAAATTACAGGCAGTGAGGGTGGAAGGTTTCGAAGACAAGCTCAATAAACCTGTCCCTGTTGATATAGGGAATAGGATGAAAAAGTCTATCCGGTAATCTTCATCTCAAGCCGTCTCGGTGATTTACCCTTTAAACGGGCCGTCTTCACCCGAAACAGTTTGGCTAGGAAGAGGCTTGTAAACCCGCCCATGCTGCACCAGCAAATGCCTTGGCCTGCGTATGGATGAGGTGGAGGCGGTTCCATTGTGCTTTCGCAACAGGTGTATGCGCAAACCCTGACATTGGCCATGCTTTAGGCAGTCATTTTTTCATGTTTATGCCAGGTTTGCAGGTTGTGTCACCTCGGCTGTGAAGAATGATCGGCTCTAGTCGGTGATGTCATTTTACCAATAGGCAAGCAGTGTTGCGATAGCACCGCGTGTCCTTTATTGCAAACGTAAGATGTCGGAATTGTTGTGCAGAAACGCTAAAAAGAAAGGCCCTGAAACGGGGAGAATCAGGGCCTTCTAACTAACCAATTATAAACCTAAATTATGAAAAGACAATTTTATACTGCAATATTATCAATATCCATGCCTAAAACACGTGGCAACTGTTAAGTTTTGTTAAAGAAATGTCAAGTTGGAGGATGCCTATTCCAACTTTAACGGCTCATGGCCCGAGGATTGCCCCCGAATGGCGTGGTAAGCTTCTATCATCTGATGCAGCTTCTCTGGCTGCTTTTCCGCTAGGTTTTCCTGCTGGCTGATATCGGTTGTGAGGTCATACAGCTGGTACGCTTTTGAATTGCCCAGTTCGATATTGACCTGCTTATTCGTCTGTGGTCCGTCATACGGCGGTATCATCACCCAGTTTCCCTGCCGCAATGCGGTGCGGGAGCTTGCTTCCAATATCAGTTCGCTTCTGCCCCGATCGCTATTACCCAGCAATGCCCCGAGCATGTTTTCACTATCGCTCGTCTCAATGGTCGTTCCGGTCAGGTGGGCGAATGACGCAAGGAGATCCATTTGGCAGACGACGGCGTCAGACACTCCGGGAGCAATTGTTCCTTTCCAGTGGGCGATTAACGGTACACGGGTGCCCGCTTCATATAGGCTATACTTGCCACCCCTTAGCGGTCCGGATGGTTTATGGTCGCCCAGCAGTTCCACGGCATCGTCATAATACCCATCATTCACCACCGGGCCATTGTCGCTGGAGAAGATGACCAATGTGTTTTCAAGCAATCCTTCGTCAGCGAGTGTTTTCATGAGCTCACCGATACACCAATCTGCTTCCGCGATGACATCGCCACGAGGGCCCATACCTGACGTACCGACGAAACGTGGATGCGGTGTGCGGGGTACGTGCGGCTGGTGCATGGCGTAATAAAGGAAAAAGGGTTGATTTTTGTTTTCCTTAATGTAAGTCTGTGCGTTGACAAGGAACGTATCAGCCATATGCTCGTCTATCCATTTTGCTTTTTCACCGCCTTTCATGAATCCGATGCGCGGTATGCCATTCACAATGCTGTTATTGTGGCCGTGATGCCAGCGCATGCGCAGTAGCTCTGGGTTGTCAAGCCCTGTGGGTTCGCCCACAAAGTTTTGGCTGTAGTCTACTTCAATCGGGTCATTGGTATCTGCGCCGACGACCATGCCGTTTTCGATGTATACCGTAGGCACGCGATCTTGTGTAGCCGCCATGATGAATGAATAGTCAAAGCCTACTTCATTGGGTCCAGGGGTGATGGATTCGTTCCAATCCACCAGACCGTTGCCAAGTCCCAAGTGCCACTTGCCTACTACGCCCGTATGATAACCCGCTTGCTTCAACATTTTGGGCAGTGTCTGTTGTTGGGTATCGATAACCAAAGGGGCGGTACCGGGTAGTATTTTGGCATCCTTGTTACGCCAAGGGTATACGCCGGTGAGCAATGCATAACGGCTGGGCGTGCAGGTGGAAGAAGAAGCATAGCCGTTGGTGAATTTTAGTCCGTTGCTGGCCAGCTTATCCATATTCGGTGTTTTTACCGCGGTGGCGCCGTAAGCGCCAACGTCACCATAGCCCAGGTCATCCAGGTAGATGATGACGATGTTGGGGTGTCTGGTACTTTTTTCTTGGCTAATTTGGTTACAGGCAGTGAAGGCTAGGAGCCCCAAAAATAAATACGTATAACGCACTGGTTTTGACATGGGGAAATTATTTGGTTATGTAATGATATAAAAATTGTTTGGGATTAGCACCATCGTATTCCTGCTATCATATGCCAAAGCGATTCCATATCGAAAAATGTAAAAGGACGGTCCCGCTTGCAATAACAATAGACCAAAAAAAGAGCTTTTACAGCTCTTCTAATTTTTCTGCGGTTACTTCCGCCTTGATTTTCGTTTCCAGCTCATCCATTAGGTCGGGATTGTCAAGAAGCAGTGTCTTCACCGCATCGCGCCCTTGGCCTAGTTTGGTATCGCCATAGCTGAACCACGAGCCGGATTTTTTAATGATATTGAAATCGACGCCCAAATCGATGATTTCACCAGCCTTGGAGATGCCTTCGCCAAACATAACATCAAACTCGGCTACACGGAAGGGAGGCGCTACTTTATTTTTTACAATCTTTACTTTTACGCGATTACCCGCAACTTCGTCAGCATCCTTGATTTGTGCCATGCGGCGGATATCTAATCGTACCGATGCGTAGAATTTGAGCGCGTTACCACCCGTGGTCGTTTCTGGATTGCCGAACATGACGCCGATTTTTTCACGCAATTGGTTGATGAAGATACAACAGCAATTGGTTTTGGAAATGGTGCCAGTGAGTTTCCGTAGTGCTTGCGACATCAAGCGGGCCTGTAGTCCCATCTTCGAATCGCCCATTTCACCTTCGATTTCACCTTTGGGTACCAGCGCCGCTACCGAATCGATGAAGATCACGTCAATGGCTCCGGAACGGATCAGATTGTCGGCAATTTCCAGTGCCTGCTCACCGTTGTCGGGCTGGGAGATCAACAGGTTCTCAATGTCTACACCAAGCTTTTTCGCATAATATTTATCAAATGCATGCTCCGCATCGATGAAGGCAGCGATACCGCCCTTCTTCTGAGACTCTGCAATGATATGGGTGGCTAGGGTTGTCTTTCCTGACGATTCGGGGCCGTATATTTCGATGACCCTTCCTTTGGGTACGCCACCGATACCCAATGCGATGTCCAATCCGATAGATCCTGTGGAAATGGAATCGATAGGCTCTACCGCAGAATCACCTAATTTCATCACGGTACCCTTGCCATAGGATTTTTCCAGTTTATCTAATGTAAGTTGTAAGGCTTTCAGTTTTTCTTGGCTGCTCATATGTTTAGTAATTATTCGACCAAAGGTAAGCTATATTATTCTTTTATGCTAATTTTTTTCGTTTTTCTGCTGGCGATTACAAATGTGACTTGCGACTTACAACTTGTTCGTAATACTTACACATCCAGGTAATGGGACATTCCTCACATTTGGGTCTGCGGGCTACACAGATATAGCGGCCATGTAAAATTAGCCAATGGTGGGCAATCGCCAAAGTATCTTTAGGTAAATATTTCACCAGTTGCTTTTCAACGGCCAACGGCGTTTTGGCATTACTCGTCAATCCGATCCGATTGGCCACACGGAATACGTGGGTATCCACGGCGATGGCAGGGGCATTGTACACGACAGACGCGATGACATTTGCGGTTTTACGACCCACACCCGGTAACTTCTGGAGGTCTTCCACCGTTTGGGGAACGATGCTGCCGAAGTCATTGACCAACTTTTGCGCCATGCCAACCAAATGTTTGGCTTTGTTGTTGGGGTAGCTTACGCTGCGGATATACGTGTACACTTCATCGGGCGTACTTGCCGCAAGGCTCTCGGCATCGGGAAACCGGTCGAACAATGCGGGGGTTACCTGGTTAATCCGCTTGTCCGTGCACTGCGCGGAAAGGATCACCGCCACAAGCAACTCGTAAGGGTTGCCGTAATTCAGTTCAGTTTGGGCATCGGGGTTGTGCGTAGAAAAATACGCCACAAAAGCCTGATAGCGTTCCTTTTTGAGCATGTCCCACTCCTATATCAACGGCATGCGCCAGCTTTGGAATACGAAGTAATCTTGGTAATGCTCTCCGATTGCGGTTGGCGGAGCAGGGCATCCATCTCGTTTTTGAGAAAGTCGTAGAACAACTGGTCATCAATATCCAGGCGGGTGCCTTCTTTATCTAATTTCTTGATGGCTCCACGAGGGGAGCTTCTTAGCGTATAAGTTTCTGTCATAAGCATAATCAGTTACTGCGTATATGATATATAACGCCCTAAATAAGCGATTAGTATGCTGATAGCACGTTTTCTCGCCGCTATTTCTTTTCGGCTGGCTCGGAAGCTTTCTGTTCGGCCAACTGGAGGGCTTTATATGTATTTACAATCCCGCCGGTCACGCAGATGTCGTTCATGGACACCCGCATATTGCGGCCATCAGGTCCGGTCACCTTCACACGATGGTCTACGCGTGTAACGGATTGCATGATTACACGTTTCACTTCCATAGCAGGAAGCTGCGGATAATAGGAGCGTATCAATGCCGCCAGGCCGGCGACCACGGGTGCTGCCATGCTGGTGCCTTGCTGGTCCTTATAGGTTGACCCTGGCATGGTGGAATGAATGGCAACCCCGGGAGCAAAAACATCAACCGAGCGGCGGCCATAGTTGGAGAACGAGGCGACCAGATCCGTATCGTTTTTCCATTGGGAGGCTCCTACCGTTAGCCATGCACCGGCTTCGCCCTTATTGATGCCTAGGCTGTCCACGTAGTTACGGTTCGGAAAATTCGGATTGGCATCGTTGTCCTGGCCGTCATTCCCCGCTGCGTGGACGAGGAGGACGTCATTTTCCAAGGCGAACCGTACGGCATCATCGACTACCTGCTTGTCTTTGGCGAACGCCTTGCCAAAACTCATATTGATGACTTTCGCTCCATTCTCCACCGCGTAACGGATGGAGTTGGCCACGTCCTTGTCCCGTTCGTCGCCATCGGGTACCGTGCGCAGCACCATAATCCGTACATTGTCAGCTACACCTTTGATACCGATATCGTTATCACGTATAGCGCCGATGATGCCGGCCACATGTGTGCCGTGATCGGCATCGGGGCCTACCACATCTGGATTACCATAGTAGCGCTCATGGCTATTCTCGTAATCATCACCGACGATGGGCCGTGAGTCATATTCTTTATTGAGGTGATAGTCGACCTGGTTGTTGAAATGGTCCACGCCTTTTTCCAGGTCTTCGTAGAATTTACCAAAGTCGGGCTCGTCTTTAAGTTCTTTTTTTACAATTTTCAAGGCCATCTTTTCGAGGTCACCATCGGCCTTGTAATTGTCGAAATCAGCAAGTGTTGGTTTTTCCTTACCTATCCGGGCTACCATGGTGTCCACCACACGCTTCAGGCCGGTGTAGCTGACTTGGCCAAAGCGCGCCTCTTGCATCTTATTAGCATAGTAGGTGACCATTTTTTGGTATTCCGAAAATTCCCTGCGCTCTTCGCCACTCATGGGTGTGGTGGGCAATACAGATACATATTTAGGTTCCAGCTTACGGACCAATCGCGTCACTTCCAGGTTGTCGTAATGGACGTTTTCACCAGCGGCATTGCCCAGGAAATTCCATCCGTATTTATCGTTGATATAGCCGTTGCCATCCTCGTCAACACCCGTAGATGCACTGTCTTTTTCATTGATCCAGATGATATCCTTAAGATCTTCATGATTTACGTCTACACCGCCATCAATTACCGCTACGATTACTGGGCTGCTTTTCTTGTCTTTCAGTAGAAGGTCGTATGCCTTTTCCGTGCTGATACCCATCACGCCGTCCCGTTCATAGTCGAGATTGAACCAATTTGCAGGTGGGGTATCTTTTGCTTGTCCGAGGGAAAGTAAGGGGAACAGGATGATGAAGAATGCGTTGCGCAATTTCCAGAACGCCATATAGTGATCTAATTTTTAGTGTGCGGACAAATATACTATTATTGCTACGAAGTAATTGTTTAAAATTTATCCGTACCGGAAAACGTTCGACGACGGATGGGCGAGCAACTAATTGCTCTAAATAAGCCGTTTCGTTTTGCATATAAACGGCAATTGTCGAAGTTTGATAAATATCGGGGCAAAAGGTTTAATGGAAAGATTATAATTCTTTCATTTGTATGGTTTACACACCAGGGACAGCCCTCTGGGAACGTGATTAGTAAAGGAGGTTGTTCTGTTAAAAGATCTTATCATGGATCATAAAATCTCATATATGTTGCTGATGAGCACAATCATAGTTTCCTGCACGCAGGAGAAGCCCAACCGGGTCTCTTACAAATGGTCAGCTACTGTTGCGCCCGTTGCTTTGATAAAGCCGCATACCCGGGCCCTGCATGGTGATACAGTGGTGGATAATTATTTCTGGTTAAACGATTATTTCAAAAAAGGGTCGGATTCCGCGGCGGTGGTTACGTATCTCGAAGCCGAAAATGCGTATACGGACATTATGATGAAAGGTGCAGAATCGCTGCAAGCCAAGCTATTTGACGAAATGAAGGGCCGGATCAAGGAGCAGGACGAATCTGTGCCCTATCTCAAAAACGGATACTACTATTATACGCGTACCGAAGAAGGACGGCAGTATTACAAGTTCTGCCGGAAAAAAGAAAGCCTGGACGCGCCCGAAGAAGTACTCCTCGATGTAGATGCCATGGCCGAGGGCCATCCGTACTACGCGGCGACGGGGTTCAACGTAAGCCCCGATAATAAACTGCTGGCTTACGGCGTGGATACCGTATCGCGGCGCCAGTATACCATTCATATCAAAAATTTGGAAACCGGAACAATCTTGACCGATGCGATTCTGGGCACGTCTGGCGGTTCTGTCTGGGCCAATGACAACTGCACGCTGTTTTACACCAAGAATAACCCGGCGACATTGCTTACTGAGAAGATCATGAGACATGCACTGGGGGCAGATAGCGAAAGGGATGCGGTGGTTTACCATGAACTGGACAATACCAATTACATTGGTGTGGGGAAGGCCAAGTCGGGCAAATTCATCTACCTCTACTCCGGCGGGACACTGTCGTCGGAGATTCGTTATTTGGATGCGGATGACCCTGCAGGCACCTTCAAAGTATTTCAACCCCGGATAAAGGATGTGTTATATAACATAACTGCCTTGGAAGACCGCTTCCTGATCGTGACCAACCAAAATGCCAAAAATTTCAAACTGATGGAATGTCCGTTTGACCGTACCGGAATGGCGCATTGGAAAGAAGTGATTCCGCACCGGGATGACGTCCTGTTGGAAGACGTGGATGAGTTTAAGGATTTTTTAGTGGTGTCCGAACGCAAGAATGGCCTAATCCAATTGGCTATCCGCAACCTTGGGGACGGCTCACAGCATTACCTAGATTTCGGAGAGGAAGCCTACACGGCCTATACTGCTATTAATCCGGAATACAACACCGCCGTGTTGCGCTATGGCTACACCTCGTTAACCACGCCGTCGTCTACCTACGACTACGATATGCGTACCCACGAAAAAACGTTATTGAAACAGCAGGAGGTAGTGGGTGGCTATGACATAGCCAGTTACGCGACCGAGCGCTTATATGCAACGGCTAAAGATGGTACGAAAGTGCCCATTTCATTAGTCTACAAAAAGGGGTTCAAGAAGGATGGGAGTGCACCGCTGCTCCTTTATGGCTATGGCTCATACGGAGCTACAATGGATCCATCGTTTAGTTCGGGCCGGCTAAGTCTGCTGGACCGGGGTTTCGTCTATGCCATCGCCCATATCCGTGGCGGACAGGAAATGGGCAGGCAATGGTATGAAGACGGCAAGATGATGAACAAAATCAACACGTTTACGGATTTCATTGATTGTGGGCAATTCCTGGTGGGCCAACAGTACACTTCTTCAGCGCATCTGTATGCACAGGGAGGAAGCGCGGGTGGGTTGCTGATGGGTGCGGTAGCCAACATGGCGCCTAGGCTGTGGCATGGCATCGTTGCGCAGGTACCCTTTGTGGATGTGGTGAATACGATGCTGGATGAATCCATTCCGCTCACCACCAATGAATACGATGAATGGGGCAATCCAACGGATAAGGAAGCGTATGAATATATCAAAAGCTATTCGCCCTATGAAAATATCGAAGCGAAAGATTATCCCCATATATTGGTGACCACGGGTTTGCATGACAGCCAGGTACAGTACTTTGAGCCCGCCAAATGGGTGGCCAAGCTACGCGCCACAAAGACAGACAACAATGTGTTGCTCCTGAAAACAGAAATGGACTATGGGCACGGTGGGGCGTCCGGGCGTTTTGACTACCTCAAGGACGTTGCATTAGTATATTCCTTCCTATGTGCGTTGGAGGGTATTACGGAGTAGGGGCGGGAGCGCTTTTTTCCTGCGCTTCTTTTTTTCGTTCGTCGAAATTCCGGACGGCGTTTTTGCTTGCTCTTAACGAGGCAAAAACTGCTCCGATTACGAGGATTGCCACAATGACAATGCCCCAGACACCCCGGCGCCGATCCTGCTTCATCAGCCAAATGAGAAAGGCAACGAGGGGGATGGCAAAAATCAAGAGAAAAAACCAGCTGGCTCCTGTCATGACGCAAAGGTCGGAAGAAAACCGGCGGCATGCAAATGATTTTATGAAACTCATTTGGGACGGGTTAAACTATTTTATACTTTTTTAGTGTAAAGGGAGAATATTTTTACTATATTTGGCACCTTAATTGTAGCAAAGCTATAATAGCTTACCCGATGAACACAAAAAACATAATAGCTGTACCTACCGTGTCGTGCTTTCAGCACCACACGACGTGCTTTTTTTGTGAAATTTCAACAACCGAAAGGCTGGTATTCCGGCTCCGACGACCCATATTGCCCCGGGCTTAATAAGGGGCATCCCTCTTCGAAAATGTACGGTAAGGAGTCCGAAACCGTACTGCACCAGATAGCATTAAGGTTAATTAATCATTATCAGAACACAACTTAGGTTGCTT
>PJTQ01000698.1_pt1 | contig 14873 bp, 11 predicted proteins | sample 1512231 | NCBI WGS metagenome assembly PJTQ01 (sample SAMN08177688, study PRJNA422409) | Soil metagenome, whole genome shotgun sequencing project. | isolation source: Soil (3) enriched on wood chips | place: USA: Madison | collected 2015-01-15 | reverse complement strand
TTACGCATGTCATCATCTGCGAGGAGAATACGCTTGCCCTCCAGTACCTTGTCGAACTGTAGCGATTTCGGTTCCGCATGGTTGAAGGTACGAAGCGAGGTTGATGGATATATGTCGTTTTTGATCTTGTTGATAAATAGGTTGACTTCGTCGAGGATGCGGCTATTGGACTTGTCGGATTTCAACACCATGGTCTTCGTGTGTTGTAATATGCGGCTGGTCATTTCAGGGTTGAGCTCCATGGCCGTGTTGATGATGACCGGTGTGTCTGCATATGTGGTGATACGCTTGATGTCGTCCAGCAAGTCCATTCCGGATTTATCCGGTAAATTGATGTCGAGGATGATGCAGTCGAAGTTTTCCTCGGATTTCAATGCCTCCATGGCCTGGCCGCCGGAGAATGCCTGCTTCACATCCACGCCGTTTTCCAGTAGGCGCGATTTGAGGTTATCACTTTGTACTTCGTGATCTTCGACAACCAACACTTTTTTCAGTGGCGACGCAATTATTTTATGCAAATGCTCGAACACATCGTCCAATGATTTTTTGTCGACAGGTTTTTTAAGGAACCCAACGGCTTCCGCTTCGATGTTACTTTTGCCCGGCCGGTCGGCAGACATCAGGTGTACCGGTATATCCCGGGTTTCGGGGTTGTTCTTGAGTTTTTTGAGCACCGTCCATCCATCCATTTCCGGCAGCATGATATCCAGGATAATGGCATCGGGCAGGTGTTCAATGGCCAGCTGTAGCCCCGTGTCACCTTGGTGAGCCAGAAGGGTTTTAAATCCACGCTCAAAGGCGTAAGCGTCCAATATTTCGGCAAAATTCCGGTCATCTTCGACAATAAGGAGTCGTTTTGGCCCCGCGTTGCGTTTTTCCGTTTTGGCTATGGGGGGGAGTTCTTTTTTTTCTTCGTCCGCTGACTTGTTTTTGATTTTAAGACCGTATTTCAACGGTAGGAACAAGGTAAAGGTGCTGCCCTTGCCCGTCTGGCTGATTACGCGGATTTCGCCATTTAGCATGGTCGCGAGTTCGCTACAGATGGATAACCCCAGTCCCGTACCGCCAAATTTGCGGCTGGTGGAACCATCGGCCTGTTTGAAGGCCTCGAAAATAAGCTGCTGCTTTTCCTTGGCAATACCGATGCCGGTATCCACCACGGATAACGCAATGGCATCGTTTGGTTGTATGCCGCCAAGTATCCCCATTTCCCAGGCTGGGGATTGGCTTGCCGTGGTGAACAGGAGTTCCACGCGGCCTTTTCCTCTGGTGAATTTGAACGCGTTGGAGAGCAAGTTCTTCAGCACCTGCTTGAGACGTTGTTCATCCGTGTCAATAGTGGGTGGTAGTTCGTCATCGATGGTGACCCGGAAGTCGATGGCTTTGCTTTCGGCGACACTGCTGAATAGTTCGAGTAGGTCTTGGGCAATATTGGATAGCGGGGTGTCTTCGATCAGCAATTCGATATTCCCCGATTCTATTTTTGACAAATCGAGGATGTTGTTGATTAGGTTGAGCAGGTCGGTGCCAGCATGGTGGATGACCGATGCATATTTTACGTGGTCGGGTGATAGATTGCCTGATTTATTGTCTTCCAATAATTTCGCGAGTATGAGGATACTGTTGAGCGGCGTGCGTAGCTCGTGGCTCATATTGGCTAGGAATTCCGATTTGTATTTGCCCGATAGCTCTAACTCGTTGGCTTTCATCGCAATTGATTGGCGGGCTTGCTCGATGGAGAAGTTGCGTTCTTCCAAAAGCCTTGCTTTCTCTTCGAGTTCCAGATTGGCGTGTTTCAGTTCTTCCTGCTGTACCCGCAATTCCTCTTCGGATGCCTCCAAGAGGTGTGTTTTCTGTGTTAGTTCGTCATTGGTCGTGCGTAATTCTTCCTGCTGTGCTTCGAGCTCTTCGGCCTGTTGCTGCGTTTCTTCATAGAGCTGGGTAAGCGAAGCATGCGCATGCGCGACCTTAGTGGCTACCGCGAGCGCCACACCGGCACGTTGCAGGAACTGCAAAGTGGCGGCATCAACCTTACGGAAAAACCCGATTTCCATGACGCCCAGTACTTCTTCTTCCCATACAAAAGGCTGTATGACGATGTTTTCAGGTGTGGTGCTGCCCAATGACGATGCTACTGTTAAGTAATTTCCGGGTATATCCGATAGTACGAGCTGTTTTTTAGACGCAATACTTTCACCGATTAACCCCTGGCTTTTCATGATTTTGGGTTGCATGTTTTGAGTTGCGGCGGCATATGCGCCCACATGGACGAATACATCGTCGCTAGCCGGGCTTCTAAGGTAAATGACACCAACCTTCGCATTGAGGTATTGGCAAACCGTCTGAATCGCGTTTGAAGCAATTTCTTTTTCGTTTTGCCCGCCGCGGGTCTCGTCATCGAGCGCTGCCAAACCGCTTAATATCCAATTGTCGGCTTCTTTTTCTTTTGAGAGCCTGCTTAAATCAGTATTTGATTTACGGACTAAGTACCCTATCTTCTTTTGGTGTTCGAACGTCTTCGTGACGTAAACCAGCAGCCAGAGGATAATCGCAAAAATAAAAATGGCGGAGACAACGATGGTGATCTTGATGCTTTCGAGCGTTGCATGGGCGATGTCGATTTGCTTGAATAGCAATGCCAAATAAAGCAGGCTCGCGAGCAGCGCGGCGATCAAGAGGGAAAAACCTAGATAGATATGTATCTTAAATGTTAGTTTTTTCATGGTTAGCTGAATTCCCTCTTTTTTGCAAAAATACAAAAACTCAAAATATGAACGCTTGTTCAATGAAAACAATTAGCAACCCCCCTCCTATAAGATAGGGTGCCTTTCGAACGGCTTGGTGCGGTCAAACAGGTAGCGGTACGTGTGGTGGGTCTTGTATATGTTACCGCCAATATATCGGGCTACGTTCATCATCTTGGGGTTGAAATCGCCGATCCAGTTCATTTGTAGTTCTTCATAGGATGAACGGGAAGGGTCTTGTAGGACTTTTGCCGCGGCTATCACTAAGGCAGCTTCCACGCCTTTCCGTTGGTGCGCTGGTACGACGCCAAAGACAATACCGAACAGCGTTTTGCAACGCTTTCTCCACCGATTCCAAAGAAAGCGGATTTTCCCCAACACAGTGAGCCGCCCATTTACATATTTTACGATCAACTGGTTCACATCAGGAATACTGATCCAAAACGCTACAGGCTGGGCTTCGTGATAGGCAAACCATATAACATGCGGATCGATGATGGGTTTCATGCGTTGCATCAGCTTGCGCGCACTTTCCAGGCTCATCGGACTCACCCCTTCATGTCTGGTCCAAGCCTCGTTATATACGGTACAAAAATCTTCCGCGACGTTATCAAGCTGCTTCCCGGCTATGTGGTTGAAGGTGTATCCTGCATCCTGCATGGCATGCATGGCTTTTTCACCTACCCTGCTGGAAAGCTCGGCGGCAATCTCGCGCCGATAAGTAAATTGCTTGAAAAACACCTGGAAGCCGTAGCGCTCGAAAAGCCGCTGGTAGTAGGGCGGGTTGTAATTGCAGCAGTAGCATGGCGGGTGGAATCCGTCGACGAGAAGCCCCCACCAACGTTCCCTGCTGCCGAAGTTTATGGGACCGTCCATGGCTTGAATACCCGCTTCCCGCAGCCATTCCCTAGCCGCATCGAACAGCATATCGGCTGCCCGTTGGTCATCGATGCACTCAAAAAAACCACATCCACCGATTGGGAATTCATCCTGCTCAAATGTTTCGAAGCTGTAAAACGCGGCTATACGACCGATGACGCGCCCTGTATCCTCACGAAGCAACCAGCGCGTGCAACGGCCATTGTCGTATCTGGAATTGGTGAGGGGGTCGAACACTTGACGTACATCGGTAGCCAACGGTCTGATATAATTTGGATCGTCTTCGTACAGCGGTGGTGCCATCGCTACAAAAAGCTGGTCCAATTCCTTTCCGACTACAGGCAGAATTTTCATAAAAGATGGGGGTAAATCCAAAACGCACTAAAAATAGGGGTTTGCATTCGTTTTTGCAAAAAATGATACATAGGGATACCCCCCGCGCATAAAAAAACGGGGGTTATTGCAACGTATTGCGATTTGTGGCGTCTTATTAGAAAAAGGAAGAAATCATGAAAGTAAAATTAGCATCATTCGGTTGGCTGGCGCTATTGTTGCCGGTTTTTTGTGTGGGACTGGTCCATGCAGCGGCGTCTATGGTACCCCCGGACGAAGTACGTGATGTCACGGGATTTCACGCATTATCCAATAGTGGTAGTATTGATGTGGAAGTACGATTTGGCACCCGCGAATCCGTAAGGCTCGAAGGTGACGATGCGGCCATTCGGGAAATCGAGACCGTGGTGGAAAGCGGTACGTTGAAGATCAGGTATAAAAAGGGCCTCAGGTCATTGGGGGGTAACTGGGGTAAAGTGACAGCTTATGTAACGGCGAAGCGGCTTGACGGGCTTGCGCAATCAGGCTCGGGCAAGATTTCCGTAGCGGATAAGATCTCCGGCAGGGAACTGAATGCCTCCTTGAGTGGTTCGGGGCGGATTACCTTCGCATCCGATGCCGATGTGTTCAATGCATCGATCAGTGGTTCGGGGCGGATAGTTGCCGCTGGCAGTGCCATGAAGAGCAACATCTCCATCAGCGGTTCGGGTCGGTTTGACGGGGGAGAACTACGAAGCCAATCTGCTACCCTAAAGATATCGGGTTCGGGCAATATTTCCATCCATGCGGACAAACAATTGGATGCCGCCATCAGTGGTTCGGGCAATATAAATTATAGCGGTAACGCTCAGACCAATGTGCGGACGTCTGGTTCGGGCCGGATCCGGAAAATTTAAGACAGTCCAATAGGCGTATCCAACTGGTGGCTCGGGGATTCCCGCCGGCTTGGATAAACTGTTTTCGGTCTTTTTTTGAAATGGCTGCAAAAAAGTTGTATCTTTAAAGGCTGTAAACAACGCATATAAAACTTATTAAACCTTATGGATCCCAGTTTCACCCCAATTTTAATTATCGTAGGAGCGATTGTAGCATTCTTCGTTTTGCTTTATCTGCTCCCTGTAAACCTTTGGTTTACTGCCCAATTATCGGGCGTCCGCGTTAACTTACTGAACTTGCTGTTGATGCGCTTGCGTAAAGTTTCACCCGCGTTGGTCACCAACGCCATGATTACCTCCACCAAAGCGGGGTTGGATATCACTTCAAACGAAATCGAAACCCACTTTTTGGCCGGAGGCAATGTCAACAATGTGATTAAAGCGCTGATTTCTGCTGATAAGGCAAATATCCCATTGGACTTCAAATTGGCAACGGCTATCGATCTTGCCGGTCGTGATGTATTTGATGCCGTGCAGATATCGGTCAATCCACGGGTCATCAATACGCCACCCGTGGCAGCGGTAGCCAAAGATGGTATCCAACTCATCGCCAAAGCAAGGGTAACGGTAAGGGCGAACATCAACCAGTTGGTGGGTGGTGCAGGTGAAGAAACGATCCTTGCCCGTGTAGGGGAGGGTATCGTATCTACCATCGGCTCGGCGGCAAACCACAAAGAGGTGCTAGAAAGCCCGGATCGCATCTCCAAAACCGTACTGTCAAAGGGGCTGGACAGTGGCACAGCATTCGAAATCCTGTCTATCGACATTGCCGATATTGATATCGGCGAAAACATAGGAGCGAAATTACAGACCGACCAAGCGGAGGCCGACCTTAAAGTGGCGAATGCGCGCGCGGAAGAACGCCGTGCAATGGCTGTCGCGTCCGAGCAGGAGATGCGTTCCAAGGCGCAGGAAGCCCGGGCGAAGGTAATCGAGGCAGAGGCACAGGTACCCCTCGCCATGGCCGAGGCGTTTCGCAGCGGCAATCTCGGGGTAATGGACTACTACCGTATGCAGAATATCCAAGCCGATACCGACATGCGTGGATCCATTGCCAAACCGGGCGGAGATCCGAGCAAAGGCGGCGGCGGCGACAAGAAAAACTAAAAAAACAAAACCCCGGTGATGGGCACCGGGGTTTGTTACTAACCAATTATAAACCTAAATTATGAAAAGACAATCCTAAATCCCCGGTATTATCCGGGTTGAAATTGATAATGCAAAAATAAGCACTATTTTTTAATTATCGATGAAACTTTTGTTAACAAATTGTCAAAAGAACATTATCCGAATCTCCTCTTATACTGTAATTCGAGCGTTCATGGTGAAATTGACAAATGTTGTGCCAAAAATTAGACGTGGTGTGCTTAGTGTTTTTAATACACCGTTTTCGTTCAAATTTATCGCGCGATCAGGCAACAACCACCACTAAACAAGACATTTTGTACCGATAATTGTACCGCATGTTTTTTTGTTGGAGCAACATTGGTTTGAGATTTTGTGTTAAGTTTGGCTTTGATTATTCGATGGTTCATGCTATTTGATCGATTTAAACAGGTAAAGGCCTTCGTATTTGCCGTGGATGGTGTATTGGCCGACGGAGGGGGCTGGCTGACGGAGGAAGGCGAGCGGCTATACCGCTTCCATAGTAAGGATGAATACGCCATTCGGTTAGCCATAAAACGGAATTACCCGATCGCCATCGTCGGTGACGCGAATCCAATCGGGATTAAAAGAAGAATGGAAGGAATGGGGGTTAAAAATCTGTTTTTCGGTGCTGAAGATAAAAGGGCAGTGCTACGTGACTGGCTGTCACGCCAGAAGCTTGCGGCGGGAGAGGTGTTATTCATGGGTAATGACATCCCGGATTGGGAGTGCATGAAGGTTGTCGGCCTCCCCACATGCCCCGGAGATGCGGTAACTGAAATCAAGGCGCTGGCCGCCTATGTGTCTTTCTGCAACGGTGGGGATGGAGCGGTACGGGATGTCATCGAAAAAGTGACGAAACTCCAAGGTACATGGATATGAAAATCATCCTTACCTCGCAATCGCCGCGCCGCCGCGAATTGCTGTCACTTATGGGCATACCTTTCGAGGTTGCTGTGCGGGAAGTGGATGAATCTTTTCCTATTCATCTGGATCCGGTTGCCGCCGTGCGCCATATCGCCGAAAAGAAGGTGAATCCCTTTATAAATATAAACGAAGCGACAGACAAACTGGTCATCGCAGCGGATACCATCGTGACCATCGATGGCCAAATCCTTGGTAAGCCGGTAGATAAGACCCATGCCGTAGATATGCTGATGCGTCTATCCGGGAGGAAGCACGAAGTGATTACCGCAGTGGCATTGCTCTATAATGGAAATATCGACGTGTTCCATGAGGTAACGGAAGTTCATTTTCGGAGGCTAAGCCCCGAAGAGATTGACTATTATATCGACCATTACCAGCCCTTTGACAAAGCCGGAGCATACGGCATCCAGGAATGGATTGGTATCGTGGCGGTCGACAAAATCGTAGGCTCTTATACAAACGTGGTGGGCCTACCTACTGCAAGGCTGAGCAAAGAATTACACGGACGGTTTTAAAGTTGGAAAAGGGAAAAGGATTAAGAGGCAAGGAACAAAGAAGGTCTTTATTTCTTACCCCTTTTAACCGTTATTTCTTTTAATTGATGCTAAACCTCACCCCGGCATAAAACATCCTTCCGGTAAGCGGCCCCCAAAGCATAGACGTGTCAAAAAACTCGCTGAAGGGCTGATCGGCCGCGAGCACGGGGTTTTGCTGGAAGAAGTTCGTCAGGTTTTCCCCACCGATGTACAGATCAACGGGACGCACCTTACCGATCGTCTTGCTCACCTGGGCATTCATCGTTACATAGGCTTTTGAGTATTCGGGCAGCTGATATTCCGCTGGATTGCTCACTGTCGAAGGTAGCCGTTTCTGGCCGGTGATGTTAAGCGTATAATCAAAATGCCACCCCCCGCTGTGCGTATTGTATCCCAAATTGAGGAAACCACGGTGGCGCGCTACGAGTGGCTTTTGCAACAATTTATTGCCATAGGTGGCTTTAACATCAAAAAAGCGATAGGCCAGCCGTGTTTCGAAATGAGGTAGCGGCATAACCCGCAACTCGGTCTGCAAGCTGTTCGAATAGGAGCTGCCATCCAAGTTATAGAAAGCCAGCTCACGGGGGTTTTCGTAATCCACTACGACCTGGTTCGTGAAGTCATTCCTGAAAAATTCGGTACTGAAAGATGCCTCCCTGTGGAACAGGCGGAATGACTGGTCAAAACTGATACCCGTGTTCCAGGCAATTTCCGGTCTGAGCCCATAAGCGGCCCTACCCGTATTGGCTGCGGCAATACGGACAATCCGGGAGCTGGCCAAAGCAGCAGTATTTTCTGCAAAGATGTTGGCTGTACGTTGGCCCCGTCCACCGCTTATCCGAAAGGTGGTGCCCAGCACGGGTTGATAACGCAGGTGCGCGCGCGGCGTAGCAAACCAACCATACAGGTTGTTATAATCACCCCGTATGCCCACCACGGCGTCGAATTTGTCAGACGGACTGTATGTATATTCGAAGAAGCCCCCCGGAACCACTTCGGTGCGGGCGAAGCGCTCGCTGATGTAACGTTCATCATAGCGGTCGTATTGCATGCTAAGTCCGGCGCGGTACTTATGAACCACCGTGCCGATAATGTCTTGGTAAATCAGATTGGCATATGCGTTTTGCTGTTCAGCATCATACGTACGTACACCGAAATAGGACTTTTGGTTATACGATGTGCCCGATAGCTGCAGCCCAATGCTGCGTTGTGTATGCTGGGGAAATACATAGCCGATTTTGGCAAACGCTTCATAGCGGTCAATATCAAACGCAAGCCCGTACCGGTTTTCAGTCAGCCTGTCTGTTTCTGGGTCGAAATCGATTTGTCCGCCGGTACGGTTGTCGCTAAGGAATTTGACGCCGAACTGGAGGATAAAACCTTTCCCGTCTTCATATTTCCACCTGTTCACCCCTGAAAAGAGATTGCCTACCGGTATATCCCTGAAGCCGTTGTCGCTGAAATTCATGTATTTATTGTACATGAAATTGTCATGCAATAGCAAACTGCCGGACCACCGCTCGTTAAACCGGTGAGAGAGGTTTAGGTTGACATCTGTACGACCCGCATTGTTTCCATACGCATTGAAGAACAGCTTTTCCGAAGCCTCTGGTTTTTTCAATTCCACATTGATTTGCCCGGCAATGTTTTCGAAACCGTTCACCACAGAGCCTATACCCTTGCCGATTTGGATGGATTCGATCCAGGTCCCCGAGATACTGTTGAGCCCGAGTGGGGCAGCCAGTCCGCGTGGTCCGGGAAGGTTTTCCACGGTAAGCTGCGTATACGTGCCGCTAAGCCCGAGCATCTGGATCTGCTTGCTGCCTGTCACGGCGTCGCTGCTTACCACATCTACGGAAGCATTGGTTTCGAAGCTTTCGCTCAGGTCGCAGCAAGCAGCCTTGAAAAGCTCCTGTCCCGTCAGCACTTCCAGCCGCGTAGGGCTGAGTGCCGAAATGTAGTTTGATCGGCGTCTTGCCGACACCGTTACTTCAGCCAATATATTGTCCTTGGCGGTGACAACCACGATCTCATGCGGGTTGGTGACCTCCAACGTGTCGGGTTGGAGCCCAGCATAGGAAATGACGAGTCGTTTGAGGTGCGCTTGGTGGTCGACTTTGAAAACGCCGGATGCATCCGATCGGGCGTTCACCGACGCGTCTTCGAGCCAATGGATATTGGCCGATTCAACCGGACTGAGTTCGCCACGATTGTTCTCTTGCATGATTACGCCCGTAATCACGTGGTCGTCGTGATCATCATGCCCGGCCACTTTATGTGCATTTTTTTCATCGTGGTAGTGACAGCACTTGGGCAGCTTCTCGTAAGCTGCTTGGTCGGCAGCGCGGCCTTCCACATCGTGGCCAACGGCAAGGATACGTTCTTTGGCTGCTTCTACATCATATGTGGCGGCATCAAATGTGAGGGTAAGCAACTGACTGCCGGATTCCCAAACCGCTTTTTCAAGCCCGTTGGCCCCGGCTGCTTTTTCTATCCTTGATTTGCACATGCCGCATACCCCGGCTACCGTGAGTGTAGCTGTGCTATCTTGGGCAATGGCTACCGAACAGAACGCTGTCGATAGCAAAATAAACAGAATGGTATATACTTTAATAAAATAAGTCATTTTCGTATTTGATTTGAATCCTGAACATCATCAGTTAAACCTTGTGCAAGAGCACAATTGATTGCCGAATGAACTAAGCATTCGTGCTTGGCTCAACGGCTTACGAGTGATGGATGTAAATCAGATACGATAGGTGCAGTATTGGACAAACAGGGGGATAGCTCCCGTGAGTGAAGGAACTTCCGTTGCGTGGGCCGTATGGCGGACGTCTAATGGAAGGTCAATGAAACGGACCAACGTAAACACCAACAATTCCAACGGATATATTTTCACTGGATTTTTGTCGCTACCCGGAAGATGTTCCCCCGTTGTTTTTTGGGCGTCTACTTTTACATTTTGGCAGTGGTTGTGCGACTGTTGATCGATGTCACAGCTTTCCATGCCACTGCAATCCGCATGTTTTTGGTTTTCGTGGTGCTTTAGGCAGAGCGGACAATCGTCATCGTCAGGATTCTCGGTCTCCTCTTGCATCGCGAGATGCTGAAGCTTTCCACAGCAATAATGCAGGTGTACGGTAGCCCCCGTTGCCGAGAACGCATACACCAGCATAAGCCATATGGTGAAAATCTTTGCCATGGAATGCTACAAAGGTAACGAAAAACCCCACAGATTTCAAAACGCCGTGGGGTTTCGTGTATTATTTAACTTCCTCGGCGTCCTGTATGTCGTCACCCGGGCGGTCTTTCTCCCCCTTTTGATCGACAGGCGTTACATTTGGTGGCTGTTTTCCCTTGGCCTCACCGAGGTAACTGGGTAATTCCATGCCTGCCATATCGAAGATATCTTTCAGTGGTGGTACGGATTTATACAGCCCGGATACAAAATTTGCAGTTGACGTTTTGCCGTCTTCATTGCCACCATTGCCGCTATCCCATACGGTGACCTTATCGATCTTGATGTTCTTGATGGCCTCGGTTTGCAACTTGACCAATTCGGGCAGCTTATCGGTAATCAACAACAATACCGCATCTTTCGGATTATTTCCAGCAGATTTGACAATTTCGTTGAGCCCTTCGGCCTGTTTGGTAAGCATTTCATATACGCCCCGGGCTTCGGCTTCCAATTTAGCGAAGATGGCGTCGGCCTCACCACGTGCCTTCTCGCGAAGCTGTTCGGCTTCAGCCTGCGCCTCGATGATAGCCTTTTGTTTTTGGATTTCTGCGGCGACAACAATGCTAGCGTGCTGTGCCGCACGGTCGCGCTCAGCGCGCGCATCTTCCGCACGCTGCTCCGCTTTATAGGCCTCTTCCAATGCTTTCGCTTGTTGCACTTTTTCTGCAGCAATGGCCTTTTTCAGAGCTTCCGCTTCACGCTCACGGCGTTCGGCATCAGACGCGGCGATTTGGATTTTGGATAGGTTTTCTCCTTGTACGGCAATGGCGTTAGCATCGGCGATTTTTACACGCGTATCCCGCTCCGCCTCGGCTTTGCCGATGTTTTCATCGCGTGAAGCCCCGGCGATACTTACCTCTCTGTCCTTTTCCGCGATGGCCACCTCAATATCCCGGTCCCGTTCCATTTCGGCTACCTTGATATCCCGTTCTTTTTCGGCTTCGGTTTTCCCCACATCCCCAAGTCGCTCCTGTTCGGCCACCCTGATTTTAGCTTCGTTGATAGCTTTGGCAGCAGCTTCTTTACCCAACGCATCGATATAACCACTTTCGTCCTTGATATCCGTGACGTTGACGTTGATCATCTTCAGGCCGATTTTGTTCAGTTCGGCCTCGACGTTGGTCGCGATGTTGTGCAGAAACTTGTCGCGGTTGTTATTGATTTCCTCAATGTCCATCATGGCAACGACGAGGCGCATCTGCCCGAGGATGATGTCTTTAGCCAGCTCATGGATTTGTGGGCGTTGCATGCCCAATAGGCGCTCGGCGGCATTCATCATGACCGAAGGTTCCGTAGAGATACCTACCGTATAACGAGAAGGCACGTCCACACGGATATTTTGCTTGCTAAGTGCGCTGGTAAGATTCACCTCAATGGAGATAGGGGTGAGGTCCAGAAAGGAATAATCCTGGATGACTGGCCAGATGAAAGCTGCTCCGCCGTGGATACATTTCGCTGTCCGGGTATTGTCGGCGGCATTTTTCCCTACTTTCCCATAAACCACCAAGATGCGGTCTGACGGGCAGCGCTTATAACGCTTGAATAAGGAAATGATAAATACGAATACGATAATGATGCCAACGGCGATCGCAATCAAGATAAATTCCATACGGCTTTATGTGTTAGTTGGTGCAAATATATATGTTAATTGAGGCTATCAGTTATTAATTAATCATCAACTCATCAACCCTTCCCCGTTACCAACAGTACGCTGTCATTTACGATTCCAATAACGGTTACCGGCTTTCCCGTTGGGACATCGTCCTCGTCGTCCGTGAGCGCACGTAACTCGCGGAGAGAGCCTTGGACGCGTATATGCACCTTGCCATAGCCACCGCGCGCGGCAGGTATCCGCAAGTATGTTTCTGCCTGTTTATGCAGCGCATTCTGGATCAGCAATGTGCCACTTGAGCGAAGCTTCGCCATGCGCGAAAAAAGGAAAAACATGACCAATACAATCGCAACACCCGACAACGTGGACCAAAGGATGACCTGCGCGATGGGTAGATTACCTTGCAGGCAGGCTAATCCTACCCAACCGAAGACGGTGAAGAAGGTGATGAAGTTTTTGATAGTGAAAAATTGATAATCAATCCCCCCGTCGCCGTCAACGTATTCGTCCGAATCGCCGAACGCACCCTCATCATCACCTCCGATAAAAGAGAGAACGGTCTGCACGATAAACATGAAGGAGAACAAAAGGGCTACAGCCCAAAAGAATTTATCGACCCCGTCAAGGGGCTGCCACCAGGTAGCTATGGATAGTGTCGTCATCATTTAGTGCGTAGATTTATGCTGCATTGTGTTTGTTTATTGGATGTCAAATTTGGGAAGATGTTACAACAATTCCTAATTTCCTAAGTTTTTCCCGTTTTGGCCACTTACTTTGCGATTCATACAAAAAGGATATCATTATGAAAAAGTTGCTATTAGGTTTACTGATTGTTGTTCTGACGAATCCTTCCGCGATAGCCCAAGGTGTCCAACGACACGGCGTACCCGCTGTTGTATTGAACGCTTTCCAGCAACAATTTCCGAAGGCACGGCAAGTGGAATGGGAGAAAAAGAAGGACGGTAATTATGAGGTGGAATTCAGTGTTGGCTTGATAAGCCGTGACCACCAGGTAATCATTAGCCCCGAAGGGAAAGTGCTGCGGTATGAAGAGGAATTAGCGTCCTATTCCCTGCCGGATGCCGTCAAACAGCAAATCAAAACTGAATTTGACGGATACCGTATCGGGGATGTAAAGAAAATCGATGTGGAGGGCCGAATTACCTATGAGGTGGAATTGGATAGCCGTTACGGTGATTTGAAAGTTGATTTTGCCCCCGATGGCAAGATTATTAAGGAGCGGATGGACTGATGTCCATCCGTTTATCCCTTCAGTTGACGGATGAATGACGGTATTTTTCCGTGGTAGTCTGTTTCTCCCAGCAGTTTCACGAATGCGCTGCCCACAATTGCACCATCGGCGTGATCGGTGGCGCGTATGAATGTGTCATGGTCAGAAATACCAAAACCGATGACCACTGGAGTTTTTAACTTCATCGCACGGATACGGGAAAAATAGGCTTCCGTATTTTCAGATACCGAAAGGTTCTTGCCCGTTGTTGCGGAGGACGACAACAGGTAGATAAATCCGGTAGACAAGGCATCGATTTCCCGGATACGTTCTTCCGACGTCTGGGGCGTTACGAGAAAAACATTGCTCAACCCATTTTCGTCGAACGTATTCTGGTAGCGTTCCTCGTACTCGTACATCGGCAGGTCGGGCACGATTACCCCATCCACACCCACCGCTTTGCATGATTTACAGAAATTATCCACACCGTATTGCAATACCGGATTGACGTAGCCCATGAGGAATACCGGGATATTTACCCGCTTGCGAAGGTCGATAAGCTGTTCGAAAAGCACATGGAGCGTCATCCCGTTGCGTAAGGCCACCTCCGAACTATGCTGGATGATTGGGCCGTCGGCCACGGGGTCGGAGTAAGGGAATCCGATTTCAAGGAAATCCACCCCGGCACTTTCCAAGGCTTCGGCGATGTCCAATGTGCTATCCAGCGTGGGGTATCCGGCGGTGTAATAGATGGAGAGTAGGCGTTTGTCGCCTTTGCCGGCAACTAAGTTATTGATGTTGTTCATGGTTAAAACCCAAAATACGTCATGTAATTGTCCAAATCCTTGTCGCCACGTCCGGAAAGGCAGATGACGACGTTCTCGTTGCCCTTGAAAGCCATTTTTTCCAGTTGGGCTAGTGCGTGGGCGCTTTCAATGGCAGGGATGATGCCTTCCAGCCGGGTAAGCAGCAAGCCGGCCTGCATGGCTTCGTCATCCGTAATACTGGCATAGATGGCCCGGCCGGTTTCGTGCAGCCAGGCGTGCTGGGGCCCGATGCCCGGGTAGTCCAATCCCGCAGAAATAGAATACGGTTCGATGACCTGCCCATCGTCGGTCTGCATGAGGAGGGATCGGCTGCCGTGCAGCACCCCTTCGCGCCCGAGGACGGTTGTAGCGGCCGATTCGCCGGAATCAACCCCTTTTCCAGCGGCTTCTACCGCCACCAATTTTACGTTGTGGTCGCCAAGGAAGTGATAAAACATGCCTGCAGCATTGCTGCCGCCGCCTACG
>PJTQ01000696.1_pt1 | contig 14909 bp, 9 predicted proteins | sample 1512231 | NCBI WGS metagenome assembly PJTQ01 (sample SAMN08177688, study PRJNA422409) | Soil metagenome, whole genome shotgun sequencing project. | isolation source: Soil (3) enriched on wood chips | place: USA: Madison | collected 2015-01-15 | reverse complement strand
GGCAGGTAGTCCTCGGGGATCAGCGCCGGCACGTTCATCAGCACCTCGGCGCCGCGGTCGTGGACGGCGTCCACGTCCGGCAGCTCGCCGCGCTTGATGCTGCGCACCGCGCGTTCGAGCAGTTCGGTGTACAGGCTGAAGCCGACCTCGGCCATCTGCCCGCTCTGGTCCTCGCCGAGCAGTTCGCCGGCACCGCGGATCTCCAGGTCGTGGGTGGCCAGGGTGAAGCCGGCGCCCAGTTCGTCCATCGAGGCGATCGCGTCCAGCCGCTTGCGCGCGTCGGAGGTGATCGAGCGCTTGTCCGGGATCACGAGATAGGCGTAGGCGCGGTGGTGCGAGCGCCCCACGCGGCCGCGCAACTGGTGCAGCTGGGCAAGGCCGAATTTGTCGGCGCGGTTGATGACGATGGTGTTGGCGTTGGGGATGTCGATGCCCGACTCGATGATGGTCGAGCACAGCAACACGTTGAAGCGCTGCTTGTGGAAGTCGAGCATCACCTTTTCCAGCTCGCGCTCGGGCATCTGGCCATGGGCGATGCCGATCCGCGCCTCGGGTACCAGTGCCTGCAGCTCGCGCTGCATGCGGCCGATGCTCTCGACGTCGTTGTGCAGGAAGTACACCTGCCCGCCGCGCGCCAGCTCGCGCTCGAAGGCCTCGCGCAGCTGCGCGTCGTCCCACGGCACCACGAAGGTCTGCACCGCCAGGCGATGCGCCGGCGGGGTGGCGATGATCGCCAGGTCGCGCAGGCCGGCCATCGCCATGTTGAGCGTGCGCGGGATCGGGGTCGCGGTCAGGGTGAGCAGGTGCACGTTGGCGCGCAGGGCCTTCAGCGCCTCCTTCTGGCGCACGCCGAAACGCTGTTCCTCGTCGACGATCACAAGCCCAAGGTCCTTGAAGCGCACGTCCTTCTGCAGCAGGCGGTGGGTGCCGACGATCACGTCGATCTTGCCGTCGGCCAGCCGCTCCAGTTCGGCCTTGTTCTCCTTGCTGGACTTGAAGCGCGACAGCACCTCGACCCGGATCGGCCAGTCGGCGAAACGGTCGGCCATGGTGCGGTAGTGCTGCTCGGCCAGCAGCGTGGTCGGCACCAGCACTGCCACCTGACGACCGGCGGCGGCGGCGACGAACGCCGCGCGCACCGCAACTTCCGTCTTGCCGAAACCGACGTCGCCGCAGACCACCCGGTCCATCGGCTGCGCGCTGGACAGGTCGCGGATCACCGCTTCGATCGCGCTGTGCTGGTCGGGCGTCTCCTCGAACGGGAAGGTTGCCGCGAACGGTTCGTACATCGCCCGGTCCACGTCGATCGCAAGGCCCGCGCGTGCCTGCCGCTTGGCCTGGATCTCGAGCAGTTCGGCGGCGACGTCGCGGACCTTTTCGGCCGCCTTGCGCTTTGCCTTGGTCCACTGCTCGCCGCCGAGGCTGTGCAGCGGCGCGGTGTCCGGCGAGGCGCCGGAGTAGCGATTGACCAGATGCAACTGCGCGACCGGCACGTACAGGCGGTCGCCCTTGGCGTATTCGATCTCCAGGTACTCGCCGGGCTGGCCGCCGGCCTGCAGCGCCACCAGGCCGCGGTAGCGGCCGACGCCGTGGTCCTCGTGCACGATCGGCGCGCCTTCGTCGAGCTCGCCCAGGTCGCGGATGATCGCTTCGGGCTCGCGCCCGGCGCGCTTGCGTCGCCGGGGCTGCGATGCGCGCTCGGGGAACAGCTGGCGTTCGGTGAGGATGGCGAACGGCGTGCCGCCGGCGGCATCGGCGTCGAGCGCGAAGCCGTTGTCGAGCGGCGCTACGGCAATCGCGAACCGCACGTCGTCATCACCGGCAAACCCAACGCCGTCATCCCCGCTTTCGTGGGGATGACGGTGTTCGAGGAATGTCCGGAAATCAGCCAGCACCGCGGGCCGCAGGTCCGAGGCCTGCAGCACCTCCAGCAGCGCCTCGCGCCGCCCGGCAGTGTCGGCCGCGATCAGCACGCGGCCCGGATAGTTCGCCAGGAACGACTTCAGCGCCGCGGCCGGCTGCGCGTCCTTCACCACCAGTGGCAGTTCGGGCGCGGGCTGGTCGCCCAGCGCCGTGGCCTGGGCGTGGCGCGGGTGCTGCGGGCCGCAGACCTCGATCCGCGCGCCGGCGTTGAGCCGTTCGCGCAGCGCCTCGGGCGGCAGGTACAGCGCGTCGGGTGGCAACAGCGGGCGCTCGATGTCGTGGCGGCGCTGCTCGTGGCGTTCGCCGGTCTGCTTCCAGAACTGCTCGCTCGCCTCGGGGACGCCGGCGCAGACCAGCGGCAGCGCCTCCGGCGCGAGGTAGTCGAACAGCGTCGCGGTGCGGTCGAAGAACAGCGGCAGGTAGTACTCGATGCCGGCCGGCGCGTGGCCGGACCTGAGGTCCTGGAACAGCGAACTGCGCCGGGTGTCGATGTCGAAGCGCTCGCGCAGCGCGTCCATCGCGCGCGCGGTGGCGGCCTCGTCCAGCGGCACCTCGCGGCCCGGCAGCAGCTGCATCGCCTCGACCTTGTCCAGCGAGCGCTGCGTCTCGGGATCGAAGCCGCGCATGGTGTCGATGACGTCGTCGAACAGCTCCACCCGGAACGGCATCTCCGCGCCCATCGGGTAGACGTCCAGCAGCGCGCCGCGCACCGCGAAGTCGCCCGGGTCGAACACCTGCGGCACGTTGCGGTAGCCGGCGGCCTCCAGGCGACGCTTCTCGGCGTCCAGGTCCAAAGTCTGGCCCACGCGCATGTCGAAGCTGCCGCCGACCACGTACGACAGCGGCGCCAGCCGCTGCATCAGCGTCTGCACCGGCACCACCACGATCCCGCGCCCGAGCACGGGCAGCCGGTGCAGCGTGGCCAGGCGCTGCGAGACGATCTCCGGATGCGGGCTGAAACGGTCGTAGGGCAGGGTTTCCCAGTCGGGGAAGTTGAGCACCGGCAGTGCGGCATCGTTGCCCAGCAGCGTGCGCAGGTCCGATTCGAGCTGGTGCGCGTGCTGGTTGTCGCGGGCGACCGCCAGCAGCGGGCCGTCGTGGGCGCGCGCGGCGCCGGCGATCGACCACGCCAGCGCGCTGGCGCTGGCCGGCTGGCGCCAGTACGCACGCTGCTGGCCGGCCCTGGGCAGCGGCGGGGCGGGAAAATCGGGGAGGTTCGGGGTCGGGGGCATCTGCATACGCAACAACGAAAGCGCCGGACGCGATGCGCCCGGCGCAGGAGTGCGTATTTTAGCCGCTTGCGGCGGCCGGCTGGCCGCGAGGCCGGACCAGGCCCTCGCCTGGGCGTACGGCAGCGCTGCTACCCGGCCGGGCGCGGCCGGTTTCCGCGGCCGGCCATCGGCCCGCGTTCGCCGGCCGGGGACAGGTCCAGCACCACGCGGACCAGCCCGGGCGTGTCGGAGGACTCGCGACGGAAGTCCAGCGACTTGGCCAGCGACAGCATGGGCTGGTTGCTTTCGAGCACGTCGCCGTACAGGCGCTCGAGCTTCTTGCCCTTGGCCCAGCGCACCAGCCGGCGCATCAGGTGACGGCCCAGGCCCATGCCGGCCACGTAGCGGCTGACCAGGATCGCGAATTCGGCCTCGCGCGTGCCAGGCGTGATAGATGCGCGCGCCACCGCGCCGACCAGCGCCTCGCCCGGCGGCAGCGGTTCGGCCGCGACCAGGGCGAATTCGGTCCTGGGCTGCGGCTGGGTCAGGCGCTGGAGCATTTCCGGCCCCAGCTCCTTGACCGCGTGCAGGAAGCGTTGCCGCACCTCTTCGGGTTGCAGCAGCGGAAACGACGCGCGCAGGGGTTCCGCGTCGTCGGCACGGATCGGTCGGATCAGGATTTCACGACCGTTGGCCAGGCGCAGTCGTTCGTGCCAGGGAGGGAGTCGGTTGCGAGCGCTCATGCGGGAAAGATGGCATCCATGACGTTAAGGAACCCTAGCCGCCGTGAAGAACGGGTGTTCGACGCGCGCATTGCGCGCCATGCGGCGAGGCTTCAACATGCCCGATCCCGATCGATTGGATGGCTCGATGGCAGGCAGCGGCGACTCCACGCGCGCGATCTTCTTCGCACTCGGCGCCAACTTCGCGATCGCCTGCGCCAAGGGCGTGGCGGCTTTCTTCACCGGGTCCAGCGCGATGCTGGCCGAAACCGTGCATTCGCTCGCCGACTGCGGAAACCAGCTGCTGCTGCTGCTGGGCATGAAGCAGTCGAAGCGACCGCCATCGCCGGATTACCCGCTCGGTTACGGCAAGGCGATCTATTTCTGGTCGTTCCTGGTGGCGGTGATGCTGTTCACCGTCGGCGGCATGTTCTCGCTGTACGAGGGCGTCCACAAGCTGCAGCATCCCGAGCCGCTGCGGCAGTGGTGGTGGGCGGTCGGCGTGCTGGTGTTCGGCATTGTCGCAGAGGGCTTCTCGATGCGCGCCTGCCTGCAGGAAGTGAACAAGGCGCGCGGCGACCGCAGCCTGTGGCAGTGGTTCCGCGGCAGCCGCCAGGCCGAGCTGGTGGTGATCTTCGGCGAGGACCTGGCCGCCCTGCTGGGCCTGGTGTTCGCGCTCGTCGCGGTGCTGCTGGCGGTGGCCACCGGCAACCCGGCGTGGGACGCGATCGGCACCATCGCGATCGGCACGCTGCTGATCGTGGTGGCGGTGTTCGTCGCCATCGAGGTCAAGGCGATGCTGATCGGGCAGGGCGTCCACCCGGTGCGGCAGGCGCAGATGCGGACCTTCCTCGAATCGCGGCCGGAAATCGCGCGCGTGTTCAACCTGATCACGCTGCAACTGGGCAACGACGTGATGGTGTCGGTGAAGGCGCAGATGCGCGAGGCGACGGACGCCGGCGCGCTGCTGGCGCAGATCAACCTGGTGGAGCAGGCGGTGCAGGCGGAATTCCCCGAGGTGCGCTGGAGCTTCTTCGAGCCGGACATCGCCGACGACGATACGCACGGGCATCCCGCGCCGGTGAATTGAGTCGGCGAGCCCTCGTAGGAGCGGCGGAAGCCGCGAGCTCTTGCATGCCGACATGATGAGACCAAGAGCTCGCGGCTTCCGCCGCTCCTACAAGAGCTAATGGCGGTCTCGCGCTTATACCGGCGGACGCAGCCACTCCAGGCGGGTCGACGCACCGGCTTCGCCCAGCGCGCCCTGCAGCGCACGCAGGGCCGGCTGCAGGGCTGCATCCAGCTTCCAGGGGGCGCTGAGCAGCAGCAGGCCGCTGCCGTTCATGCGCAGCGGGGAGTCGTCGGGGCGCACCAGCAGTTCGGCCACCAGGGCCGACCGGGTCGGCAGGCGGGCGGCCTTGCGCAGGAACGGCTGCAGCGCGCGGCGCAGCTTCACCGGGTACCACAGCACGTAGGTCGCCAGCGGCCAGCGCGCCAACGCTTCCTTCAGCGCGGCCAGCACGGCGTCGAATTCGTCCAGCTGCGCCTCGTAGGGCGGATCGACCAGCACCAGGCCGCGGCCGTAGCGCGTGGCGCCGTGCCTGGGCGGCAGCAGTGCGCGGATCGCGGCGTAGCCGTCGCCCTCGTGCACCACGATGCGGTCGTCGCCGGCGAAATTGGCGCGCAGCGCGGCCGCCTCCACGGGCTGCAGTTCGCAGCAGGCGATCCGGTCCTGCTCGCGCAGCGCATGCGCCAGCAGCCATGGCGAACCGGGGTAGGCGTCGTGCCCGTGAACCGCGCGGCAGGCCTCCACCGCGGCGAGGTAGCGCGCGATCGCCGGCTCGCGCGGCCGCTCGACCAGCAGCCGGCCGATGCCGTCGTCGGCCTCGCCGGTGCGCTGCGCGGATGCCGACCTGAGGCGGTAAAGCCCGCGCCCGGCATGCGTGTCGAGCGCAAAGCAGGGCGACGGCTTGGCCGCCAGGGCGTCGCAGACCGCCAACAGCACGACGTGCTTGAGGACATCGGCGTGGTTGCCGGCATGGAAGGCGTGGCGGTAGTTCATCTGGGCCGGGATTGGGGATTGGGGGTTAGGGATTGGGTGAAGCGTAGCGCGTCGGCGCGAGTCACCGGCGGTGACGAACCCCGTGGAAGGCCGTAGCCTTCCCGAATCCCGAATCCCGAATCCCGAATCCCGAATCCCCAATCCCCAATCCCCAATCCCCAATCCCCAATCCCCAATCCCGGCCTCGCCCCATGCCCTCCATCCTCCTCGTCGAAGACGAGCCCGCCATCGCCGACACCGTGCTCTACGCCCTGCGTGCGGAAGGGTTCGCGGCCGAGCACTGCCTGACCGGGCAGGATGCGCTTGTGGCCGCGCGCGCGCGACGCCACGACCTGGCGATCCTCGACGTGGGCCTGCCGGACATCGGCGGCTTCGCGCTGTGCCGCGAGCTGCGCCGCGGGCGCGACCTGCCGGTGATCTTCCTCACCGCGCGCGATGCCGAGGCCGACCGCGTGCTCGGGCTGGAGCTGGGCGCCGACGACTACGTGGTCAAGCCGTTCTCGCCGCGCGAGCTGGTGGCACGGGTGCGCGCGCTGCTGCGGCGGGTGCACGCGGCGGCGGAACGCCCCCGCGCGCCTGCAACCGGCCCGTTCGAGCACGACGCCGACGGCATGCGCATCCGCTACCGCGGCCATGCGCTGGACCTGACCCGCTACGAGTACGGCCTGCTCGCCGCCCTGCTCGCCCGCCCCGGCGCGGTGCTGTCGCGGGCGCAGCTGATGGACCGGGTCTGGGGCGACGCGCTGGACAGCGGCGACCGCACCGTCGACACCCACGTCAAGACGCTGCGCGCCAAGCTGCACGCGCTGGCGCCGGACGAGGACCCGATCCGCACCCATCGCGGGCTCGGCTATTCGCTCGACGTGGCGGCGGACTGAACGCGTGCCCCGGAACGCACGCCCGTGAAGATCGGCCTGCGCATCCTGCTGGGCTACTTCGTCATCGTCGCGCTGGCGGCTTGGCTGCTGGGCAACGTGTTCGTGCAGGAGGTCAAGCCGGGCGTGCGCCAGGCGATGGAGGACACCCTGGCCGACACCGCCAACGCGCTGGCGGAACTCGCGACCGACGACTTCCTCGCCGGCCACATCGCCGACGGCCGCTTCGCACGCCGCATGGCCGCGCTCGCCGACCGCGACATCGATGCGCGGATCTGGGGCTTCCGCAAGCAGTCGACCGACTATCGCGTGTACGTCACCGATGCGCGCGGGATCGTGGTGTTCGACTCCAGCGGGCGCGATGTCGGCCGCGACTACGCGCGCTGGAACGACGTCTACCTGACCCTGCGCGGGCAGTACGGCGCGCGTTCGACGCGCAGCGATCCCGACGACGAGACGTCCACCGTGATGCACGTCGCCGCGCCGATCCGCGATGCCGATGGCCGCATCGCCGGCGTGCTGACGGTGGCCAAGCCCAACCAGGCGATCGCGCCGTTCATCGAGCGCAGCCAGCAGGCCGTGCTGCGCTGGGGACTGGTGCTGCTGGGCGCGGCGCTGCTGGTCGGCGTGCTGGCCGCGTGGTGGCTGTCGCGGCAGATCGGCCGCCTGCAGCGCTACGCGCAGGCGGTGACCGCGGGTGAGCGCGTCGAAGTGCCGCGCACAGCCGGCGAGTTCGGCGACCTCGGCCGCGCCCTGGCGACCATGCGCGACCGGCTGGAGGGCAAGCAGTACGTCGAACAGTACGTGCATGCGCTCACGCACGAGTTGAAAAGCCCGCTGTCGGCGATCCGCGGCAGCGCCGAGTTGCTCGAATCCCCGCTGCCCGACGCCGACCGCGCCCGCTTCGTCGCCACCATCCGCACCCAGGGCGAGCGCATGGCGCAGATGATCGACAAGCTGCTGGCGCTGGCGGCGGTCGAGCACCGGCAGCGCCTGGAGCAGCCCGCGCCCGTGGCGGTGGCCGGGCTCGTCGACGAGGCCATGGCGCAGGTGGAGACCGCGGCGTCTGCAGCGGGGGTCACGGTGGCCCGGGACATCGCCGACCCGGGGGCGGTGGTGGTCGGGGATGCCTTCCTGCTGCGGCAGGCACTGGCCAACCTGCTCGACAACGCGATCGATTTCGCACCGCGCGGCAGCGTGGTCGAGGTGTCGGCGCGGCGAGAAGGCGATTTTCTGCGGTTGTCGGTCGCGGACTGCGGACCCGGCGTGCCGGACTATGCGCTGGAGCGCGTGTTCGAGCGCTTCTACTCGCTGCCGCGTCCCGGGGGCGGGAGCCGCAGCAGCGGTCTCGGCCTGTGTTTCGTCGCCCAGGTCGCGGAATTGCATGGCGGTCGTGCGGCGCTGGCCAACCGCGAGGGTGGAGGCGCGGTGGCCGGCATTGAGCTGCCGGTTGAGCGGTTGTTCTAAACAGGGACGATGCTTCCGTTCTTCTTCCGTCCGCCCTTGCCCTTGCCCTTGCTGTTGCTCTTGCCGCTGCCGTTGATCTTCGCCTTTGATCTTCGAGCCTTAGAGCGAACCGAGCATCGCAGGACGGCGGGGTCGAAGAGCGGCCCTTGTTTGAGCGTAGCGAGTTTGGGCCGCGTGCCCCGTCGTCCGAGAAGCGCAGGGGCCCGGGCCGGCGCAGCCGGTCCGGATCGCGTCAGGCGACGGCGGTTTTGGTTACTTTTGCCAAGACAAAAGTGACCCGCGCTTCAGCGCGGAAGCTGTTGATTTTGCACTTCGCTTTTCCTCCTCGCGCTGCTGCAAAGCAAGGTCAAGAGCGTTTCGCGCGCTGAGCGCGCGAGCCACCTTTCTTTGCTTGTGCAAAGAAACCTGGCGCAAAGAAACACACCCCGCCTTCGCGCCCGTCGCTGCGCGCCGGGTCCGCGGAGCCGGCGGGATTTTCCGAGGGGGCATCCTGCCCCCGCGGAAAACGCCGCACATCCATGTGCGGCGCCCCTGCGGGGTCTGGTCCGCCGGCGAACGGCACGTCGCGCTGCGGGTTGCGGTAGCGGCGCCCCTGCGGGGTCTGGTCCGCCGGCTCCGCCGCTACGGAGGGACCCCGAAGGTCAAGATCAAAGTCAAGGTCAACAGCAACAGCAAAAGGCGACTTCACCATCACTTCACCGTTGCGCCATCGTCCCATCGCGGCCGGTCGCCATCGTGCGGTCCTCACACGACGAGGGGAAACACGATGCGACTGGGTTTCAAGATCCTGATGGTGCTGGGCCTGACCCTGGCCATCCTGGTGCCGCTGACGATGATCCGCGGCGTCATCCACGAGCGCGAGGGGTACCAGGCGGAGGCGGTGGCCAAGGTGGCGCGCAGCGTCGCGGGGCGGCAATCGTTCGCCGGGCCGGTGCTGGTGGTGCCGTACCGCGAGCGGGTCGAGGTGGTCGAACGCGACAAGCACGGCGTCGAACACACCGTGCAGCGCATCGAGGAGCGCAAGTGGGTGTACTTCCCCAGGACCCTGGACGTCGGCGGGACCATCACGCCCGAGATCCGCCGGAGCGGCCTGTACCGGGTCCGCATCTACGCCTGGCAGGGGCACGCGCAGGCGGACTTCGACGTGCGCATCCCCGACGACGCCGATCCCGCGCACGCACGCAGCATCGGGCAGCCGTACCTGGGATACGCCATCGGCGACGTGCGCGGCCTGCGCGGCAAGTCGCGTTTGCGGGTGGACGGGCGCGAACTGCCGGTACTGCAGGGCCTGGACGAGCAGGGTGCCCCCGGCGTGCACGCGCGACTGGCGGTGCCACGTGCCGGCCAGCGATTGAAGCTGCGGAGCCGCTTCGATTTCACCCTTGCCGGCACCGAAGCGCTCAACGTGGTGCCGCTGGGCGACAGCAACCGCGTTGCGCTCGACTCTCCCTGGCCACATCCCAGTTCCATCGGCACGCTGGCGCCGGGCGTGCTGGACGTGGGCGATGACGGTTTCCGTGCGCAATGGGAGCTGCCGGCGCTGGCCGCCAACACCCAGGCCACGGTCCTGCGCGCGATCAAGCGCGGCGGGAAAGGGGCCGCCGAGCCGGGTGCGCTGGCCGGCATCGACAGCATCGGCCTGCAGCTGGTCGACCCGGTCGCCATCTACACCAAGGCCGATCGCGCCACCAAGTACGGCCTGCTGTTCGTGGCGTTGACCTTCGTCGGGTTCTTCATGTTCGAGCTGCTCAAGCAGCTGCGCATCCACCCGGTCCAGTACGGCCTGGTGGGCCTGGCGCTGGCGATCTTCTTCCTGCTGCTGGTCAGCCTGTCCGAACACGTCGAGTTCGGCTGGGCGTACCTGGTCGCAAGCGTGGCCTGCATCGGCCTGCTGGGCTTCTACCTCAGCGCGGTGCTGCGCAGCGCGCTGCGCGGGCTTGGCTTCGCGGCCATGCTGGCCACGCTGTATGCGGCGCTGTATGGCCTGCTGGTGTCGGAGGACAACGCGCTGGTGCTCGGCGCCGGCCTGCTGTTCGTGATCCTGGCCGCGGTGATGGTGCTGACCCGCAAGGTGGACTGGTACCGGCTGTCGACCGCCGACTGACGGACCAACTCCCTGCAGGAGCGGCGGAAGCCGCTCCTGCAGGATCCGGAGGTGCCGCATCAGGCAAACAGCGTGATGCCGGGCACCAGCCACAGCGACGCGCCCGCCAGCGCGCAGCCGATCCCGATGGCCGCCAGCACGTCGCTGGGATAGTGCAGGCCGAGCACCACGCGCGATGCCGCCACCGCAGCGGCGAACGGCAGCACCAGCCCCGCCAGCGCCGGATAATGCGCAACGGCCACCAGGCTGAAGGCCACCGCGTGCAGCGTGTGTCCGGACGGGAAGCTGAACTCGTCCAGCGGTGCGATCCATGCCCGGATGCGGACGTCGGACGCGAACGGCCGCGGCCGCCGCGTCCAGCGCTTGAGCCCCTTGTACAGCGCCAGCGCGACGGCGCCGGTGGCGGCCATGTGCAGGGAGGCGAACAGTCCCGCCGCGCCGTCGAGGACGACCAGCACCGCCATCAGCACGTACCAGAACACGCCATCGCCCAGCCGGCTGGCCACGGCGAACGTCCTGCGCACGCCGCTGCGTGCGCCGATGCGGTTCGCGCGCAGGCACCAGCCCGTGTCGCTGGCGCGTATCCGGTCAAGCGGCGGCGAGGCGTGCATGCGGTCCGCTCCGGGCAAGCGTGGCGAGGATGTCGTCGAAGGCCGTCGCCACGTTCTCCGGCCGCAGGCCGGCAACGGCGTCGCGTGCAGCGTCGCCCATGACCCGGCGCAGGTCCGCATCGCGACCGAGGTGGCAGGTGGCCGCGATGAATCCGTCCTCGTCGCCCGGCGCGATCGCCGCGCCGTGCGAGCCGTCGCGCAGGTGCTCGCGCGTGGCGCCATAGTCGAAGGCAACCGTGGGCACGCCGCTGGCCATGGCTTCGAGGGTGACGTTGCCGAACGTCTCCGACAGGCTGGGAAACAGGAACAGGTCGCCACTGGCGAAATGCCGCGCCAGCGCCTGGCCGTGCTGCACGCCGCAGAAGAGGAAGTCGGGATGCTCGCGCTGCAGCTGCGCGCGCGCCGGGCCGTCGCCGACCCAGGCCAGGCGCGCGTCGGGGCGCATGCGCTGCAGTTCGCGGAACGCGCGCACCGCCAGCGCGAGGTTCTTTTCGGCGGCGATGCGGCCGACGTGGATCACCACCGGCGCGTCGGCCGCCACGCCCCAGGCCTTGCGCAGCGCCACGTCGCGCATGCGGGGGTGGAACCGCTGCGTGTCGACCGCGCGTGGCAGCACCACCACGTTGCGGAAACCGCTGCCCTGCAGGACACCGCGCAGCTCGCGCGTGGGCACCAGGGTGGCATCGGCGAGGTTGTGGAAGTGGCGCATCCAGCGCCACGCGACCGGCTGCAGGAAGCCGAGGCCGTAGTCGCCCATGTAGCGGTCGAAACGGGTGTGGAAACCGGTCGCGGCCGGGATCCCCAGGCACCGCGCGGCGCGCAGCGCCGACCAGCCGAGCGGGCCTTCGGTGGCGACGTAGATCGCGTCGGGGCGGGTGTCGAGCCACAATCGGGCCAGCGTCCGCGTTGCCGGCAGGCCGAACTTCAGCCCCGGATAGCGCGGCAGGCCGGCACCGCGCACCAGCGTTTCACCAGCGCCGGCGACCTGTCCGGGCGACTGCCGCGGTCGCACCAGCGATACCGCGTGGCCGCGCGTGCGCAGCCCGAGCGCCAGCGATTCCACCGTCAGCGCGACGCCGTTGACCTCGGGCGGCCAGGTTTCGGTGACGATCGCGTAGCGCATCGGTGGCCCGGCGAAGGACTGTGGATGCGGACATCTTCACGGGGCGCAATGAAACGCGTGTTGCGGTTGCGTGGCGGAACGGTGACACGGCGTGCCGGGGCACGCGCCGGCCCGTGGGAGTGGCTTCAGCCGCGCGCGCTTGCTTGCTCCCCTGCGAAGGCAGGGGAGGGGTGCTTTTGGGATCAGCATGAACGTGTGTACCCCTGCCAGCCTCTCCCTACCGTCGCAGGGAGAGGAGCTAGGTCGCACGCTTTTCCGCCTCTCCGCCAATGTCCATGGATCCCCGACAAAAGCACTCGGGGATGACGGCTTCACGAGTTCTTGTGGGGATGGCTTCAGCCGCGCGTGCCGACGAGCGCTCGCAGGCTGTGCTGGCGGGCCGGGCGGGTTGGGGAGGAGTGCTTTTGGGATCGGCGCGAACCGTGGGCACCCCTCCCGGCCTCCCGCTGCCGTCGCAGGGGCGGGAGCCAGGGCAGAGGCTCGCGGCGGAAGCCGCTCCTGCAGGAGACTGCGGCTAGATCGGTTCGAACGCCAGCGCGATGTCCAGGGCGGCGATGTTGGCAGGCTCGCCGGCAAGGTCGGTGCGCAGCAGCGGGCGCGGGTCGAGCCAGCTGCGGGCCAGTGCGACCGCCAGCGATCGACCCTCGGCGGCCGCGTCCAGGCGCGGGATTTCGCGTGCGTCGTAGCCGCGGTGCAGCAGCACCGCGATGCGCAGCAGCGCCGCGCAGCGCCGCGCCGGGGCCAGCAGGCGGTCGGGCAGGGCACTGAACGCGGACTTGGGGATCTTGCGCCGGTGCGTGCGCACCAGCGCGGCCAGGTATTGCTGCTCCTGGCGCGAGAAGCCGGCGATGTCGGAATTTTCCAGCACGTAGGCGCCGTGCACGTGGTAATGGCTGTGGGCGATGACCAGCCCCACCTCGTGCAGGCGCGCGGCCCAGCCGAGCATCAGCCGGTCGTCGGGCCCCAGGTGCCAGGCCGTGGCGACCTGGTCGAACAGCTGCAGCGCGGTGGTTTCCACCCGCAGCGCCTGGTCGGCGTCGATGCCGTAGCGCAGCATCAGCGCCGCCACCGAGGCGTCGCGCGGGTCGTCGTCGCTGGCACGGTCGAGCATGTCGTACAGCACACCCTCGCGCAGCGCCGCCTTGCTGACCGCCATGCGCTCCATGCCGAGCGCGGCGAATGCCGCCTCCAGCACCAGCACGCCGCCGGCGATGATCGGGCGCCGCTCGTCCGACAGCCCGGGCAGGTCGATGGCGTCGATGCGGCCGGCGCCCAGCATGCGCTCGCGCACCTGCGCCAGCGCGTCGGCGGTGATCGAACCCTTGGTCAGCTTGAGCGCCGCGCAGATGTCGCCGATGGCCTTGTTGGTCCCCGACGAGCCCAGTACCTCCTGCCAGCCCAGGGCGCGGTAGGTGCCGGCGAACTGCTGGAACTCGGCCGTGACCTCCACCAGCGCCTCGTTCCATTTCCTGCGCGAAAGCCTGCCGCTCTCGAAGAAGCGGCGGGTGCTGGCGACGCAGCCGACCTGCAGGCTCTCGCGCTCGAGGGCGTCGAAGCCCGAGCCGATGATGCACTCGGTCGAACCACCGCCGATGTCGACCACCAGCCGCAGCTGGCCCTTCCTGGGCGGCTGCGCGTTGGCGACGCCGAAGTAGATCAGGCGCGCCTCCTCGCGGCCGGCGATCACTTCGATGGCGTGGCCGAGCGCGGTTTCCGCCGGCACCAGGAACGCCTGCGGCGCCGACAGCGCGCGCACGGTGTTGGTGGCCACCGCGCGCACGCGCTGCCGGGGAATGTCGCGGATGCGTTGGCCGAAGCGCGAGAGGCATTCGAACGCGCGCTGCCGGACTTCCGGGCGCAGCCCGCCCCTGCCGTCGAGGCCCTCGGCCAGCCGCACCATCTCGCGCAGGCGGTCGACGGTGCGCAGCTGGCCGAGCGTGTAGCGCGCCACGACCATGTGGAAGCTGTTCGAACCCAGGTCGATCGCGGCCAGCATGTCGCCGTCGCGCAGCGGCTCGGCCGTGGTCGGCGCGAAGGCGGGGATGGGCAGGGGCGTGTTCACGGGCAGATCTTCGCCAGCAGGGCAGCCTGCGCCGAGTGTGGCATCTGGCCGTCGTGCGGTTCGACCTTGCGGTATCCGCCGTCGGCCTGCAGCTCCCAGGCGTTGAGGTTGTCGGCCAAGTAGTTGTCCAGCACTTCGTCCTGGATCCGCGTGGCGACCGCCGGGTCGAGGATCGGGAAGCCGGTCTCCACGCGCCGCAGCAGGTTGCGTTCCAGCCAGTCGGCGCTGCTGCAGAACAGGTCGGGATCGCCGTCGTTGCCGAACCAGTACACGCGGCTGTGTTCGAGGAAGCGGCCGACGATCGAGCGCACGTGGATGTTGTCCGACACGCCGGGCACGCCGGGGCGCAGCGTGCAGGCGCCGCGCACGACCAGGTCGATCCGCACCCCGGCCTGCGAGGCCGCGTACAGCGCGCGCACCACCTGCGATTCGTTGAGCGCGTTCATCTTGGCGACGATGCGTGCCGGGCGCCCGGCACGCGCGTGCGTGGCCTCGCGTTCGATCCGTTCCAGCACGCCGGCGTGCAGGGTGAAGGGCGATTGCAGCAGGCGCTCGAGGCGGATCGCCGGCGCCAGCCCGGACAGCTGCTGGAAGATCAGGTGCACGTCGTTGCCGATCGCCGGATCGGCGGTGATCAGCCCCAGGTCGGTGTAGGCGCGCGCGGTACCGGCGTGGTAGTTGCCGGTGCCCAGGTGCACGTAGCGGCGCAGCTTGCGGCCCTCGCGGCGCACCTCCAGCAGCATCTTGGC
>PJTQ01000692.1_pt1 | contig 14933 bp, 12 predicted proteins | sample 1512231 | NCBI WGS metagenome assembly PJTQ01 (sample SAMN08177688, study PRJNA422409) | Soil metagenome, whole genome shotgun sequencing project. | isolation source: Soil (3) enriched on wood chips | place: USA: Madison | collected 2015-01-15 | reverse complement strand
GCCAGTTGCACGGCACCACCTCCGACTACCCGACGCCTGACGCGATCACCGCCGCCGCGCTCGACGGCAGCGATGCGCGCGCGCGCGAAAGCCTGGGCGTGTTCTGCGGCCTGCTCGGCAGCACCGTGGGCGACATGGCGCTGCTGTACGGCGTGCAGGGCGGCATCTACCTGGCCGGCGGGATCCTGCCGCAGATCCGCGGATTCGTGCTGCAGAGCAGCTTCGTCGAACGCTTCCTCAACAAGGGACCGATGCGCGAGGCGCTCGAACGCATTCCCGTGAAGCTGGTCGAGCACGGGCAGCTGGGCGTGATCGGCGCGGCCAACTGGTACCTGGCAAGCGCCGATGGCGCGGGCGCGCGGGCAGGAGCGGGCGCACCAACGCAATAAGGCCAGCGCGGGTGGCGACGCCTGTCGCGACGTGCATTGGCCGGCACCAACCAGATCACGGCACGACCACGCAGTCGACGCCGGCCAATCCAACGCAAGACGGGAGAGAGACCATGACGTACCGCAAATCCGTACTGTCCGCCGCGATCGTCGCCTGCCTCGGCCTCGGCTTGAGTGCCCATGCCCAGGCGCAGGACGCCACCGGCGACCAGGAACTGCCGCAGGCGCAAGCCCGGGCGCCGCAGGCCGACCACACGACCGATCTCGAAACGATCATCGTGACCGGCATCCGCGGCTCGATGGAAAAATCGCTGGACACCAAGCGCGAGGCCGACGCGCGGCTGGAAGTGGTGACCGCCGAAGACGTCGGCAAGCTGCCGGCGCACAACGTCGCCGACACCCTGCAGCGGCTGCCGGGCGTGAACATCAGCTCCTCCAGCGCCGACGAGGGCGGCTTCGACGAAGCCGACCGCGTCAGCCTGCGCGGCACCAGCCCCAGCCTGACCCAGACCCTGATCAACGGCCACAGCGTCGGCTCGGCCGACTGGTTCGTGCTCAGCCAGGGCAGCAACGTCGGCCGCAGCGTCAGCTACACCCTGCTGCCGTCCGAACTGGTCAGCTCGGTGGAGGTGAACAAGTCCTCGCAGGCCCGGCTGCAGGACGGCGGTACCACCGGCACCGTCAACATCATCACCCGCAGGCCGCTGCAGTTCGCCAACAAGATCAGCGCCGAGGCCTCGATCGGCGCGGTGCATTCGGACAACGCAAGCAGCACCGACCCGCAGCTGTCCGGGCTGTTCAACTACAAGAACGACGCCGGGACCTTCGGCATCCTGGTGCAGGCGTTCAAGCAGAAGCGCGAGCTGAGCCGGCAGGCCCAGGAAATCCCGGGCGGCTTTTTCCAGATCGCCGATACCGACCCGGCCGGCATCGCCGACCCGGACCTGGTCGGCGTCTGGGCACCGGGCCTGCTGGGTTCGACCCTGTTCGAACAAACCCGCGACCGCAAGGGCGGCCTGGTCGACATCCAGTTCAAGCCCAGCGACAACCTGACCCTGGGGCTGAGCGGCTTCAGCTCGGACATGAAGGCCAACAACTACAACCGCAACTTCATGCTGTGGGGCGGCAACTTCGCCAGGGGCCAGGCACCCGACCCGGGCTACGTCGTGACCGACGGCGTGCTGACCAACGCCACGTACACCGGCGTGGCCGGCACCCCCTATGCGGTGTACGACATGATCTACCGCGAGGCCACCGCCAAGAGCAGCTACGCCACCTTCGACGTCGACTGGCAGATCAGCGAGAACCTCAGCTCGAAGTTCCAGGCCGGCACCACCAGCGGCAAGGGCTCGACCCCGCGCCAGTTCATCGCCGAGGTGACCGTGGCCGACGGTGGCGGCGCCAGCTGGACCAGCCACGGGGCCGGCTCGCCGATGGACTGGAACGTCGGCGGCGACATCTCGCCCGGCGGCGTCACCAGCTTCGGCACCTGGGGCAACCAGGAAGTGACGGCCAAGGACGACGAGGACTGGTTCACCGCCGACTTCACCCGCTACTTCAACGCCGGCACCCTGTCGTCGATCGACTTCGGCGTGCGCTACGCCGACCACGAGCGCAAGGCCCTGTCGCCGGAAGGCGCCAGCCCGGGCGACATCTGGCCCGCCCTCCAGGGTGGCGCCACCGCCTCGTATCCGGGCGGTTTCGCCAGCGACATCGGCGGCAACTTCCCGCGCAACATCTGGTACTTCACGCCGGGCGCGCTGCAGCGGGCGATCCTCGACAACTCGACCTGGCTGTCCGACAACGACGGCCCGGACGGCCGCCACAACTACGGCGCCGAATGGACGGTGAGCGAGAAGAACCTGGCCGCCTACGTCCAGACCAACTTCACCGGCGACCGCTGGAGCGGCAACGTCGGCCTGCGCTACGTCGACATCGACCAGGACATCGACACCTACCAGTCGGTCGCCGACCCGGCCAACGCCGACGTGTCCAGCCTGTTCGGCAACTGGATCCGCCTGTCCACCAACAACAAGCACAGCCGGGTGCTGCCGAGCGCGAACCTGAAGTTCGAGCTCGCCGACGACCTGGTCTTCCGTTTCGCCGCCTCGCAGACCCAGACCCTGCCCGACTACTCCGCGCTGGGCGCATCGAGCTGGGGCTCGGACCTGAACAAGACCGGCGGCGGCGGCAACCCGAACCTCGACCCGGTGGTGTCCACCAACTTCGACGCCAACCTGGAGTGGTATTTCATGCCGCGCGGCCTGCTGTCGATCGGCGCCTTCTCGATGAACATGAAGGACTACGTCGCCTTCGGCACCGAAACGCAGATGCTGTTCAGCGAACTGACCCACCAGCTCGAGGCCTACCAGGTGTCCGTGCCGATCAACGCCGACGGCAAGGTCCATGGCGTGGAGGTGGCATACGAGCAGCCGATCGGCGAGTTCTTCGGGATCAACGCCAACTACACCTGGTCCGACGGCAGCACCTCGCATACCTGGGCCGACGGCAGCAACCACCTGCTGGGCAACTCGGAGAACACCTACAACGTGGGTGCCTACTTCGAGAACGACCGCTTCGGCGCGCGGGTCAGCTATACCCGCCGCTCGGCGTTCCTGATCGGCCTGTCCGGCGCCAACCCGTACTACCAGGACGACTTCGGCACCCTGTCGGCGTCGCTGAGCTACAAGGCCAGCGACTGGCTGAGCTTCAGCCTCGACGCCCTGAACCTCAACAACCCGACCATCAAGTACTACCAGAGCGCGGCGATCCCAACCTCGTTCTACAACAACGGCAGGCAGTACTACTTCAACATCCGCGTGAAGTACTGAGCCCCCTGCCTGCGGGTGTTGCACACACGGGCCCGGACTTGTCCGGGCCCGTTCCCTTTTGCAAGCTGCACGATGCAGCAAGAACCGGATGCCGCGATGAAACCCTCGACAGTCCGCCGTGCCTTCGCCGCCACCCTGGTCCTGGCCGCTTCGGCGCTCTGCGCCTGCCAGCCGGCGATGGTGGCTGCCGACGGCGCCGGCGCGGCGATCTCCGACGCCGCGGTGCCGGCGCCGATCGAACCGATGCTGATCCCCGCGCCGGCGACGCTGCAGGCCGGCGAAGGCGAGTTCGTCATCGATGCATCGACCCGCGTGCATGCCACCGGCGACGCGGCGCGGCGCGTGGCGGAACAGTTCGGCGCGTACCTGCTCGCGGCGCAGCGACCGGCGCTGGAGATCGACGACCGGCCGGAATCGACCGGCGGCATCCGCTTCGAGATCGTCCCGGCGGACGTCCGCGCCCCGGAGGCGTATTCGCTCGACGTGGCGCCCGACGGCATCGTGGTCAGCGCCGCCGACGAGCGCGGCCTGTTCTACGGCGCGACCACCCTGTGGCAGCTGCTGACCCAGGCCAACGGCGACCGCGTCGCGCTGCCGGCCCTGCACATCGACGACGCGCCGCGCTTCGCCTGGCGCGGGTTGATGCTCGATTCCGCGCGGCACGTCCAGTCGGTCGACCAGATCAAGCTGCTGCTCGACGCGATGGCGCTGCACAAGCTCAACACCTTCCACTGGCACCTGACCGACGACCAGGGCTGGCGCCTGCCGATCCGCAAGTACCCCAAGCTCACCGAAGTCGGCGGCTGCCGGATCCCCGCCGGCGACGGCGGCATCGACCCGCGCACCGGTGCACCGGCGCCCTACTGCGGTTTCTACACCCGGGACCAGGTGCGCGAGATCGTGCGCTACGCCGGCGAGCGCCACATCACCGTGGTGCCGGAGATCGACCTCCCCGGCCACGCGCAGGCGGCGGTGGCGGCCTATCCGGAACTGGGCAGCGTGGACGGGCCGACGCGCGTGTCCAACGAGTGGGGCGTGCACAAGTACCTGTTCAACGCCGAGGAGGCGACCTTCGGCTTCCTCGAGGACGTGATGACGGACGTGGTGGACCTGTTCCCCGGCCGCTACGTGCACATCGGCGGCGACGAGGCGGTCAAGCAGCAGTGGCAGCAGTCGCCGCGCGTGCAGGCGCGCATGCGCGCGCTGGGCGTGGCCGACGAGGCGCAGCTGCAGGGGCTGTTCGTCGCGCGCATGGAAAAATTCCTGGCCGCCCACGGCCGCCGCATGATCGGCTGGGACGAGATCCTGGAAAGCGAATTGCCGGCGGACGCCACGGTGATGTCCTGGCGCGGGACCGAGGGCGGCATCGAAGCCGCACGCAAGGGCCATGACGTGGTGATGTCGCCGGTGTCGGACCTGTACCTGGACTACCTGCAGACCGACTCGCCGGACGAACCGCCCGGCCGCCCCCTGCTCATCCCGCTGCGCAAGGCCTACGACTTCGAACCGGTGCCGGCCGCGCTCACGCCGGACCAGGCCCGCCACGTCCTCGGCCTGCAGGCCAACGTGTGGACCGAGCACATGCGCACGTTCGCACGCGTCGAGCACGCGCTCTTCCCGCGCATCGCCGCCGTGGCCGAAACCGGCTGGTCGCCGCGGGCACGCAAGGACTACGCCGATTTTCTGGTCCGGCTGCCGGCGCAGCTGCAGCGCTATCGCGCGCTGGGCATCGACTACGCGCAGACGCCGTTTGCGGTGCGCATCGAGGGCACGCAGGCGCCGGGGTCGACGACGCTCGACGTCGTCCTGTCGAACCCGCTGCAGCTGGGCGACATCCGCTACACGATCGACGGCCGGGCGCCGACGCCGTCGTCGCCACGCTACCAGGCGCCGCTGTCGCTGGACCTGCCGGTGCAGGTACAGGCGACCGCCTTCGTCGACGGCAAGCCACTGGCCGCCGCCACCGCGGAACGCTTCGACGCCGCATCGCGGCTGCATCGCGAAGACGAGGCGCTGGCGATGTGCAGCCAGGGCCTGATGCTGCGACTGGAGGACGACGGCCCGCTCGACGGGCCGCGCGCGATCTACAACGTCGACATCTTCAATCCCTGCTGGCTGTGGCGCGATGCGCCGCTGGACGGCATCGCGACGGTCGAAGTGCGCGCGGGCCGCATCCCGTACTACTTCCAGCTGGCCGGGGACGAGGGCCACCGCAAGTTCCGCCCGCCGCACGGCCCGCATGGCGAACTCGAACTGTACGCCGGCTGCGACGGCGAACGGCTGGCCCGCGTGCCGCTGCCGGCGCATCCGGGGCGCGACGGTTTCGCCACGCTCGAGGCGCCGCTGCCGGCGCATGCGGGAACGACGGACCTGTGCATGGTGTTCACCGGCGACACCCGGCCGGCGATGTGGGTAGTGGACACCGTGACGTTGCGGCCGGCCGCGCCCTGACGCACGCCCACGGTGTTTTCCTCGCAGGAGCGGCGGAAGCCGCGAGCGCTTCCCGCCGGGACCGGAGATCTCGCGGCTTCCGCCGCTCCTACAGGGTCACCGCGGCCACAGCCGCGCCTCGATCCTCGGCAGCAGGTCGCGCAGCGGCGTGCGCGCGATCGCGAACCCCGCGGCCACGCCCAGCGCGTCGGCCAGGACGTCGCGCGGATCCATCGAACGGCTGGCGGTGAAGGCGTGCTGCGCCAGCTCGATCGCTACCCCCAGCGCCACCAGCCCCAGCGCCACGCACCACAGCGCACGGCGCGTGGCGTACAGCTGCACCGCACTGGCGGCCAGCAGGAAGAACGCCAGGAAATGTTCGACCTTGTCGAATCCGCGCGGCACCGACGGCAGCTCGCGCGCCGGCACCAGGCAGGCCGCGAACACCAGCACCACCGCCAGCCACCACAGCGCCAGCCACGCGCGCGGATGGCGCAGCGGCTTGAGCCAGTGCCCGGCGGTCACAGCCGGAAGCTCAGGTCACCGGCCAGGAACGCGGCGCCGAATTCGACCTCGCGCGCAAAGCCCATCGCCTGGAAGCGTTCGCCCATCGCGCCGGGCAAGGTGAGCTGCTTGGCCTGCTGGCGCAGCGCGTAACGCCCGGCCTCGTCGGCGGCACGGCCCTCCTGTTCGGCCAGCCGCGGCGCCAGGCCGTTGCCGATCAGCAGGCTGGCCTGCGAGCAGTAACCGGCGAAGTCGAAGCCGGCGCCGGTGCCGGCCTCGGCCAGCGCGGTGAAGTCGACCGAGGCGGTGATGTCCTGCAGCCCGGGATGGGCGAAGACGTCGCCGCTCACGCGATGGCGGTGGAACGCGCGCAAGGTGCCGTCGCTGCGCTCGGGGGCGTAGTACTCGCGGCGCGGATAGCCGTAGTCGACGAACAGCATCGCGCCGGCCTGCAGGCCGCCGGCGACCGCCTGCAACCAGTACGGCAGCTGCGGCAGCACCTCGGAGCGGTAGCCATCGGGCAGCGGCGCGCCGAGCTCGCGCTCGAGGTGGCGCACGGCCGCCGACAGCAGCGGATCGCCCGGGCGGTCGGTGCGGGTGAACGCACCGTCGCCGGTGAGCGCGACGTGTTCCTCGAACACCTCGCCCTGGCGCAGGCTGAAGCGCGGCGTCGGCAGCGCGTCGATCACCTCGTTGGCGAACAGCACGCCGTTCCAATCTTGCGGCAGCGGGCCGTCGAGCCACTCAACGCACTCGAACACCAGCGGCGTGAGCTTGCGCTGCAGCCGTTCGCGCTGGCGTTCGCGCAGGTCGGCGCTGGGTTCGAGGATGGCGTAGCGCGCCGGCATCGCGTCGATCGCCATCAGCTGCTTGATCGCATGCTCGGCGAACGCACCGCTGCCGCCGCCGATTTCCAGGAACGTCGCCGCCGGCCCGATTTGCCGCAACACCGGCGCCACCGCCTCGGCGATGCACTGGGCGAACAGCGAGCCCAGCTCGGGTGCGGTGACGAAGTCGCCGGCGCGGCCGAACTTGGTGGCACCTGCGCTGTAGTAGCCCAGGCCCGGCGCGTACAGCGCCAGCTCCATGAAGCGCGAGAACGGGATCGCACCGCCGGCGGTGGCGATCTGTTCGCGGATCAGCGCCTGCAGGTGCGCGCTGTGCGCCAGTGCGTCGGCGTCCGGGGGCGAAGTGGGCATGGAAACTCCTGTTCGGCAGGGCGACAGGATACGGAGACAGCCGGCCGTTGTGGGAGCGGCCATGGCCGCCAGGCTTGCCGGCGAAAGCCCATCGCGGCCATGGCCACTCCCGCCGGGCCCCGGCGGGCAGCCTGCGCTATCGTGTGGCGCCATGAACGCATCGCCCCGCCCCGTCGCCCTGGTCACCGGCGCCGCCCGTCGCCTGGGCGCGGCGATCGCCCGCGGCCTGCACGCCGCCGGCTACGACCTCGCCCTGCACTACCGCCACTCGGGCGCCGCCATGCAGGCGCTGGTGGACGAACTGGAGGCGGTGCGCGGCGGCAGCACCCTCGCCCTGCAGGCCGACCTGGCGCACTTCGACCGCCTGCCCGAGCTGGTGGCGCAGACCATCGGCCGCTTCGGCCGCCTCGACGCGCTGGTCAACAACGCGTCGGGCTTCGGCCCCACGCCGCTGGGCACCGTGACGCCGGCGCAGTGGGACATCCTGTTCGCCAGCAACGCGCGTGCGCCGTTCTTCCTCGCCCAGGCCGCGGCGCCGCACCTGGCCGCGGCCCGCGGCGCGATCGTCAACATGCTCGACATCCACGGCCGGCGCCCGCTGCGCGACCACGCGGTCTATTGCATGGCCAAGGCGGCGCTGGACATGGCGACCCGCTCCCTGGCGCTGGAACTGGCCCCGCACGTGCGCGTCAACGCGATCGCGCCCGGCGCGATCCTGTGGCCCGAACAGCCTGCCCCCGCGACGGCGGGGGCCGACGAAGAGCGCCGTACCGCGCTGCTGGCACGCACGCCGCTGGCGCGCACCGGCACGCCGGAAGAAGTCGCCGAGGCCGTGCGCTGGCTGCTGCAGGGCGCAACCTATTGCACCGGGCAGGTGCTGCGCCTGGACGGTGGCCGGCTGCTGGAAGGCTGATCATCCGCGCTCGGCGACCGTTTTCCGCGACGCCGCCAACCGGTGCGGCACGTGTATCGGTTCCGCGCTGTGGGGGCGGCCATGGCCGCCCCCGCAAGACGAGCTCCCCGTGCCTGCCGCGAGGTGCGTCACTGCGTTGGCGTGAAGGCCTGTGACAATGCCACGCCCTGGAACGCCGCCGGCGTCTGGTTCGACACCGCGTAGCGGTACAGCGCCGCCGAGTAGATGCCGGTCAGCGCCGCCTGGTAGATCCCCAGCAGCAGCACGCCCAACGCGCACGCCACGCCCACCGCGACGGCCAGCGCCACCGAGGCCTGCGCCGCCAGCACCACCAGGCCCACCGACAGCAGCACCGCGATGAAGGTGATCAGCCCGAACGCGGCGCCGATGCCGACGTTGCCGATCGCGTTCTCGCCCCAGGTGCGCTTGAGCAGGCCCATGCTCTGCTTGAGCGCGTCGATCGGGCCGATGTCGCGGCTGACCAGCACCGGCACCACCAGGAAGGTCGCCAGCGTCCACGCCACGCCCAGGCCGCCGCCCAGCAGGCGGATGAGGAAGTTGTCCTTGTTCTTCATCGCCTGCAGCAGCACGCCGACCGTGGCCGAGATCGCCGCGTAGCCCAGGATCGACGGCAGCCGCGACCTGGCCGCGTTGAAGCCGTCGCGCAGCGTCGGGTCGCCGCCGTCCAGGCGGATCATCGCCGCACCGACCAGCGCGCAGTTGAAGAAGATGATCACCGTGTACTGGCAGAAGTAGAACAGGAACCCGAACACGGCCCCGCCGATGCCGAAGCCGTCGGCGAAGATCCGCAGCGCCAGCATCGGCAGCAGGAAGGTCGCCAGCACCGCCAGCGTGGCGATGCCGGAGAGGATCGGGAACAGCATCAACTCCTTGTCCGAGCGCAGCACCGCGGCGCTCGCCTTGACCAGTGTCCAACTGCGCGAAAATTTCTCGAACATGTGCCTGCCTCCCCGGGTGACGGTGCGATCGTGCAATGCGTGGCGCGTGCACGCAAGCGCCGGAAGCCACCCGCAGGGACGCGCCTGGACGACGGATGTGACATCGACGCCCGTAGGAGCGGCGGAAGCCGCGACCAACCGCCGTCACGGAAGGTGGGCAAGCGTTCGCGGCTTCCGCCGCTCCTACGCGAAATCTGCCACCGCCACCATCGACACGTCGCGCTCGGGCGAGTCCGCCCACAGCTGCGCCAGCGTGCGCCCGCTGCGCGGCTCCACCACGTCCGGCGCGATCTCCGCCAGCGGCCGCAGCACGAAGGCGTGGCGCAACTCGTCGCGCGGCACGCGCAAATGGCCCGGCCCTTCGACGATGCGCTCGCCGTACAGCACCAGATCGACGTCGAGCGTGCGGTTGCCATAGCGCGGGCCGCCGCGGTCGCGGCCTTGCGCATCCTCCAGCGCGTGCAGCCAGGCATCCAGCGCCTGCGGCCCGAGATCGGTCTCCACCACTGCGGCGGCATTGAGGAAATCCTCGCCGTCGAAACCCACCGCCCGCGTGCGATAGACCCGCGACACCCGCACGCCGTCGAAGCGCGCACGCAGCGCGGCGATCGCCGCGCGCAGGTTCGCCTCCGGCTCGACGTTGCTGCCCAGGCTCAGGCAGGCGCGTTCCATGGTGCGCTCAGTCGTCCACCGCGGCCGGCGCGGCGTGCAGGCTGGCCAGCGCGGTGCTCAACTCGGCGCCGCTGGGCTGCTGGAACACGCGCAGCCCGAATTCCGGCAGGATCGCCAGCAGGTGGTCGAAGATGTCGCCGGCCACGTTCTCGTACGGCACCCAGCGCACGTCGGCGGAGAAGCAGTACACCTGCAGCGGCAGGCCGGTGGGCGTGGGATCGAGCTGGCGCACCATCAGCGTCATGTCGTGCGCCACGCCCGGGTGCGAGCGCAGGTAGGCGGTCATGTAGGCGCGGAAGGTGCCCAGGTTGGTCGCGCGGCGGTTGTTGACCGGGTCCTTGCCGGCCGCCTCGAGCTTGGCGTTGTACTCGGCCAGCTCGGCCTTCTGCTTGTCCAGGTACTCGTCGATCAGCGCGATCCGGCGCAGGTTCGCGCGCTCTTCGGGCTGCAGGAAGCGCACCGAGGTCTGGTCGATCAGCAGCGCGCGCTTGATCCGGCGCCCGCCGAAGTCGGTCATCCCGCGCCAGTTGCGGTAGCTCTCGCTGATCAGCTTCCAGGTCGGGATGGTGCTGATCGTCTTGTCCCAGTTCTGCACCTTGACCGTGTGCAGGCTGATGTCGATCACGTCGCCATCGGCGTTCTGGTTGGGCATCTCGATCCAGTCGCCCACCCGCAGCATGTCGTCGTTGGCCAGCTGCACGCTGGCCACCAGCGACAGGATGGTGTCCTTGAACACCAGCATCAGCACCGCGGTCATCGCCCCCAGGCCGGTCAGCAGCACCAGCGGCGACTTGCCCACCAGCGAGGCGATCATCAACACGCCGGCGATGATGTAGATGCCGATCTTGACCAGCTGCAGGTAGCCCTTGATCGGGCGCCGCACGGCGTGGCGGCTGGTCTGCTCGTAGATGTCGTTGAGCGCGTTGAGCAGGTTGCCGATCGACATCGCCACGGTCAGCGCGACGTACGCCAGGGCGACGTTGCGCGCCACCATGTCCAGCCACGCCGGTACACCCGGTACCAGCACGATGCCGCCGAACACCACCAGCGCTGGCACCACGTTGGCCAGGCGCGCCAGCACCCGGCGTTCCATGATCGCGTCGTCCCACTTGCTCGGCGACGCCTTGGCCAGGTGCCCCACCACGACCAGCAGCACGCGTCGCGTCAGCCAGTTGGCCAGCCAGGCGATGAGCGCCAGCGCCAGCAGGCCCACGAACGTGGACGCATAGGGAATGCCGGCCAGCGGCCGGACCAGGGTCGAATCGATGAGATCGTGCATGCGCTACAGGGTAGCGGCTGCGCGTTCGATGATCACCCCGACCGCACGCGCGCCGCGCACCGCGCCGGGCTTGCTCAGCTTCAGGCGCACGCGCCGCACGCCGAACTCATCGAGGATGATCGCCGCCACGCGCTCGGCCAGCGTCTCGACCAGACCGAAGTCCGACTGCGACACGTACTCGATCACCCGCTTGCTCACCGCCTTGTAGTTGAGCGTGAAGGCGATGTCGTCGCTGGCGGCGGGCACGCGGTTGTCGAATTCCATCTCGATGTCGAACAGCAGCGGCTGGCGGATGCGCCGCTCCCAATCGTAGATGCCGATCAGCGCCTCGACTTCGAGGGCTTCGATGAAGACGGTGTCCATGGGGGGCCGGGAATGGGGATTCGGGATTGGGGATTCGGAACAGCGAACGGCAACGGCAACGGCAACGGCAACGGCAACGGCAACGGCAAGAGCTTAACGCGGCGGCTGTTGCTCTTCCGAATCCCCAATCCCCAATCCCGAATCCCGCGCAGCCGCCAACGGCGGCAAGCCCGCCATGTCCCACCGCGGCGTCGCGCGCACCGTCGCGTCGTCGTGCTGCCCCGCCTGCAGTCGCAGCGCGCCGGCGAAGGCGATCATCGCGCCGTTGTCGGTGCACAGCGCCGGGCGCGGGAAGCAGGCGCGGCCGCCGCGCTGTTCGCACATCGCCTGCAGCCTGGCACGCAGCCGCTTATTGGCACCGACGCCGCCGGCGACCACCAGCACGTCGCAGCCGGCGGCATCGAGCGCGCGCTCGCACTTGATCGCCAGGGTGTCGACCACCGCGTCCTCGAAGCCGCGCGCGATGTCGGCGCGGGTCCGGTCGGCCTGGTCGCTGTTGCGCCAGGCCAGCAGCACCTGGGTCTTGAGGCCGCTGAAGCTGAAGTCCAGGCCCGGCCGGTCGGTCATCGGCCGCGAGAACCTGTACCGCCCCGGCGCGCCGTCCTCGGCCAGCCGCGCCAGCTGCGGGCCGCCCGGATAAGGCAGCCCCATCATCTTGGCGGTCTTGTCGAAGGCCTCGCCCGCGGCGTCGTCCAGGGTCTCGCCGAGCAGCCGGTAGCTGCCGATCGCGTCCACCGCGACCAGCTGGGTGTGGCCGCCGGACACCAGCAGGGCGACGAACGGCGGCGGCGGCGGGTCGTCCTCCATCAGCGGCGCCAGCAGGTGGCCTTCCATGTGGTGGACGCCGATCGCGGGCAGGTCCAGCGCCCAGGCCAGCGAGCGCGCCACCCCGGCGCCGACCAGCAGCGCTCCCACCAGGCCCGGGCCGGCGGTATAAGCCACCCCGTCCAGGTCGCCCACGCCCAGCCCGGCCTCGGCCAGGGTCTGGCGGATCAACGGCAACAGCTTGCGCACGTGGTCGCGGCTGGCCAGCTCCGGCACCACCCCGCCGTACTCGGCATGCAGCGCGATCTGGCTGTAGACCGCGTGCGCGCGCAGGCCCGCGGCCCCGCCGACCGCCGTGTCGTAGACGGCCACGCCGGTTTCGTCGCAGCTGGATTCGATGCCGAGGACTTTCATGGGGCTGGGGATTCGGGGTTGGGGATACGGGGTTGGGGGCAGTTTGCGCCGTCATTCCCGCGAAAGCGGGAATCCAGTCCTCCCCGTGCCGGGAACCGCGTCCGCTGGAACGCCACTGGATTCCCCCTTCCGCGGGAATGACGGCGGGTGAGGTGCCGGTGGGCGGGCCGGTTGCGGGCCGACGGCTGCCGGACGGCGGCCTGGAAGCCCGGTCCCGCGCCTGCCCCGGGACCGACGGGCCCGCGGTTGCGCGGCCACGGGGGCTCCCGCTATCATACGCGGCTCGCCGGAGGGATTCCGGCGGCTTGCGCGTCCCTCGCGCAGGTCCGCGCCCCACGGGCCGGGCCTTCCAAACCCACAGAGACTCCTATGCCCAGCGTCAAAGTCCGCGAAAACGAGCCTTTCGAGTTTGCCCTGCGCCGCTTCAAGCGCACCTGCGAGAAGGCCGGTGTCCTGGCCGAAACCCGCAAGCGCGAGTACTACGAAAAGCCGACCCAGGAGCGCAAGCGCAAGGCCGCCGCCGCCGTGAAGCGCCAGGCGCGCCGCACCTCGCGCGACGTCACCAAGCGCCAGCGCCTCTACTGAGGCAGGCGCGGGTCCTTCCGCAGGCGCGCCACGGTGCGCCGCAGCAGGATATCCACGAAGCCGGCACGCGCAAGCGTCGCCGGCTTTTTGTCTTTGCAGCGCCGCCACCCGATTGCCCGGCGACCCTGTGGGAGCGGCTTCAGCCGCGAGCTTTTTTCATGATTGGTGATTGGAAAACCCTGGGGAAATCGGCGCCTTCCGCTTTGTCGAATCACCAATCACCAATCACTGCACCCCGAAAGCTCGCGGCTGAAGCCGCTCCCACAGGATTGCCGCATCCGCACCGACGGCCGCCGCCCTGCCCTCGAACCACTCCACGGAGAGCCCCATGACCCTCAAGCAGCAACTCACCGACGACATGAAGAGCGCGATGAAATCCGGCGACAAGCAGCGCCTGGGCGTGATCCGCCTGGTCAATGCCGCGATCAAGCAGCGCGAGGTCGACGAGCGCATCGAGCTCGACGACGCCGCGGTGCTCGCCGTGCTGGAGAAGATGGTCAAGCAGCGCAAGGACTCGGTGAGCCAGTACGCAGCCGCCAAGCGCGAGGACCTGGCCGACATCGAGCGCGCCGAGATCGTGGTGATCGAGCACTACCTGCCCGAGAAGCTGGGCGAAGCCGAGATCCAGGCCGCCATCGACGCCGCCATCGCCGGCACCGGCGCCACCGGCCCGGCCGACATGGGCAAGCTGATGGGCGTGCTCAAGCCGCAGCTGGCCGGGCAGGCCGACATGGGGCAGGTCTCGGCGCTGGTGAAGCGGACGCTCGCCGGCTGAGCGAACGCGGCCAGGGGTGAAGACGCGGGCGCGGGCCAGGCCTGCCCCGCGCCGGGCAATCCGAAAGCCGGCGATGTCGCGCAAGCGTGACGTCCCTTCGGCGGCGGCGTGAACGGCGCGCTGAACGTTTTCTCCACGTTCCAAGCTTATGCTCGGGCCATGGATTTTTCCCGAGAACGCGTCAGCGCCCGCCTGCGGCACCTGCAGGAAAGCCTCCCCGTCGCGCTCGGGCGGCGCTTCGTCGAGACCGACCTGCTTACGCACGCCGCGGCGCTCTCGTTCTACACCCTGATCTCGCTGGCGCCGCTGCTGGTGCTGCTGCTGTGGCTTGCGGCCTCGCTGTACCCGTCGGCGCAGGACGAGCTGATGCGCCAGATCGGCGACCTGGCCGGCAGCGGCGCGCGCGACGTGGCCACCACCGTGATCGCCAACGCGCAGACCCGCCCCGACGTCGGCTCGCTGGCCGGGCTGTGGAGCACGGCGCTGCTGTTCGTCGGCGCCACCGCCGTGTTCGCGCGGCTGCAGGCCGCACTCAACCTGATCTTCCGCGGCGACGCCCGTGAACTGCCCGGCGGCTTGTGGGCGTGGCTGCGCAAGCGCGTGCTGTCGTTCGGCGTGGTGCTGTCGCTGGGCTTCCTGCTGATCGTCTCGATGAGCCTGACCACGGCGCTGCAGGTGGTGTTCGCCTGGCTGCCGGCGATCCTGCCGGTGCTGGGCAACCTGACCTCGCTGGCGCTTTACGCGGCGGCCTTCGCCTTCCTCTACCACTACCTCCCCGACCGCCGCGTGCGCTGGCGCCAGGCGCTGCTGGGCGGACTGGTCACCTCGGGGCTGTTCGTGCTCGGGCGCTGGGCG
>PJTQ01000690.1_pt1 | contig 14990 bp, 26 predicted proteins | sample 1512231 | NCBI WGS metagenome assembly PJTQ01 (sample SAMN08177688, study PRJNA422409) | Soil metagenome, whole genome shotgun sequencing project. | isolation source: Soil (3) enriched on wood chips | place: USA: Madison | collected 2015-01-15 | reverse complement strand
CTGCCGAGGTATTCCTGCACGCCGGTGCGGGCGACACGTGCATCGGCCACGAGGTATCCGTCCCCGGTTCGGCGTGCCTTGCCGACGGAGACCTTGTCGGTCATGAACATGGGTCAGTCCTCTTGCAGGTCTTCTGCTTCGCCGGCGCGATCGCCTGCGGCCACTTCTTCTTCACCACCGGCGAGCCCGTCCGGATTCGCCTCCAGGTACTGCGCCATCTCGCTTTCGAGCCCTGGCGCCACACCCGCCTCGGTGAGCATGTTCGAAGCCACCGCGGCCATGACCTCGTCGGGCAGCAGCCCCGTCTCGTCGATGATCTTGATCGTCTCGGCCGTGGTCTTGCCGATGTCCGCCCGTTCCTTGTCCGTGGTCTGCCACAGGCTGCGCCAGCTGTACCAGGCTTCCGGCGGGCGCGCCCCCAGCGCGGAGCGGATCAGGCATTCGTCCAGCACGGCCAGCGCCGGCTGTACCGTCAGTTCTTGCAGCGACTGGATGTGGTCGTAGTAGTTCCGCAGGTCGGCTTCGCCGGTGCTGTTGAGTCCACCGGGGGATTGCCCCAGCAGGCGGGTCACCGGAATGTCCGCGGCACCGCTGACGTTCTGAAGGAAGCTCTGGATGATCTCCGGCAGCTGCGCGAAGGTCACCTGCTTGGTGTCGTACTCCTCTTCGGAGTCGAGCAGGAGGGCGCCGTTGATGCCCTTGGCCGTGGCCGCCAGCGACAGACGATTGAGCACGTTCTGCTCGTACTCGCCGCCGGCCGCCAGTCCCTGCATGAAGCCGGGGATCTTGATCACGTCGATCTTCGCTTCGAACACCAGCGAGGCGACGTTGGCCAGCGTGCCGTCGGCCTGCTTCATCGCGTCCATGACCGACAGCAGGATCGAGTCGCCCCACCCCGCCTCGGTGCCCGTGGCCATCTCCGGATCGGGATGCGGGACGCCGGTGAACACCACCAGGCGCGATGGATGGATCGTGACCTGCCCCGCCTGCTGGCTGCTGATCGTGTAGTTCTTCGGCTTGCCGTACTGCGGGGACTCCGGGTCCTTCTCGATCTCGCCCGCCTGCAGCACGCGTTTCGTCAGGACGTTGAGGTGCTTGATCCCGCCGGCGCCGATGCGGGTCGGGTCCAGAGGTTCGCTCGGGTTCGCGTCACCGGTGCCGATGTAGATGGCGGCGCCACCGAACAGCCGGCCTTTCCGCATCGCGTCCAGGACGGTTTCCTGCACCTTGAGCCGCTTCTCTTCGGCCTCGAGCTTGCTGATCTCCCCGCTCTCGGCATTCCAGCCGCGCCACTTCCGGATGGAATCGAGCGCGGGGATGTCGACGATCTTCCGGGCCAGCCATGTGCCGCGGTAGGCGTTCAGGGCCTCGTCGTCGCGCAGCAGCGGGACCGTGTAGTGCGATCCAGCCGCCTTGTCTCGCGGCGTGCCGAGGTTGGCGACCAGGTTCTTCAACCCGTCGCCGATGTAGCTCACGACGCCCATCAGAGAGCGCCGTCCAGGCTGTACATGCTTCCCGTGAGCATCAGGTCGGTCAGCGCCCACACCAGCGCGTCCGCCCGGTCAGGGGAGCCATCACCAACGTATCCGTCTGGAGCCAACATGCACATTTGATCCTCCAGTTGCGGAAAGCCGCCCAGATGCGACACGCGCCCTTGCTCGTAAAGTGCAGCCACCGGCTCTGCCCGCGCGAACTTGCCGCGGCTTGCCGTGACCTCCCGATAACTCACTGTCTTGTCGACCGTGCGGATGACGTGTTCCACCATCGCGCCGCCGAAGTTGCGCTCTGCGATGATTCGATCCGCCTTGTGGTCCCGATACGCCTCGACGGCGCGCCGGCCCCACCCTGCCGGGGACAGGTTGCAGGTCTCATCCGCGAGGACGTAGCCCCTGCCATCCACCCCCAGCCCCGCGACGATGATGCCGATGTCGTCGCCCTTGTCCTCGCTGGCGCCGCCGCGCGTGCCGCTGGGATCCACCGCGACGACGATCCGCCGCATCTGGGGAACCTCACGGACCTTCGCCGCATCCAGCATGTCCCGAGACCACAACGCCCCGGGCAGGTCGTCCAGAATCTCCGCGAACAGTTCCTGCCGGCCGATCCGCGTCCCGACGTAACGCTCCTGCAGCTTCGCCACGAAGGAAGCCGGCAGGTTCCGCGAGTTGTCGAACGTGGAACCCCGCGTGATAACCACGCCCGGCTCTTTCAGTAGCGCCCGGATGATCGGGATCGGCCGCGGCGTTGTCGTCACCATCGCCTGCGGCCGGTCACCTTGCCGGAGACCGAACTGCAGGTTGTCCCATGTGTCCTGGGCTTCCCGGTACTTCGCCAGTTCATCGACCAGCGCGCAGTCGTGTTCCGGGCCGCGCAGCTGGTCAGGCTCCGTGCCGTTGTATAGCGCTCCCACCGCGCCATTCGGCCACGTCAGGCGACGCTTGGACGGCTCGTAGTGCGGCCGCTCGTGCCGCGGACTGACCGCCAGGATGCCGCTCGGACCCTCCACCAGCACGTCGCGTGCGTCCGCAGCAGTCTCCGCCACGATCGCAATGCGACGCGCCCCGGCCTTCCACTTCTCCCGCAGCCATTCCGTACCGGAGCGGGTCTTTCCGAAGCCGCGGCCGGCCAGGACCAGCCACGTATGCCAGTCGCCCGCCGGAGAAAGCTGGGCAGGACGCGCCCACCAGCCCCGCCAGCGCCACAGCAGTTCAGCCCGTGCTTTCGCCGACAGCTTCGCCAGTTCCGCTTCCTGCATCGCCTGCGGCAGCGAGGCGAGCCATTCGGCTGGCGAACTCATCGGCGTCACGTTGTGTCACATCCTCTGTTTGGATCGGTCCGCCATCAGGGCCGGCATGCTCGAGCGCCACCTTGTCCCCGTACTCTCGCGGCGCCACCTTCGCAGCCCGCCAGCGGTAGTGGTGAGCCAGTTCCTTGGCCTTGCGCAGGCCGAACTCGTCGGGTGCATCCTCGATGGCCTGCTCCGCCTTCTCGTCCCAGACCTTGGCCATCGTGGTCCTGGCCTCGCGCACGCGCGCGGAACGGTCCGGATCGGCGTCAATCCAAGCCAGAAGCCGTGTCATCGACGCCCCGGCATCTTCGGCAATCGTCCGCAGACTTCTTCCATCCATGATGGATTCGCACACGCGGGCAATGCCGTACTTGTCCATGGCGTCCACGGAGGGGCCTGTCCTGCGCTTGCGGGCTCCTGCGGGTTTGCTGGCCTTCTCCCCAGCCATCACGCCGCCTTGGCTGCTGCAGCCTTGACCGTCTCCACTGCCCGCTCGGCGTCCCGCTTCCGGGTGTGGCTCTCGCCTTGGGCGATGATCCGGCCGTTGGCGGCCTTCAGGTGCCAGCGCCACTGGCCGGCCTTGTCTTCGAAGACGTGGAACCGGGGATGCTTCATGGCTGCACCTCGCGGATCGCCTTCATCTGAGCATTGCAGCGGTCCAGCGCCACCTTGCGGGCGTTGCTGGCCTCCACGACGTCGCCCACCGTGCGGCCCTTGATCGCCGGCACAGGGCACGGCTGGGTCAGGGCAGCGGGCAGCGGGACGTATTGCTTCACAGGCACGCGGATGACCTCGGGGGCCACGAATGGGCGGGCCTCGGGGGCGGATTGGCAGCCCGCCAGCAGTAGGGCTACAGCAGCGGCACAGCAGCGCATAGCTCAGCCTCCATCTGGTCCCTGCAGGTCGGGTCCTGCCCGGCCAGCGCCATCTCCCGCTCCACGGCCGACAACTGGTCGGCCAGCGCCAGGTTCTCCCGCACCACGTCCTCCAGTGCCTGTTTGGTCGCCTCGGCGTGCCGGTCGGACCGGGCCAGTTCTGCCTCGCCTTGCTCGCGGACCTCCGCCAGCGAGAGCGCGCAGGCGTCGACGTTGGCATTCGCCGCGGCCACTTGGGCCCCCAACTGCATCCGGTCGGTCTCGCCGGTGTGCTTGCCCTTCAGGTAGCCGCCGCCGAACGCCAGCGCCATCCCGACCGTGGCGAGCATGAGGGCTTCCGTCAGGCGCATGTTCAGCCGTCGCCGTATCCGCTACGGCCGATGATGTCGCCTGTGCCCTGCACTTCCTCGACCCCAACCAGGCCGCCACTCGTGTCCATTAGGCGCCGGCCCCGTCCGTGTCGTCGGGGATCGGGGGCTGCACCTGCTTGACCAGCCGCAGCAGGATTCCGCCGATCGCCGCCGCGCGCATGCTCCAGGTCAGGTATTCGGGCGTGTCGGCACCACCCAGCATTCCGGAGGCCACGATGGCGTTGTAGGCGTCCGGCAGGATGCCCACGACCGCGAAGGCCCAGACGCTGTAGAAGCGCCAAGCCTTGCGCCAGTCTCCGACCACGGTCAGGTCGCCGCCGATGAACTTCATGGCGAAGTAGATGGCGATCAGGACCGCCGTGCACAGCAGGAGCATGGTGAACAGGTTCATCGTCTACCTCCGGTTGGTATCGCGGGCGTCTTGCTCAAGGCGCTCAACCCGCACCTTCACTTCGGCCATGTCCCGCGTCAGGCGCGGCACGTCGGCCAGCTGGGTCGTCAGCGTGCCGATCTGGCCCGACTGGACGGCCTGCTCCGTCTTGACCGATTGGAGCGTGTCGTTTTGCTTGTCCAGGCGGCTGTTCACCGACGATCCGAAGTTCGTCAGGACGCCGATCAGGATTCCGATCAGCACCGTAATCAGGCTGGACACTCCGGCCGCAATCCACTTCTCGGCCTTGCCCCAGCGGATCGTGGTGCCGTCTGTGTTCTCCACGCTCATGCCCTCACGCCAGCACCCGAAGCGCACGGGCATAGCACGCCTTGATGTTGCTGTGTCCTGATTTGATTGTCATAATGAATTACCCAACCCGATCAGGTGTTTATGAAGACTTGCAAGGCTTGCGGAATCGCCAAGCCGGCCGATCAATTTCATGCCCTTCCGCATACGAGCGACGGTCTCAACTGGCGCTGCGTTTCGTGTCAGAACGAATACAACCGGGATTGGCACCACAAACGCCGGATCGCCAAATGCGACGCCCGAGCGCTCGAGGTCTTTGCCTCGGCACCGCCTGAACGGCTCTACCGCTTCGCCTCGAAGGTGGCCATCGAGCCGTCCGGATGCTGGCGATGGCGGGGCAACCTGCACCCGACCAGCGGATACGGCCGAATCTGGTTCTCAAAGACGGACTCCCGATCCGCGCATCGCGTCGCCTACGAGTGGGCGGTCGGCCCCATTCCGGAAGACCTCGTAATCGATCATCTGTGCCACAACCGATGGTGCGTGACCCCTTCACACATGGAACCCGTCACGAACGGTGAAAACGTCCTCCGCGGCTTCAGCGGCTCAGCAGTCAATGCCAGGAAGGATCGTTGCTGGCGTGGACACCCCTTTGACGCAGAGAACACCTATGTCGCGTCCGCTGGAAACCGCCACTGCCGCGAGTGCGCCCGCATCCGCAAGCGCGCCCGCCGCGCCGCATTGAAGACTGGCTAGCTCGCTACCTCGCGCAACCTCGACGCCCGCGGTTATCGTGATTCCTCCGTGCTGCTGGACCCGCCTACCACATTGCTGAAATCCGGACGGCCGGTGACCGCTTCCACTGCCTGCGCGTAGTAGTCATCCCACTTACGGCGCAGCTGCGCTCGCTCGTCCCGGTCCCCGCGGGTGTAGGCCCCTGGCCGCCATGTCCGCAAATACAGGGCGAAGGTGGAGGACTGCGTCGGGATGGGCGGCAACGGCGCCGGGTCCGTCCACAGCAACAGTCTGGCGAAGCAGGCGGCCAGAATGTCGTCCTCCGAAAGCGCCTCGTAGACGGCATCCACAGCAGGCTCGACGCCACGGTCACGGCACACGCTGGCGGCCATGTTCCGGCTGGCAGCGTGAGTCAACACGCCACGCACCCCACCGCCACGCTCGAACTGCCATAAGCCCCGCGCCGGCCCCTTTTTCTCCGGGCGGCCTCGGTCCACGACTTGCCAGCGGTGATGAAAGTTCGCCTCCTGCCCACAAATCGCCAGCAGCGGCACGCGGGCACGCGGCCCGTCCAGTCGGGACGGCAGATACTCCATCGCCGGCGCCAGCACCGTCTTGTCAATGTGCAGGGCGTCGGACATGGCGACTCGCATGGGTGCCCGTCACCGCAGCCCGGCTAGGCTCGGCGAATTGGTCCGGTAAGGGATGACGGGCGGAAAGGTCGCCGCCAGCCCGCCAGGGGATGGAACGGGCCAGCGACGTTCCCCACTGGGCTGCAGCGAGGAAAGACGGAAACGAAGAAGCCCCGACCGGCGAGGGTCAGGGCTTCAGGGGCAATTCTTGAACGTGCGCCAATTGGATAGGTTTGTTACGTCACTGTCAACCCCTCTCCTAACCTCGCACCGAATGTTCGATCACATCCGCCTGTTGGAGCTTCTGGCCGCAGCGCGCGCCTGTCAGATCGACGTCAGCCGTGCAGACCCATGGGAATGGGTATCCGGGCGGAGGGTCCGTCCCGTGGAACCCTGCCTCCAAGATCGCTCCACATTTCGGACATTTAGCCCTCCACACGTTATCCGTCATGCCGCAATCCTCAGTTCGATTCTCAGCCAATCCTTCGCCTTGCCCAACTCGTCGCGATAGCGCCTCAGCGGCAATTCTTTGATTCGCATCGCCCTCGCGACCGTCTCCGCTTTATCGGTCTGGCGTCCGAAGCCAGTGTATTCGATGCGCAAGCACAGGCCACGCAAGGTGTTCGCCCGGTATAGGTCCATCACCGCACGGTCCACGATCCGAAGCTCCGCCGGCAGGCCCTTATCGACTGACGCAACGGGCCCCATGTGGCGGGTCTCCTTTCCCCTCACGGGATCGCAGGCCCACGCCGGAACGATCCGCATCTTCTTGACGCCTGCCCCCGATGCCATCAGCCGCCGCCTGTCACGCCCATCCCTGCCCGCGACCTGACGCGCGAACTTCTCCCGCGTCATCGGCGCGAACTCGCGGGCCTTGGAGATCGGATGACTGCCCGGATCGCGCGTGTCGCGGTCATCGTTCGCTGCTTTATGCCGACCGATCTGCGCATCGCCCCATGCTCGCAGAAGTACGTCGAGCTCATCGCCTCGCGCCATGCTTTCCTTACTCCACGTCTTTGAACTGCGTCAGCGTCGAATCATCCAACCGGAACACCGGCAACCTGCCGTCGTCCTGGCACATCCCCATCTGCCGTTCCGGTTGGTTCCTGCAATGCGCCACGCCCAGCGTCGTTTCACGCAACGGCAGAAGGTGCAGGCGCCCAGCTTCCGGAACGCGGCTCTGTACCGCTTGCGGAATCGCTCTTCGGCGAAGGCTTCCGGACGAGATAGGTTCGTGGGGTTGAGCGTCATGCGGCGGAGCGCCTGAACTCGACCACCCAGACCCACGGGTTCGCCTCCCAAGAGGAATCGCCGTTGATCGAGCGCCACAGCGTCGCGAAGGTATAGCGCTCCGGAGACGCCGGAGATCCGGCAGCCTGAAGGCTCTCGCCTTCGTCGTAGACCTCGCTCTCGGTGTCGATCCCTTCGGCCAGAGCATCCGCGTCGCTCAGCGCATGCAGCCGCTCCACGCGCACGCCGGTGACGTCGAGCATGATGCGGGAGGCGCGTTTCGGCATGTGGATCGAAGGCTTCCACGCGCGCTCCTTGAACTGCATCGGGCCGGTTGGTGGTTGTCCGGTGAGGTCATGGATGGTGGTCGGCCGTTCCGCCCAGATCGTGGCGTTGTCGGCCTTGTAGGCGAAACCGTAGCGAACCTCGCCGTATCCGTCCTTGACCGCGCCGCTCGCAACCGGCTTGAATCCCTCCCGCACCCAAAGCCGGTCGCCGGGCTGGCCGTAGGGGCAATTCCGGTAACGCCCAGCGTTGACCTCGCCGGCGATTTCGTGTGGCGCAAGCGTGCAGCCCATGTCGCGGTCCTTGCGGGGCTTCACCACCCGCCGCGTCTGCGTCTTGGTGCCGGCGAGGATGGCGCGCACCATCGGCGCGCTGAACAGGATCGGGCGCTCCTTCATGCTCATGCCGCCCTCGCGTGCTGTTCGGTGCCGTGCGCCCATAGCGCGATTAGCAGTGCGTCTGCCCTGCCTCCATCCTTCTTCCTAGCCAACTCACCCGCCACACTCGGGAACCGGCGAATCGCCAACGTCCGCGCCGCGTCCTTCTCCTGCCCCTTCAGTCCGTAGTAGCCCTTCCACTTCACCGGCGAAACGGTGATGTAACCGATGCCCAGCGTTGCGAGCACGCCGCGCAGGATTCCGTCTGACTGGCCGAAGCGGAACGTCGAAGCCAAGCCTTGACCCGGCATTGACCCCACCTGCTCCACCACGGCCATGACGTGCGCGCCGCGGTGCTGCTGGATCACGCCGCGCAGCTGTGCCGCCAGTGATGCGGCGTTCACCTCGAAGCCACCTGCCTTGCGCGGCATCGTCGGCATGTCGATGAATCCGGCGGGCTCGCCATCGGCAAGCACGGCAATCGCACCGCTCTGTCCGGGATCGCAACCTAGTACGAGGCGGAGAGTCATGCTGCCCTCCTCCGAACACGCCCATCACGCGCGTCCTGCTCGGCCTTGGCGCTGTTCAACCTGCGTGCCTTGCGCTCTCTCGCCTCTGTGCGATTCCGGTACTTCCAGCAGAAGACCTCAACCTCCATCGGCGTTGTCGCGCCGCCGCGGCTGATAGCCCGCCATGCGTCGTCTCCCCGGAACGCCGGGAATGCCTTCACCAGCTGCTCGCGGTTCTCGAAATCATGTCCCATGAACTTCATGCTGCTCTCCCCCTGCGTCGTTCGATCAATGTCAGTTGCATCTTCATCAGCCTGTCGTCGTCGCCATACCAGCGGCGGAAAGGAACGCTTCCTTCGGCCAGCGAAGGCCCAAGGCGTTCGCGATGCTTCGCGTGTGTCCAGCCTTCGACGACAAGTCGGCCGCGGTGGTGCCAGGCGCAGAGTCCGACCGTGTGCAGATGCCCGCGACGAATACCGCCAGACAGCAGGTGGTGCGCCTCGACCATCGGGCCGTCGGGGTCGTGCTGGAACCCTTCCGTTTCACAGCAGATGCAGCCCGTTGTTTTGACCAGCAGAACCCAATCGGATTCGGCCTTGGTCATGTTTCCCGTAGAACGGCCGCGCTTCATGCCGCCCTCCGATTGCTGTTCACCATTTCCCAGAACTCGGCCACAACGTCATCGAGCATTACGCTGGTGTAGCGCTCTCCGATGTACGCCGTGATGCCATTGAAGAAGTTGGCGAACTCGTCCTCTTCCATGTCATCGAACGCCATGCTGCGCGGCATGTTTCTTTCGACTTCGTGTCGACCAAATGTTCCAAGGTCGATTACGAACCGCTCCACGTCACAGCAGACTCCGCTATCCACCTGCACCTGTTTGAGCGCGTCGTGCGCGGACTTGTCCCGGAACGCCTCGACGTTGTCGACCAGAAGGTGCCCAACGGCATGCGCCAGCCGGTGGAACTTCACGTTCCTGGCTTGTTTGATCTCGGCTCGGTAGTCGTGACCGACCTTGAACCCACGCTCACGAGAGATGCGACGGTCGATCTCATGGACTGGGACGAACGCCGCGTACTCGACTCCATCGTTCGGATCGACAAGACGCATCGGTGTCAGATAGATCGGACGGCGGGCGCGTTTGGCCTTGATCTTCTTGGCGGCTTCAGTCGTCATCGCCGTCTCCCGCCGCCGCATCCTTGCCGCCCTTTGCCATACGCTTGAAACCGCGCAGCTTGCGCTCGGTTCTTTCCGGCGACGGCTCTGGCTGCCAGTCGATCGGCAGGTTTTCGCACCGGTACTGCGCTCCGTTGAACTTCAGCCGAAGCTCGCCAGATGGCCCGTTGCGGTTCGCAGCTACGATGACCTTGATCGTTCCCGCGTACCGGCTCGACCGGTCATTCACAGATTCGTTGTGTACGAAGATCACCGACTCGGCATCGGCCTCGATGGACCCTGAGTCGCGCAGGTGTCGCATCTTCGGTTCACTTTCCTCTGCATCGCGGCTCAACTGCGACAGGCACAGGACCGGGATGCGAAGCTCTTGCGCCACGTTCACCAGCGCGCGCGTCACCCTGCCTACGGCGACGGAGTAGTTCTCGCCCTTCGCTGTGGTGATCTCGACCAGCTGCAGGTAGTCCAACACCGCCAGTCCCAACGGGCGCTGCGCGTGCTGCCGCCGGATCTGCGCAATGATGTGCTCGATGCGCGCGCTCCCTGGCTTGCTAATCGTGATTGGAGCCCCGCGCATATCGCGGACGACCTTTGACGCCGCCGCCCAATCGACCTCATCGAGCGTGCCGCGGCGCATCCGCTGCGAGTCGACATGCCCGCGCGAGGCGATCATGCGCTTGGCGTACTGCGTCTTCGACATCTCGAGGATGGAGATGTGCACCGGCTTGCGGAGTTCGAGCGCGATGTACTCGGAGATGTTCTGCGCCACCGTCGATTTGCCGTGCTTTGGGCGACCCCCGAGGAAGTGCACCCCCGGCACCAGCCCGCCAAGAATGTCGTCGAGGTCGATGAATCCCGTTGCCACACCGTCCAAGCCCTCGCCTGCGACTTGCCGCTGAGATAGCTCTGCGAAGGCTTCATCCATCGCCGAAGAAATCGGCTCCGACTCCGAAGGCTGGCCGGTCAGCAACCCCGCAACGTTGGTCTGCGCTTGGCCAATGATCTCGACGCTTCCCCGCCCGTCCGGCGTGAACCCTGCGTTCACCATCTCCGAACCGACTTCGATCAGCCTGCGCAGCCGGGATTTCTCGGCCACGATTTCGGCATATGCCCGGATGTTCGACGCGCTGGGCGTCGTGCTGGCCAACTCCACGAGATAGGCGCCGCCGTGGACGGCCTCGCCGAATCCCTTCCCCGTGAGGAAGTCACCGATCGTCACCGCGTCGAATGGGCGCTTGGCGTTTTCCAGCGCTTGGATCGCCCGCCAGATCAGCTGGTGGTCGCGCCGGTAGAAGTCCTCTTCCCTCAGCAGGTCGCTGACCTCTGACCAAGCCCTGGCCACCAGCATCAGGCCGCCCAACACCGCCTGTTCGGCCTCGACCGACTGTGGCGGCACGCGCAGGTGCTCCACCCGACCGTCGTCGCGGACGTCTTCGGCACCGAATCGCGGCTGCGCGCTCATGCCGCGTCCGCCATGGTCGCGATCGCCCGATCCATGATCTCGGCGAACCGGTCCTCAGCCAGCAGCACGTCGAGGTTCTGCTTCCAGCCCGGATTCTTCGGGCTCGGCACGTCACCACGCAGCCATGGATCCTGCAGGCACTGGTCGAAGTAGGCCTCCCAGAAATCCTTCGGGACGTAGGCCCATCCCTGCTGCTTACAGACCTGGCGGGCGAGCTTGTCCGCGGCCTGGATACGCTTCCGACGCTTCGGGTTCAGGACGGCAATGCGCCTACAGGACGGCAGGAGTTCGTGGTAGGCAGCCAGGACAACGGTCAGCAGGGTCGAGGCTGGATGATCGGTGACTGTGGATTCGGCTTGATCGCCCAAGAGGTCACCAGAATCACCGTCAGGTGATTCAAGCTCTTCAGACGGAGACGGAGACGGAGACGGAGACGGAGACGGAGCATTGCTACGCTCAGGTTCCAGCATTGCTGCACCCGTGCTGCGTGCATTGCTACTAGCATCGGATTCCGTGCTACTAGCATTGCTGTCAGCATTCCTGATAGCAGCCCATTCCGGAACCTGGCGGTCAGCTTCACGCATGCCGTGATGGCGCTTCACGGCATTCCATCGGGCCTTCGCCGATCGCATGTCGGCCCCATTCACCCAAGGGTTGTGCTCGGCCCAATCGTGGATCTGGTAGGCGCCTTCCTTGCCATCCAGGAACCCAACGTCAGCCAGCGTGGCGACGAAAAGGTCCAGTTCTCCACCCCACTCCGCAGCCAGTTCGATGTCCTCACTGGTCATGCGGGATAGATCACCATCGGAACGGTTTGCCGCGGTCCAAAGGAGCAGGCAGACGAGGCTCCAGCCAGCGCCTGGGCCAAGCCTGCGGATCAGTTTCTTTGTCTTGGGATGCGACGGCAGGGCCGTGCTCAGTCTGGCGTCGCTCATGCCGCCTGCTCCAAATCCAGCTGCGGTTCCGGCTGCCGGCGGCGCTCGTCCTCGGCACGGACCTTGGCCTTGGCCGACTCGAACTCGGCCAGTTCCTCTGCATCCAGTGGTGGGCCGTTGCGGAGGATCTCGCGCATGCGGGCCAGTTGGGCTTCGTAGCGGGCTCGGGAGGTCATGCCCCACCCCGCAGTGCTTCCGCCAGCACGCGCTTGTCGTGCCGCAGTTGCTCGATTTCTTCGCGGGCTACCCGCAGTTGCCGTTCGGTTTCCGATTCCAGCTTGCGCAGGCTGTGGAGGTCGTAGCCCCGGCGCGACAGCATCCAGAGAACCGGGGCGTCATTGCCGAAAAGGTCGCAGATGGCCTCGACCTTGTCCCACTGGATACCGGCCTGTCCGGAGCGCATGCGCGTCCAGTGGCCGGCGTCGATCCCCAACGGGATATGGACCTCCTTCTCTAGGTCCAGGCCGGCTGCCGCCGCCCCGGCGGCTAGAGCGGCCCCCAAGCTCGGGGCACGCTCGATATCGGCGACCCTGACGTCTGTTTGGGGGCCTTTCAGCGTGAGACCGGGCTGCCGGTCGTCAACGCTAGGCAATCGATTTGACTTCACTTGACGAACCCCTGTCAGCAACAGTGAAGGCCCGATCCCCTGCGAGACCGAGCCTTGAAAAATCAGTGGAGCGCTTGCCCCTCGCGGGACTCTTGCCGGGATGCTTCCAGCACCGCGGAGAACGTCGAATCCGCCAGCACCTTCGCCACGATTCGGCCGAACTCTTCAGCCGTGGGCGAGAAAGCGAACGCCATCAACCGCGGCATCACCTTGCGGAGCGCCAGCCTCAGCTTGTCAGCGGCACAGCGGCGCATCTCAGGCCGCCTCGCGGTCGTCGTTGACTGGGGCCGGTCGCGCACCGGTCGAGTGCAGGTGGTGGAGCTTCACGGCAGCCATGCCGCCGGGCTCCTTGGTGCGGCCCTGCTTGATGTCGCTCAGCGCCTGGGCCGACTTGCCTATCGCAAGGCCGAGGGCGACCAAAGACCAGCCGCGGGCCTCCAATTCGATGATGCGTTCCGACCAGGTCTTATCCATGGCGCCGATCCTATGGGATGCCATAGCTTTCTGTCAACGGCATCCCATAACGGGATTCCGTAAGAATCAGGACATGACAGTCGGCGAAAGAATCATTGAGGCGCGGAAGGACAAGGGGCTGAGCCGAACTCAGCTGGCCGAGGACTCAGGCGTCCCTTATCCCACTCTGGCGGGGCTGGAGAACGGCGACCAGCAGTCGTCGACAGCAATTCCTAAGCTGGCCGAGGTTTTAGGCGTCAATGCTCTATGGCTTTCTCACAAGAAAGGGCTTAAGCACCCGCCGGCACAGGCGTCTCACTCTGTGCAATGGGACTTCCCCAAGCTTGCGTTAGCCCACCAGATCCTTCGCGAATCCTATGCAGCAGATCGCAAGGAGCCGTACAGCGTCGAGACAGAGCCAGAGGCCCTGATCGAGGTGTACGAAAAGCTTGTGCTTGCTGGTGACGACACAGCCGCAGTAGTGGCTGTGGGCAGGGATCTACGCAAGCCAGGGGACAATGATGCCAAATCATCTCGACGAACTAGCGGAAATCATCAGGCGAAGGGTCGCAAACGCGCCGCGAGCTAAGCCAAAACTGCGGCTAATCAGCCGCGATGACGTGGCCCCGGATACCCCGGTGGAAGACCCAGTCATGCGAGAGCACCGGATTTTCCGCATCCGCTGGCTTGCGAGGCATTACCGGCTGGAGGTCATTGTGCGTCGGCACACGTTCGGCCGAACCGGCTTGGATGCCTTGGATGCAGACGCCCTGCTTGCTCTCCACAAGGACATGGAACGCGCCTTTGAGTGCGTGATGGATGGCTTTCCGATCGATGAAGCCGGGTTCGTCCGGCACGAGGGGGAATGATGAATTTCAAGCTGAGAACTTTCGTTGTTGCGGCCCTTATGGCGGCACCGGTCGCCACCATGGCGTGCGATTGGGAGGTGACCAAGAAAACCGCCCCCATGACTGATAAGCAAATGTGCCTGATCACGTCAGAGGCCGCAAAAATAGGCTTATCCGTTGACCAAGACAGAGTTGTCATCGTTACCACGAGCGCATACCGGCCAGGGCGCGATTTCCTGCAGCTTCGGATCGACAACAACCCAGCCATCATGATCACCGGCCGCGGCATGTCATCTGACAGCTTCGAGGATTCGGCCCGCGTGGCCCTGCGCCAGATACTGAATGGAACCCGCTTGCGCACTTCCTACCGCGATTACCCGAGCTCGCAGGAAGGCGACGCAGAAATCTGCACCCTGCCCCAGCTCATGCGCGAGTGCGGCGCCCCAATCGACCGAATCATGGATACCCGGTCACAGGCGGAAATCATCCGCAGCCTCAGCAAGTAGGGGCAATCGAACCGCGCCAGTCCTGGCGCAGAGCACCCCTTCCTGGCACCCCTGCCCCGCTCCTGAGCTTGGGATTGTTGCGGTGCAGCGTCGAAATTTGAAAATATTCTATGGAATCCCATTGACAATGATCTATGGGATGCCATAGGCTGAGTCCGTCGCCCAACCACTGGGCACCCGCAGAGGAAGACGGACATGGCCCATGAAGCCCTCAAAACCGAACATCCGGCCGAAGTCGCGGAAGCGCTGGCCGCATTCCACGCAGCCCGGGACCTGATCGAAGCGCCCCGCCGGGCCTTTGAAGGCCAATTCGAGGCCTTGGGCGAGTTCCTGGCCCAGATCAACCAGATGATCGCCGAGTGCCCGCCGGCCTATGCCGGTTCGGAGCGTCGGTCGTGAGCGCCCCTGACGTGCTGGCGGCGATCCGGAACGCCGAGTCCGTGATTGACGCCTATGTTGTTGAGGTGGCCGGAGGGTCGGACTGCACCGCCGCAATGGTGCAGGAACGTTTGCGCGAGGCTCGCGCCG
>PJTQ01000683.1_pt1 | contig 15224 bp, 17 predicted proteins | sample 1512231 | NCBI WGS metagenome assembly PJTQ01 (sample SAMN08177688, study PRJNA422409) | Soil metagenome, whole genome shotgun sequencing project. | isolation source: Soil (3) enriched on wood chips | place: USA: Madison | collected 2015-01-15 | reverse complement strand
CTGTGCATCCCGTTCGCCTTCTTCGGCATGGAGCAGTACCTGTTCCAGAGCAACCAGACGTTCGCGGCCAAGATCGAGGCGCCGCCCAAGTGGTGGCAGTCGGCGCCGTCATGGTGGCCTGCGACGATGCTGTGGCAGCGCGAGGAAATCGACACCAACGAGTTCCGCACCGCCTTCGAGCAGGCGCGCCAGGAGGCGCGCGCGACGCAGGGCGACGGCTTCGATCCGCGCCAGTTCGAGAGCGTCGACAACAAGCTTGCGGTGCTCGATGGCCTGGTCGACCAAGCGGTGATGCGGATGTCCGCCAGCCGCGCCGGCATCGCCGTCAGCGACGGGCAGGTGCGCGACCTGATCCAGTCGATCCCGGCGTTCCAGGTCGACGGCAAATTCGACCCGCAGCGCTACCAGATGGCGCTGGCCTCGCAGGTGCCGGCGCTGACGCCCCGCGGTTTCGAGCAGACCATCCGCGAGGGCCTGCAACAGTCGCTGATCGCAAGCCAGGTGGCGGGGTCTGCGTTCGTGACGCAGTCGCAGATGGAGCGCCTGATGAAGCTGATCGGCGAGCGTCGCGACGTGTCGTTCGTGGTGCTGCCGCCGCCGGCCGAGGACACGGCGCCGGTTGGCGACGCGGAGATCGCCAAGTGGTACGAAACCCACAAGGCCGAGTACCGCGCGCCCGAAACCGTCACGATCGAATACGTGGACATCGACTCGACCGTGCTGCCGCCGCCCCCGGCGGCTGACGAGGCCGCGCTGCGGGCACGCTACGAGCAGGAGAAGACGCGCTTCGTCGATCCGGAGCAGCGGCTTGCCTCGCACATCCTGATCCAGGTCGAGCCGGGCGCGGATGCCGCGGCGCAGAAGGCGGCTGCGGAGAAGGCCGCCCGTGTCGCGGAGGAGGCGCGCAAGCCGGACGCGGACTTCGCGGCGCTGGCCCGCGAGGATTCGGACGACATCGGCTCGAAGGAGACCGGCGGCGACCTGGGCTGGGTGGCGCAGGACGGCGGCATGGTCGAGCCATTCGAGGATGCGCTGTTCGCGATGGCGCCCGGCGAGGTGAGCGATCCGGTCAAGACCCAGTTCGGCTGGCACGTGATCCAGCTGCGCGAGGTCAGGAGCGGCAAGCAGACATCGTTCGAGGAGGCGCGCCCCGAGCTGGAGCGCGAACAGGCGGAGGTCGACCGCGAGCGGGCCTTCAACGAACTGACCGGCAAGCTGGTCGACCAGGTGCTCAAGAACCCGAGTGCACTGGCGCCCGCGGCACGCGCCGTGGACCTGCCGGTGCAGAAGCTCGGTCCGTTCGCGCGCGGCCAGGGGACGGGCATCGCGGCCAGCCCGGCCGTCGAGCGCGCGGCGTTCTCCGACCTGCTGGTCCAGGACAGGACGGTGAGCGACCCGATCGAGATCGCACCGGGCCACAGCGTGGTGATGCGCGTGACCGACCACACGGCCGAGCGCGCGCGCGCGCTGGACGAGGTGAAGGACCGGGTAGTCGCGGAGATCCGCGGTGACCGCATGCACAAGGCACTGGCGGCCGAGGCCGATGCGATGGTCGCCAAGCTCAAGGACGGGCAGGCGCTGTCCGAGCTGGCAGCGGCGAAGGAACTGGCCGCGCAGGACGTGCCCGGCGTGCCGCGCAACGCGCCGATCCCGGCGCCGGCGGCGGTCGAGGCCTATTTCGAGGTGCCGGTGCCGGCCGAGGGCAAGGTGTCGCCGGGCAAGGTGATGCTGGACAACGGCAGCGCCGTGGTCTTTGCCGTCACCAAGGTCACGCCTGGCGATCCCGACGAGGCCACCGAACAGGAGCGCACGATGCTGCAGCAGCAGCTGGCGCAGGCCGCCGGCAACGAGGACGCCCACGGGATGCTCAAGTCGCTGCGCAAGCGGATGATGATCACGGTGGCCGAATCGCGGCTCTGACCGTTCTTGGCTGCAAAGAAAAAGCCCGGCGCGCTGCCGGGCTTTTTCATGCGTGTCGCGTCCCCGTCGTCCGGAGCGGCCGGGCAGGGCGGTTCAGTCGATGCCCCCCATGCCGACGATGCTGAAGCCGGCGTCGACATAGGTCACCTCGCCGGTGATGCCAGCCGCCAGGTCGGAACACATGAACGCGGCGGCATTGCCGACGTCCTCGATGGTGACGTTGCGGCGCAGCGGCGCGGTGGCCTCGAACGTGCTGAGCATCTTGCGGAAGTTGCCCACGCCCGACGCGGCCAGGGTCTTGATCGGGCCGGCGGAGATCGCGTTGACGCGGGTGCCCTCGGGGCCGAGGTTGAGTGCCAGGTAGCGCACCGTCGATTCGAGGCTGGCCTTGGCCACGCCCATCACGTTGTAGTTTTGCAGGGCGCGCACCGAACCCAGGTAGCTCAGGGTCAGGATCGCGCCCTTGCGGCCCTGCATCATCGGTCGCGCGGCCTTGGCCAGCGCCGCCAGCGAATAGGCCGAGATGTCCTGGGCGATGGCGAAGTTCTCGCGCGTCAGGCCGTCGAGGAAGCCGCCGCCGATGGCCTCGCGCGGGGCATAGGCGATGCAGTGGACGAGGATGTCGAAGCCATCGCCCCAGTGCTTGCCCAGTTCGCTGAAGCACGCTTGGATCTGTTCGTCGGAGGCCACGTCCAGCGGCAGCACGATGTTGGAGCCGTAGGCATTGGCCGCGTCTTCCACGCGCGAGCGCAGCTTGTCGGTCTGGTAGGTCAGGGCCAGTTCGGCGCCCTGGCGGTGCATCGCGTCGGCGATGCCGCTGGCGATCGAGCGCTGGCTGGCGATGCCCGTGATCAGGGCGCGTTTGCCTTGCAGGAAACCCATGGTGTTCTCGCTGGTTGAGCAACCGCTCTATTCTGGCATGGCCGACACGCTCTCGGGAGCCGGTGCGGACGCGGGAACCTCCGCTGCATCGACCTCCAGCACCATGCCCGGCTGCAGCACGTCGCTGGCCGACAGGCCATTGCGCTCGAGCAGTCCGGCACGGCTGACGTCGTAGCGTTTTGCCAGTCGCCAGATCGAATCGCCGCGCTGCACGACGTGGCGGCGCGGCGCGGATGCCTGCGGATCGGCACCGGCGTCGGCTGCAGGATCCGTGGCCGGCGGATCGATCACGATCGCGTCGCTGGCATCGGCCAGCGTGGTGGTCGCGGGGCTCGCGGCCATGGGGACGAGGACCTGCACCGGTCGCGTGCCCTTCGCGATGTGGCCGCCGGCGAAGGCGGGATTGATCCGCTTGAGCCGTGCCGGATCGCGCCCGCGCTGCCGGGCCCAGGCGTCGAAGCTGGTCGCATTGGTGGGCAGCGCTTCGGGCACCAGCACGGCAACCGGGCGATCGAGCGCGCGCAGCCACTCTTCGCGGCCTTCCGCCTGGTCGAGCACGCAGGACAGCGCGTGCAGCTTGCGCACGTAGGCCCGGGTGATCCCCGACAGGCCGACCAGCTTTTCCGGCTCGGCATCCATCGCCCGCTGGCCGCTGCGCTTGAGTGCGCCGAGCACGCGGTACTCGCCGGCGTTGTAAGCCATCACCGCCAGCCGCCAGTCGCCGGCGAACATGCCGTGCAGGGTCCTGAGATAGCGCACCGCGGCCTGGGTCGACTCGACCGGCGACAGGCGGCCGTCGTAGCCGGGGCGGATCGCGATCTTGTGGTCGCGCGCGGTCAGGGCGATGAACTGCCACAGGCCGGCCGGGCCGGACCCGCTGCGCGCGCCGGGCTTGTAGCCGCTTTCGACGAAGGGGATCAGCGCGTATTCGGTAGGCAGGTTCGCCTCGCGCAGGGCGTCGACGACATAGCCGAACAGCGGCAGCACGTCGTTGTCGCGCGACGCCAGTTTTTTCGGTGCGGCGGCGAAGTGGCGCTGCCAGCGCTGGCTGGTGTCGGGTCCGCAGGACGGATCGGCCAGGCCCTCGCGGAAGCGCGCGTAGATCTCGCGGCCGTTGCGCGTGGCCGGTACCGGTGAAGCCGACGGCGCCTGCGCAGCCGGTGCCGCTGGCGCGCTGTCGATCGGCTCCGCGGCCTGCACGCTTCCCACGGCGAGCGCGGCCCACAGCGCTGCCGACAGCCGCCGGGCGGCAGGCCGGGTCATGCGCGGAATCCGTCCTTCCAGCGCCGCAGCGCGGCGAAAGCCTCGACGCGATCGTCGACCGTCCGTCCGGCCTGGCCGGCGACGCTCGCGCGCACGGCGGGGGCGTCCACGCGCAGGAAGGGATTGGCCTCGCATTCGACCGCGAGCGTGCTGGGCAGGGTGGGACGACCGGATCGGCGCATCGCCTGGGCTTCCTCGATGCGGCGCGTGAGCGCCGGGTTGTCGGGTTCGACCACGCGCGCGAAGGCGGCGTTGGACAGCGTGTATTCGTGGCCGCAGCAAACGCGGGTATCGCCGGGCAGCGCGGCCAGCCTGTCGAGCGAGCCCAGCATTTGCGCGGGCGTACCCTCGAACATGCGGCCGCAACCGAGACTGAACAGGGTATCGCCGCAAAACAAGAGCCCATGGCCGTGGAATGCGATGTGGCTCACGGTATGGCCCGGCACGGCGAGGGTTTCGAAGGCCCAGTCGCCGACCCGGATCCGGTCGCCGTCGCCCGCACGCTGGCTGGCGATGGGGATGCGCTCGTCGTCGGGGGCGATCACCGGCAGGTCCGGCCAGCGCTGGCGCAGTCCGGCCACGCCACCGATGTGGTCGCCGTGGTGGTGGGTCAGCAGGATGCCGATCGGCTGCAGGCCATCGGCGGCCGCGGCCAGCACCGGCCCGGCCTCGCCGGGGTCGACGACCAGGGCGCGCCCGGTGTCGTCGCGCAGCGTCCAGATGTAGTTGTCCTCGAACGCGGGCAGCGGCAACAGGTGCATCGGGGGCGACTCCCGGGGGCCGGTAGAATGGCGACCATGCCCCCGCCTTCCGACCCCGGTCAACCCGGCAATCCCCGCGCATGGTTCGGCTCCGATGCCGGCCTGGCGCTGCTCGAAAGCGAACAACCGGCGGTGCTGCGCGCCCTGTCCGAGCGTCCGGCGCTGCCCTGGCTGTGGCTGGGGCCGGTGGAGCAGGTGACCCGGGTCGATGGCGACGGCGTGCGCCTGGTCGCGGCCGGCGAGGGCTGGTCCGGCGCGGCGCGGTGCGGTCTTCCGCTGCCGCTGGCCAGCGAGTCGGTGGGGGTGGCGGTGCTGCAGCACGTGGCTTCCTCCCGTCGCACGGGGCGCGGTCTGTTCGAGGAATGCGCCCGCGTGCTCGCGCCGGGCGGGCGGCTGTGGGTGTTCGCGCTCAATCCGCTGGCGCCGTACCGCTGGCGCTGGCGCGGCAGCGGGCTGGGCGCCTCCGAGCCACTGGCGTGGCGACGCCGGCTGCGCGAGGCCGGGCTGGTGCCCGAGCCCGTCTCGCAAGGCCTGGGCCCGGGCTGGCGAGTACGCGTTGCCCGCGAACCGCAGGATGGCCCGGGCCTGCGCGCCGCCTACGCGATCCGCGCCGAGAAGCGCGCCTGGCCGGTGACGCCGGTACGCCAGCGTACGCGGCTGCCGATGCCCGAAGGAATCCCCGTCGCATGAAACAGGTCGAGATCCACACCGACGGGGCCTGCCTGGGCAACCCCGGCCCCGGCGGCTGGGCGGCGCTGCTGCGCTACGGCGCGCGCGAGCGCGAGCTGGTGGGCGGCGAGGCGCAGACCACCAACAACCGCATGGAACTGATGGCGGCGATCATGGCCCTGGAGACGCTCACCGAGCCGTGCGAGGTGGTCCTGCACACCGATTCGCAGTACGTGCGCCAGGGCATTACGGAATGGATGCCCAACTGGCTGCGCCGCAACTGGAAGACCGCCGGCGGCGCGCCGGTCAAGAACCGCGACCTGTGGGAGCGCCTGCACGCGGCCACCGGGCGCCACCGCATCGACTGGCGCTGGGTGAAGGGCCACTCCGGCGATCCCGACAACGAGCGGGTGGATGTCCTGGCCCGCGACGAGGCCATCAAGCTCAAGTCCGCCGCGAACGCGCTGCTGTAGCCTTTCCCGATTCCCGATTCCCGATTCCCGATTCCCGCCCATGCGCCAGATCGTCCTAGACACCGAAACCACCGGCCTGGAATGGAAGAAGGGCAACCGCGTCGTCGAGATCGGCTGCGTGGAGATGGTCGAACGCCGGCCAACCGGGCGCACTTACCACCAGTACATCCACCCCGAGCGCGAATTCGAGCCCGGTGCGCAGGAAGTGACCGGCCTGACCCTGGAATTCCTCGCCGACAAGCCGAAGTTCGCCGCGATCGCCGACGAGTTCCTTGCCTTCATCGACGGCGCCGAGCTGGTGATCCACAACGCCGCGTTCGACGTCGGCTTCCTCGACCATGAATTGTCGCGGCTGGGCGACCACTACGGCCGCATCCGCGACCGCGCGCAGGTGCTCGATTCGCTGGAACTGGCGCGCCACCGTTACCCCGGCCAGCGCAATTCGCTCGACGCGCTGTGCAAGCGGCTGGACGTGGACAATGCGCACCGCCAGCTGCACGGCGCGCTGCTCGACGCGCAACTGCTGGCCGAGGTCTACCTGGCGCTGACCGTGGGGCAGAGCGAGATCGGCTTCGGCAGCGTGGAGGAGGCGAAGCCGCGCACGGCCACGATGTCGTTTGCCGGGGTCGCGCTGCGCCAGAGGCCGGTGGTGGTGGCCGACGATGCCGACCTGGCGGCGCATGCGGCGCGGCTGGAGGCGATCCGGAAGAAGGCCGGCAGTGCGGTCTGGGATCTGTAGCCGGGGGCAACCCGAGCCGGGGAGCAACCTGGGTTCCGGGCCGCCAACCACGAAATCGTCATCCCCATCAAATCGTCGTCCCCGAGTGCTTTTGTCGGGGATCCATGGACTTCGCGGGTGATCGAAAAGCTCGCGGCTGAAGCCGCTCCCACAAGAGCGATGCGGTGGGTGCTCGTCATCCCCGAGCGCTTTTGTCGGGGATCCATGGACGTGCGTGAGGGGCGAAGAGCTCGCGGCTGCAGCGGCCCCTACAGGGCCTAGTACAGGGCCTAGTGGCGGCGGACCAGGACGACGGTGACGTTGTCCGAACCGCCGCCGTCGAGCGCGGCGGCCACCAGGCCGTCGACGCACTCCTGGGCACTGCATTCGGTATGCGCGAGCACCTGCGAGATGCCGCGGTCGTCGACTTCCTCGGTCAGCCCGTCGCTGCACAGCAGCAGCTGCATGCCCGGGAGCAGTTCGCCCGACAGGGTTTCGACGTTGAGGTTCTGCGGATCGGTCACGCCCAGCGCCTGGGTCACCACGTTGCGGTGCGGGTGGGTGCGTGCCTGGTCGACGCTGATCGTGCCCTGCGAGATCAGCTCCTGCACGTAGCTGTGGTCCTGCGAGAGCTGGGCCAGCTTGTCGCCGTGCCACAGGTACACGCGGCTGTCGCCCACCCAGGCCACCTCGAAGCGGTTGTCGACGATCCGCGCGGCCACCACCGTGGTGCCCATCGGCAGCGAGTCGCCGCGCTTGCGCGAGGCGCGGATGATCTCCTCGTCGGCGATCCGGATCGCCTGCGGCAGCGGCGTGCCCTGGCGGATCTCGCGCACGATCGCCTCGCGCGCCAGGGCGCTGGCGACCTCGCCGTACTCATGGCCCCCCATGCCATCGGCCACCAGCCACAGACCCAGTTCGCTGTCACCGTAGTAGGTGTCTTCGTTCAGCTCGCGCCGCAGGCCGACATGGGTCAGGTGTCCGAATTCGATCATGGGCAGTTTCGCTGGCGGCGGCGGACGGGAGCCTTGTTGTCCGGGCCAACGCACAGATGAGGCTGAACAGGACGCAGACGAGGCTGGCGGGGCAATCTTGGGGTGGAAAGCATGATGCCGGGGTGGAGACGCGACGCGATGGGCAAAGCCTACAGGCTGCCGCGGTGCACGGCGCTCGTATGGAGTACGAAAAAACCTTGCCTGCTGTGCCAGCCGGCGATGCCGGGACAAGCAAAGGCCCCCTTGCGGGGGCCCTTGCGCATCTGGCGGAGAGGGGGGGATTCGAACCCCCGAGGCGCTATAAACGCCTGCCTGATTTCGAGTCAGGTACATTCAACCGCTCTGCCACCTCTCCGGGGCTTCCCGGGCGGCAGGGCCGCGACCGGGGGCGCAATGATACGGGCCGCCGCGGTGGCGGACAAGGCGAGGACGGTACACTGCACGCCGTTTTCCCCAGTCGTGGAAGGGCCATGTCCGAGATTTCCGTCCCCGTGTCGTTCGGCGAGCTGCTCGACAAGATCGCCATCCTGCAGATCAAGTCCGAGCGCATGTCCGACGCGGCCAAGCTGGCCAATGTCCGCAACGAACTGGAGGCCCTGGAAAAGACCTGGATGGCGCACCCGGCCGCCAGCCACGACGTTGCCCGCCTGCGCGCCGACCTCAAGGCCGTCAACGAGCGGTTGTGGGTGATCGAAGACGACATCCGGCTCAAGGAGAAGGCGCAGGCCTTCGACGAGGCGTTCATCCGCCTGGCCCGCAGCGTTTACATCGAGAACGACACCCGGGCGCGGATCAAGAAGGACATCAACCTGGCGCTGGGCTCGAGTTATGTCGAGGAGAAGTCCTACCAGGACTACCGATCCGACGCGACCTCCTGACCCGCGCGCCTCAGCTGGCGAGCGCGTAGGCCGATAGCGCGAACGCCAGCGTCGCGGCGCTGGCCGCGACCAGCGAGGCGAAGTTTGCGCGCCGCAGCTCGCGTTCGAGCCTGTCGTTGCGCTGCTGCAGCGTCGCCAGCGTGGTCTCGAGCTGGGCCGCGCCCTGTTGCAGGGAGGCCAGCGTGCGCTGCATCTCCCCGGCCAGCTGTTTCACGGCACTGGTGTTTTGCGTCGCCGCATCCTGCAGCTCCTTGATCTGTTGCGGGATCTTGTCCGCGCCCTTGTCGCGCGTGAACATCGGTTTGGCCATCTGGATGATGTCGGGCAGGAACGGCGCGACAACGGTGAACCATGCGGCCATCGGGAACTCCTGTCTGGAAACGGACATCGAGTATCGCGCACCCGCCACCGAACGCCGGCTGTGCAGGCCGGCTGGGCGCTCCATGGGCGACGCGTCGCGCTGGTCAGCAGTATTGCTTCACCAGGGCGTGGAAGCCTTCCTTGAAGCGGCGGGCGTTGTGTTCGGTCAGCCAGTCGCCGTGGATGCCGGCCTCCACCCGCACCGCGGCCTGCCAGGTCTGCTTGAGATTCAGCCCGCAGTCCTCGTAGTCGGGCAGGTCGTTGTCCTCCGGCACCGGGGCCGGCAGTCCAACTGGTGCGTCCGATCCGGCCGCCACCGTCGCAACCGGTGCGGCCTTGGGTGGTGACGGTGCGATATCGGTCCGCTTCGTGGCGAGCGCCTTTTCCATCTCCACCCGGTCGATCACCGTCTCGATGAAATTCCACACCATGTAGGCATAGGCGTCGTACTGCCGCTTTTGCACCGGGTCATCAATGCTGTCCGGATTGCGCAGGTGCGGATGCTGCACCGCAAGCCGGAGCAGGTCGAAGTAGAGCCTGTCCAGTTCCGCGTAGTGGGTCAGCTGGTTGGATTCGCGGAACTCGTCGAGCGTGGCCTCCAGCTGTGTCTGGTTCATGTACAGCGTGAAAATGGCGCCGATCATGGCAAAGCCGCCGATCAGCACGTTGATGAAGTGCAGGTCCTTGTCGCGAAACAGCGAGTTCGAGGCCTCGTGGATGGTGTGTTGCACGGACTCCCCGAGCCCGCTTTGTCCGGGCGAAGACGACGCTTCCCCGAGCCCGATCTGTCCGGTGAGCCAGGCGTAGACGGCCAGCACGATGACCGCGAGCAGGCAGAAGACCAGGACGCGACGCAGGGTGCCGGGACTGCGGCGGCGCGTCGGGCGCGGTGGCGGCTTTTGCATGGTGCTTCCCCCTGGAATGGGCCTGCGACGTGCGTCGACGGCCGCGGTCGCGGATGGGCAGGCCGGCGGGAAGCCGGGGGTTTGGCTCAGCGCGATGCCACGAACCGTTCAAACGCCGAAACCGCGTCGGAAACGGTCACCAGGTCCATCACGCCGTCATGCTCGATCTTCGCCCCCCACTTCAGCGCGCTGGCCGGCTTGCCCAGGTACTTGCGCGCCGCGTCGTCGTAGCGGTCCACGCAGTAGCGCCGGTCCGAGTACGGCCCGCTGCGCGCCGGGTTGCTGGCCGCGTGCAGGCCCAGCACCTTGGTGCCCATGGCGTTGGCGATGTGCATGGGCCCCGAGTCGGGCGTCATCACCAAGTCCGCGCGCTCGAGCAGGGCGGGCAGCTGCTTGAGCGTGTCCTTGCCGACCAGGTCCAGCGCCGGCGCCCGCATCGCGGCCAGGATCGCGTCGGCGGTATCGCGCTCCAGCCCGCTGCGCCCGCCGCACAGCACGATGCGCCAGCCGCGCGAGGCGGCGTGGTCGGCGACGGCGGCGTAGCGGTCGCTGCGCCAGTTGCGCAGGGCATGGCTGGAGCACGGCGAGACCAGCAGCGTGGGCGCGCCGTCGTCCGGCCATTGCGCGCGCGCCCAGTCGCGGGCCTCGTCTGGCACCGGCAGGTCCCAGGCGACCTTGTCCTGCGCCAGCCCCAGCGGCTCGCAGAAGCTGCCGATGGCATCGAGCACGTGGATGCCCGGTCGCTCGGGGATGCGTTCGTTGATGAACAGGCCGTGCAGGTCCTTCGAGCGCGCGCGGTCGTAGCCGATGCGTCGCTGCGCCGGGATGAACGCCGACAGCAGGTTGGCGCGGAAGGCCACCTGCATCTGCAGCAGCGCGTCGAAGCGCCCGCCGCCGAACTGCCGGTGCAGCGCCCGCATGCCGGCCAGCCCGGTCTTCTTGTCGTAGACCGTGAAGTCCACGCCTTCGAGCCCCTCCAGCAGTCTGTGCTCGGCCTTCCCGATCACCCAGGCCAGCGGCACTTCCGGCCAGGCGCGGCGCAGCGTCCGCACCAGCGGCACGACGTGGGTGGCATCGCCCAGCGCCGACAGGCGCAGCAGGCAGACCGTGCGCGGCGCGCGCGCGGAAGGCGCCGCCGGAATAACGGGATTGGAAGGCATGCGCTTGTTAGACTCGCCCGATGGCCGCGTTCGATGCTACCGAAAGCCTGACGCCGTTCCGCGCCGGCCGCGGTGGTCGCGGCGTCGGCTCGATTCTGTTCGACGGGACGCAGCTGCGGCAAGTCGACCCGCGCTGGTTCGATCCGCAGGCCTGGGGCGAGCGCGCGCAGCCGGTGGGCGACGGTGGCCGCGGCGGCGCCTGGTACATCGATGCCTCGCACGGCCCCTGCGTGCTGCGCCAGTACCTGCGCGGCGGCATGGTGGCCCGGTTCAGCCGCGACAAGTACCTGTGGCGGGGCGCGGACCGCGTGCGCAGCTTCGCCGAGTTCCGGCTCCTGCGCGACCTGTTGAAGCAGGACCTGCCGGTGCCGCGGCCGATCGCGGCCTGCTACATGCGCGAGGGCATGACCTACCGCGCCTGGATCCTGATGGAACGCCTGCTCGACGTGCGCTCGCTGGCCGACCTGGCCCTGCTCGACGGCCACAGCGCGCCCTGGGACGAGACCGGGCGGCTGATCGCGCGGTTCCATCGCGCCGGACTCGACCACGTCGACCTCAACGCCCACAACCTGCTGTTCGATGCGGACGGGCGGGGCTGGATGATCGATTTCGACCGCAGCACCCTGCGCATTCCCGCCACCGGCTGGCGCGAAGGCAACCTGGCGCGCCTCAAGCGCTCGCTGCTCAAGCTGCGCAGGCACCGCAGCACGACGGAAGTGGAAGAGGATTTCGCCCGCCTGCGCAAGGGTTACGACGCGCAGTGGGATCGCGGGATCTGACGGGGGCGCCGATGGCCTGGTCACTGCGCTTCCATGGGGTCGGCAATGCTTCGGCGGTCGAACTGGGGTCGCCGATGGCGACCATCGAGCGCGACGGTGCGCCGTGGCTGACCATCGATTGTGGCGCCGAGGGCCTGACCGCGTACCTGGCCCACTACGGCGAAGCGCCGCGCGCGCTGTTCGTCACCCACGTGCACCTGGACCACGTGGCCGGTTTCGAGCGCCTGTTCGTCTCCGACTACTTCGACGGCGCGCGCCGCGGACGGACCCGGCTCTACGTGCCCGCGCCCGTGGTGCCGCTGCTGCACCGGCGCGTGGGCGACTATCCGAACGTGCTGGCCGAGGGCGGCGCGAACTTCTGGGACGCCTTCCAGCTGGTGCCCGTGGGCGATGCGTTCTGGCACGACGGCATGCGGCTGGAGGTCTTCCCCGTGCGCCATCACTGGCCCGAGACCGCCTACGGCCTGCGCCTGCGCGGCAGCCTGGCGTGGAGCGGCGACACCCGGCCGATCCCGGAAATGCTGGCCAGACATGCCGACGCCGGCGAGCTGGTCGCGCATGACTGCGCCCTGCACGGCAACCCCTCGCACAGCGGCATCGACGACCTCGAACGCGAGTACCCCGCCGAGCTGCTCGACCGCTGCATCCTCTACCACTACGCCGGCGTCGCCGACGGCCAGGCGCTGGCCGGCCGCGGCCACCGTATCGCCACGCCCGGCGAAGTGGTCGCGCTCGCCGACCCGACCGCGGCACAGGGGCTGCCCGCGTGAACGCCGTGCTGAACGCGCCGGCCATGCCGCTGGACCGGCTCGGGCGGCCGCTGCGCGACCTGCGGTTGTCGGTGATCGAGGCCTGCAATTTCCGCTGCGGGTACTGCATGCCGGCCGACCGGGTGCCCGATGATTACGGCATGGACGCGGCGTCGCGGCTGTCGTTCGACCAGATCGAGGCGTTGGTGCGCGGCTTCGCGCGGCTGGGCGTGCACAAGCTGCGGCTGACCGGCGGCGAGCCGCTGCTGCGCAAGCGCCTGCCGGACCTGGTGGCGCGGCTCGCGGCAATCGACGGCATCGACGACCTCGCATTGACCACCAACGGCACCTTGTTGCCCAGGCAGGCGCGTGCGCTGCGCGCTGCCGGGCTGCGACGCATCACCATCAGCCTCGACGCGCTCGATCCCGCCTTGTTCCGCGCGCTGTCCGGCGATCGCGGCGCGCTGTCCGGCGTGCTGGCCGGCATCGCCGCGGCGGAGGACGCCGGCTTCGACCGCATCAAGTTCAACTGCGTCGTGCAGCGCGGCGTCAACGACGACCAGGTGCTGCCGCTGGTCGAGCGCTTCCGCGGCAGCGGCCACATCGTGCGTTTCATCGAATACATGGACGTGGGCACCTGCAATGGCTGGGACGCCGCGCGGGTGGTGCCCTCGGCGCGTCTTCGCGACCGCATCCACGCGTGCTGGCCACTGCATCCGCTGGACCCCAACTACCGCGGCGAGGTCGCCTCCCGCTACGGCTTCGACGACGGCGCCGGCGAGATCGGCTTCGTCAGTTCGATCAGCGCCCCGTTCTGCGGCGACTGCCATCGCGCCCGCGTGTCGGCCGACGGGCGCCTCTACACCTGCCTGTTCGCCGCCGAGGGTGCCGACTTGCGCCCGGTGCTGGCCGATGGAGAAGTCGCGCTGGCCGACTACGTCGCTGGCCTGTGGACGCGCCGCGGCGACCGCTACAGCGAATTGCGCGGTCGCACTGGCGTGTCGCGGCGGCACGTGGAGATGTTCCTGGTGGGGGGCTAGGGTGGGGGCCGGGGACCGGAAAGAAGCCGCAAGCGGCGTGACGGATTGTCATCCCGAGCGCAGCGTGGGATCTGTTTTCGGTCCGCCAGCAGATACCTCGCTGCGCTCGGGATGACAGGCCGAAATGGGGCGTAGGGGATTTGCTTTTCGCCAGACGCGTTCCTGCAGGAAGCCAAGGCGTCCGGTGCAGCGGCTTACAATGCCGCCATGCCCCCGAAGCCAGCCCGCAAGCTCAGCCACCTCGACGCCGAAGGCCGCCCCGCCATGGTCGACGTCTCTGCCAAGACCGTCACCGCGCGCGAGGCGATCGCCGAGTGCCGGGTGAAGTTCCCGCCGGCGGTCGCCGCGCAGCTGCGGGCGAGCGGGCTGAAAAGCGCCAAGGGCGGCATCGTCGAAACCGCGGTCATCGCCGGCACCATGGCGGTCAAGCGCACCTTTGATCTGATCCCGTTCTGCCATCCGCTGCCGATCGACGGCGTGCGCATCGGCATCGACTGGCACGGCGAGCGCGAGCTGCGCATCGAATGCGCGGTGAAGACCACCCACCGCACCGGCGTCGAAATGGAGGCGCTGACCGGCGCCACGGTCGCTGCGCTGACCGTCTACGACATGTGCAAGGCGCTGTCGCACGCGATCGTGCTCGGCCCGGCGAAGCTGCTGGGCAAGCGCGGCGGCCGCCACGACTTTGGAAGGATGGGCTGATGGTGCGGGTGAAGGTGCTGTACTTCGCCAGCCTGCGCGATGCCGCGGGCGTGGCCGAAGAGACGGTGGAATCCGGCGCCGCCAGCCTGCGCGCGCTTTACGACCAGCTGCGCGAACGCCACGGATTCGCCCTGCCGGCCGACCGGCTGCGGGTGGCGGTCGGCGGCGCATTCGCGAACTGGGACGACGCACTGGCCGAAGGCAGCGAGGTCGCGTTCATCCCGCCGGTCAGCGGCGGGTGAGCGGGATGGCAGGTGGGCACGACAGGCACAGGTGATGAAACACTTCCGGCTTTCCGACACGCCATTCGACATCGCCCCCCTGCGCGATGCGCTGGACGACGCACGCGCCGGCGCATTCGCCGCGTTCGAAGGTCGCGTACGCAACCACAACGACGGCCGGGCGGTGGACGGCCTGCACTACGAGGCCTACATGGCCCTGGCCGAGGCCGAGGGCGAGCGCGTGCTGGCCGAGGCATGCGAGCGATTCGACCTCCTGGGCGCCCGCTGCGTGCACCGCACCGGTGACCTGGGGATCGGCGATCTCGCCGTCTGGGTCGGCGTCACCGCCGCCCATCGCGACGCCGCGTTTGCGGCATGCCGTTACATCATCGACGAAGTCAAGGCGCGCGTGCCGATCTGGAAGCGCGAACGCTACGCGGGAGGCGGCGAGGATTGGCAACACCCGTCGCAGGCCGATCCACGCATCGGGCAGGCGGGAACCGGTCCCGGAAAAGGCGATGACCCTGCCGGCTGACCTCGGCGCCCGCGTCGATCGATACCGTTGCTGCCTTCCGGCCCTGGCGGGGTTTTCGACCTAGCGTCGCGAGGGGCCGACAGGGCCACCATAGAGACTGCGTCACTTCACGACGCGAAAAACTGGCGGAGAGAGGGGGATTCGAACCCCCGAAGCGCGGTTTAGACGCTTACACACTTTCCAGGCGTGCTCCTTCAACCACTCGGACACCTCT
>PJTQ01000682.1_pt1 | contig 15242 bp, 21 predicted proteins | sample 1512231 | NCBI WGS metagenome assembly PJTQ01 (sample SAMN08177688, study PRJNA422409) | Soil metagenome, whole genome shotgun sequencing project. | isolation source: Soil (3) enriched on wood chips | place: USA: Madison | collected 2015-01-15 | reverse complement strand
TGTACTTTCCAGTGCAATGAACAAAATGATGCATCAGCCTGTAATTGAAAATTTTTACAGCAAGATAGCTCCGAAAGATGAAAGTTTGGTGTCCCTGAACACTGCGTTTTTCAAAGACGGTGCTTATATTTATGTGCCGGATAAGGTGATTCTCTCTAAACCGATTCAGCTGATGTTTTTTTCTACAGCTAAAGAAGCTGAAGTAATGTATCATCCACGGAACCTGATTGTTTTGGGAAATAATTCACAGGCGCACATCATTGAACGTCATCAAACACTCAATGGGAAAGCCAACCTGACGAATTCTGTTACAGAAATCCATGTTGGGAAAAATTCAGAACTGGATTATTACAAAATACAAAACGATACAGAAGAAGCCTCTTTGATTGACAATACTTATGTAGAGCAAGAACGAGACAGCCGTGCTTCTTTCCAAACATTTTCATTTGGTGGGAAATTAACCCGAAACAATCTGAACTTTGTTCAAAATGGTGAAAACTCTAATTCTTCGTTGAATGGAGTTACAGTAATCGGCGGTAACCAACATGTTGACCATCACACAAAAGTGGAACATAAATTTCCTAATTGTGAAAGCCATGAGCTATACAAAGGAATTTATGACGGGAATTCTCATGGGGTTTTCAACGGGAAAGTTTTTGTTCATCCGGAAGCGCAGAAATTAAATGCTTTTCAGCAAAATAATAATGTTCTCCTTACCGACAAGGCAGAGATTGATACCAAGCCACAACTTGAAATTTTCGCCGACGATGTAAAATGTTCACATGGTTGTACGGTCGGGCAACTGGATGATACGGCATTGTTTTATATGCAGCAAAGGGGAATTCCAAAAAAAGAAGCAAAAGCGTTGTTATTGTATGCTTTTGCAGCAGATGTTTTGGAGCATGTTCAATTGTCTCAGATTAAAAAACGAATCACCAATTTAATAGCCCAAAAACTGGGAGTTAAGATAGACTTTGATTTGTAAATCTAATTCTTGATTTAAATACCAAACCCCCTGCTCATCAAGAGCAGGGGGTTTTTTCATGTGTTAACCAAATTCAATAACTTATGAAACAAAAAATACTTATTAATTATAAAGTTAATTGCATTGTTGAGCAACCGTCTTCAGTGACGGTTAATGTACCACCCCAGTTGTATTCGCTACAAGAGGCACTCCATTCGTATGTACCCGGTGTAAGGGTAAAGTTAGCGCATCCGCTTGCGTCACAACCTGGGCTTCCACTTGAATAATAATGTGTAATAGTTCCTGAGTAGCCTGAAACGTATACGGAGATGTTTCCGCAAGAGAAATCATATTGCGTCCAGAAAGTGGCCTTTCCTATTCCGGAACCTCCACCAGAGCCTCCACCGTTACCGCCACCATTTCCTCCGCCGTTACCGCCGCCATTTCCTCCGCCATTTCCTCCGCCATTTCCACCATCAAGTAAGCTACAATCTAAATCGAGCCAGGCCTGCGTTGCGTCATAGTAATAATCATATTCTGAACACCCCTCTACCGCAGCTAATAAATCAAGTGCCGAATCTCGAAGGTTATTACAGGTGCTAACGGTAGGGTTTGCAATGTATGCGTCAACCATGTCGCTATAATAATTTAGCTCATAGTCAAAATTGCAAGTGTCGACATCTCCTTCATCTTCGCCGAAACAAGATAAAAGTGAAAATACCGCCAAAATGCTAAGAATTTTCAAGTAAGGTCTTAATAGTCTTTTCATAATAATTAATTTTTAGAGTTTTCAATGATACTTAAGTTTAATAGAGATTTTAATATAACAAATGTAGGTGGTAGTTGACTACAAAAAAATACCCTCTCATAGGTATTTTTCTAATAAGGTAAATTGAAATAAAAATGCCGGTTCAAAATTTTTGAACCGGCACTTATGCTGTTAAAGTTAAGCCTTAAAAGAACTTCCCCCTCCTTCTCATATGTGGATTCTGTAGGTTTTTACCCACGTTTATTTTTTTCATTTGTTCCTGCATCATTTTGATTTGATCGGTAAACATTCCCTGTTTGTCTAGTTGTTTGGCTTCTTTCAAAAGCATTTCTGCTTCTTGTTTTCTACCTTTTGCCATGGCGGCACCTGCAAGGCTCATTTTGGCCATTGCCCGGTCATGTTTAAAACTTAATCCATATTCTAATGCTTTCCGCATATGTTTTTCAGATGAATTCACATTGGTTTGTGCTTCTGTAATTCCCAGCATATAGTGGTAATACCCCCATTGTTTTTTTACCAGCTGTCCTTGCGGATTGGTGATTTTCTCTAACCAAGCTTTTGCTTTTTCTATATTCTGTTTTCTCATTTGCCAAAAAGCCAATAAGATGTATTCATTTCTAAAAAACAATAAAACGGGAAAAATAGATAGGAGAATCAAAACAAAGCCCCAGCCATATTCGCGTTCGGCAAACATGAAAACAGCGCTTCCAATCAACAATACAGCAATGATTAATTTTAAATATTTATTCATGTTTTACTTTCTAATTTATAAATAAGATTTAATTTTTTCTGCAATTTCAATCATCTCATCATCACTCAATTTCAGTTTTGGACGAGTAAAATTGATGTCACTCATTGTATTCAGAGGAACCAAATGTACATGTACATGCGGAACTTCCAGTCCCACTACAGCTAACCCTACACGTAAACACGGAATGGCTTTTTCAATTGCAATTGCCATTTCATAGGCGAAATTCATCAGTCCGGAATAAGTTTCCGCATCCAAATCAAAAATTTTGTCTACTTCTTTTTTTGGGATCACAAGTACGTGGCCTTTCACAAGCGGAAAGGCATCAAGAATTGCAATGAAATCCTCGTTTTCCGCAATTTTGAAAGAGGGAATTTCATTGTTGATGATTTTCGTGAAAATACTGGCCATACCTTAATCTAATCTGATGTCTAAAATTTCAAATTGCATTTGAGAGCCGTTGGGTAGGGTAATGTCAGCGATTTCGCCAAGTTTTTTCCCCAATAATCCTTTGGCAATAGGAGTGTTGACCGAAATTTTTCCTTTTGCCAAATCGGCTTCGGTTTCCGGAACGAGTGTGTAACTCATTTCCATACCGTTAGCCAAATTCTTTAACTTTACAAAAGAAAGAATGGAAACTTTAGAGCTATCCAGTTGCGAGGCATCGATTACTCTTGCATTGGCTACTTGGTCTTTCAATTTGGAAATACGCATTTCTAATAATCCTTGGGCTTCTTTTGCCGCATCATATTCCGCATTTTCAGATAAATCACCTTTGTCTCTTGCTTCGGCAATTTGTTGAGAAATTTTAGGACGTTCTATGGATTCCAATTGTTCTAATTCCGCACGCAATTTATCCAACCCTTCTTTCGTTACATATTGTATATTTGCCATAATCTAATCAATTTATAAAAGAATAATCCTACGGTGTTCCGCAGGACTATCATTGCAAAGATAATAAAATTTAATGTAGAAGAGGATATGAATGTTAATAAATTAAGAAGAGTTTGGGTTTTGTCGGTATTAATTTTTGCCGGATTGGGAATGAGCTGTAATGAAGATGACGGGCAAAAAAGCTGTAATCCTGAATATGTAATTTCTGCTTCTATCAATATAAATTTACCATTGTACAGTGAGCTCGAAACAAGAGGCTGGACTTATGTGGGTGGTGAAGGAACCGGAACCAAAGGAATTGTTGTCGTAAAACTGACAAACGGGTCTTATAAAGCCTATGATCGGAATGCTCCCCATATTTGCCCAACACCCAATTCTCAATTAGAAGTAATTGATGACAGTAAATTGCATTGTCCGGAAGATGGCGCAGAATGGATTCTACTTACAGGCGGCCCAATTGAAAATGAAGATGGTTTTGCACCCGACAGGGCTCCAAGAGTTTATGCGGCAGTCAGGACGGGCAGTATTATTAACATTTATAATCAATAACTTAAGTTTAATATGTTTGGAAATATAATGGAAATGATGGGCAAGCTACAGTCAGCCCGTGAGAATTTTGAGAAATTAAAACAAGATTTAGACAATAAGACTTTTACTGAAACTTCTACAGACGGAACGATTTCAATTACGCTTACAGAATTAGCAACTATAAAAGACATTCAGATTGCATCTGGTTTAATGGCCGATAAAGAGCAATTGGAAGACACTTTAGTTGTAACACTTAACAAAGCTTTGGACAAGATAAAGCTCAATGCCATGGAAGAAGCAAAAAAAACAGCAAAGGAAAGCCTACCTCAAATTCCCGGATTAAGCTTCTGAGGGTTCATATTTGTCAACTGGAAACTCCACAATGAGCAAGAATTTATTTTTCACCTTGTGCTCAATTTTATTGATTACGACTGCTCCCTTTTTTTCAAAAAACTTTTGGGAATTAGGGTCAATAACCAGCGTTGCCTTTTGTACATTATGATCTTTAAGGAATTTCATCATATAGCGGAACAGAAAACTTCCATAACCTTTTCGTAAATACGGAGTATCAATCCAGAAATGTGCTATACGTGTAGTAGGTTTAATTTCCTCAAGTGAGAAGAAACCCACGGGCTCTTCTTCCAGCACGGCTTTGATTACTGTATGGGAATTGATATAATCTTCTGTAAGCGTCAAATTTTCATTCCAAAGCTCCATGGCTTCTTTAGAATAGCCCCAATGGCGTTTAGACCGGACAGCAAGATCGCTCAAATCTTCACAATCAGCAGCTGTTGCCTGTTCATAAATCATATCTTCAGGGGGCAGAATTGAATAATTCATAGTTGAATTTCTTTTAGTGTTTCTTACAAATTTATTTCAAATTCGGGATTTGTTCAAATATACTGAACACTTTCATTCAATTTTTATTGAATTTAAAATATAATTAATCAAAAAAAATTGATTTCGGAATTTTTCTATTCTTTTATCTTTACATCAATTTTATAAAAATAAAATGACAAAGCAGGAAATCATAAATAATTTTGACCCTAATCAACCGGGCTTAGCCGATGCCACGATTTTTGGGTTACCCTTTTCGTCTGAACAAAGTGAAATCATCATTGTTCCCGTTCCATGGGAAGTAACGGTAAGTTATGGCTCAGGAGCGTCAGAAGGAGTTCAGGCGGTTTTTGACGCCTCTTTTCAAGTTGACTTGCTACACCAGGAATTCCCTGATTTATGGAAGCTGGGAATTTATTTGGATGATCAGACTCCGGACTGGAAAGCCGATAGCGATATGTTAAAAGCAAAATCTTCGCTTATTATCCAAGCGCTTGAAAGGGGAGAGGACGTTGAAGCAAATGATTTATTAAAATCTAATCTTGACCAAATCAACCAAGCGGGCGATAAATTAAAAAAAGAACTTAAGGAAAGAATTTTTCATTGGGTTCGGCAAGGTAAAAAGGTAGGGTTGTTAGGGGGAGACCACTCAACTCCCCTGGGATATTATGAAGCCCTTGCAGAAAATCATGATAACTTTGGGATTCTGCATTTAGATGCCCATATGGATTTGAGAAATGCGTACGAAGGATTTACAAATTCACACGCTTCTATTATGTATAATGCATTGAATCTGCCCCAAATTTCAAAAATCGTGCAAGTAGGAATCCGTGACTTTTGTGAAGAAGAAGTAAGTGTTGTCGAAAAACAAAATGGGAGAGTCAAAGTCTTTACAGATGCGGATTTAAAGTCTCAACAATATGAAGGAAAAACCTGGAGAATGCAATGTGAAGAAATTATAGCTTCATTACCCGACAAGGTTCACATCAGTTTTGACATTGACGGACTGTATTCCTGGTATTGTCCTCATACAGGGACGCCGGTTCCGGGAGGATTCTCATTCGAACAAGCGGTTTATTTATTGTCAAAATTAGCGGATTCAGAAAAGAAGATCATCGGTTTTGATTTGGTTGAAATAGCACCGGGCGAAAATGATGATTGGGATGGAAATGTGGGAGCAAGAATGCTTTTTCAACTTTGTGGCGCTTTGGCAAAGTCGCAGGGATTAAAAGTGGGGAAGAAAGTGAATTTCTAAATTAAATAACCATTTTACAAAGACAGGATCATAGTGAACTCTCTCCTGTCTTTTATAATGGTCTTAATGGCGAAATCAAATCATAAACTCTTTAAAAATGCCCTAATAGTTTCAATAAATATTTTTCGGCAATAGAAAAGGTTCCATCGGCTTGCATTATACTTTTTACTTCATTCAGCCATAACTGTTTCTGCTCATTGGAGGCTTCTTCGATTAATTTTGTCACTTTTTCGACTCTCTCCAAATCACTGTCTTTTTCAAATAATTTTTTAATTTCTTTCCATTCTTCTTTTGAGTCAAGCTTGCTTTTGATGATTTCTTTTTCATCAGGGCTTATGTAGGTATCAATATTGGCAGCATACATAAGCAGATAAGCTAATGATTTTTGTGTGTTCATTGGTTGTGTGTTTTTATTAATTATTTATATAAAATTAAGCTTTTAAAGTTTAATTAAAAACAAGAACAACAAAAAAGAGCTTGTTTTAAGATGAAATCTTTCTTAGTTAAAGGCGCCTGAACGAAATAACGGATATGAGTAAGGAAAGTTTCGACAGACTCTATTCGCCTACCGGATTCTGACCATTTTTCAAATTCATTACACTAAATCCGAAGTAAGTTCGGGTATAATAATATATAATTCGGGAAAAACTTAGTATAAAAAAGGACGATAAAAAATACCGTCCTTTTAAGTAGCGAGAGGGGGGCACGATCCCCCGACCTCCGGGTTATGAATCCGACGCTCTAACCAGCTGAGCTACCTCGCCATATTCATTTAATCTTTTATAAATTTTTACTTTGCCCACTTTGAAAATGATGGATTTACATCCTTTATCAGCCACCAAGGCTCACCTCATCTCGTTTTGGGACTGCAAATATAGAATCTTCTTACAAATCATCAAAACTTATATAAAAAATGTTTGGTGGTATAAGTCTATTTTATATATTGCAACCCAATTTAAATGAAAAATGACGAAAGAGAAATTTCAGTTGGAATTTGTAATTAATGCATCTCCATCTTTGTTATATAACTACTTATCAAATCCTTCCGGCCTTTCTGAATGGTTTGCAGATAACGTAAATTCGCGTGGCGAAAAATACACTTTTATTTGGAACGGAGAGGAACAGTCTGCTTTCTTGATGAAGAGCAAGCAAGATACTTATGTACGTTTTCAATGGGAAGACGACGAAGACACCAAATTTTTCTTTGAGTTAAATATAGTAGAAGATGACCTTACAGGTGATGTTTCGCTGATGATTACAGATTTTGCAGATGAGGGTGAAGTGGAAGAATCCAAATTGCTTTGGGGAAGCCAGATTGAAGACCTGAAAAAAATTCTTGGATCTTAACCGAAATAATGAATCTTCGTGAAATTTATATTTAACGGAAACTTTTTTAACGAAGCAGATGCAATTTTTGGCCAAATCAACCGCGCATTCTTGTTTGGTGATTTTATTTCAGAATCTGTCAAAGTTGCAAATGGAAATGCCTTGCTGTGGGAAGAACATTATTTTAATCTGATGGCTTCCATGCGGATTTTCAGAATGAAAATCCCGATTGAATTCACACAGGAATTTCTTGAAGACGAAATAAATAAAACACTGGAAGAGAGTCAGGTAAGAAATGCGAAAGTCAAAATTATCGTATTTCGTAATCCTGATAGTCAAGAATTGATAACCAAATCATCGGTATCGTATCTGATTAAGATTGAGACCGTAAATTCATCTGAAACCTACAGTTGGAAAAACGAAAATGCGGAAATAGATGTTTTCAAAGATTACACCATCAACCCAACTTTTTTTTCACAAGTCAACTCTCATAAACCGGAAGATCTTATCGCCCAAGCTTATATGCAGGAAAATGAATTTGCCGATTTGGTTTTGCTCAATCCTGATAAGAAAATAGCAAGGACTGTTTTAGGAAGCCCGTTTCTGGTTCAGGGAAACCACATCAAAACGCCCAAAATTTCAGAAGGCGGAATCCGGAGCGTTACCCGGAACCATTTATGTAACCTGCTCACCAAAAACGAAGAATTTACATTTGAGGAAGCCGATATTTTTCCTTTTGAACTTCAAAAAACAGATGAATTATTTATTTGTTTGGAAAGCGAAGGGATTTTGTCTATTCATCAAAACAGAAAGAAAAATTATTTTACGGAAAAGACGGGTGAAATAGTGAATCTACTTAATCTGAATTAACACAACCAGAATTTTTTATTTTTCAAATCAATTATAGCCGGTCCGTCTGAACAACCCCCGATTTCATCTTCGAACTTATCGTCTGGTGAATGGGCAACAATCCAATCCCCATTTTTATGCTGAATGAGAATCCCGCTATCAATTAATTCTCCTTTTTTACCGCTCAAACCTTGATAGTTTCGGATAAAAACACTGTCTCCTTTTATTTGCACCTCTACTTTCGCTCCCATGGAACGACCTTGCCATTCCGCAAAAGCTACATCATAAATATAGGTTCCGTCTTTGGTTTTTGAAGAGGAAGTACAACATAGAATAAAACATGAACATAATATGAAGAGCCAAAGAAATTTCATGAATCAATTCATTGTAGGGTCAGAAGGTGTATTGAGCCAAATGAGGTGTTCACCACCAAGCTTTTTCATCTGAAGCTTCCAAAGATTATTATCCCATTCTTGAAAAATATCAACTTCATTTTTTGCAATAATCCATGCATTGTCCTCAACTTCTGACTGCAACTGGCTTTCTCCCCAACCACTGTATCCTAAATAAAACCGGATTTCATCCTCACCTATAAAGCCGTTATGAATTGCATTTTTTACATCGTCATATTCCCCGGACCAGTAAAGCCCATTGCAAATGGGTTCGCTGTTTGAAATCAAATCGGGGCGTTTGTGCAGATAATATAGGTTTTGGGTTTCTACAGGACCCCCTTCATAAACGGGAAAGTCACAATCCAATTCTGAAACATATAAACTAACGGCATTATTTAACGGTTTATTCAGGATAAACCCTACTGAGCCTTCAGGATTATGATCGGTAATGAGTACAACAGAACGATTAAATGTAAAATCATACAATGCAGGTTGAGCAATCAGAATATTCCCTTTTGTAATCGTTTTTATTTGCACTAAGTTTGAATTAAAATTGTACGTCTGTTTTATAAAGATAAAAAAAAAATTATATGAAACAAGATTTGAGTAATAAAAGAAAAGAATATTCTGAAAATACTATCAATTTTTCAGAAACCCCGGAAAACCCTTTTGATTTGTTTGACATTTGGTACAATTCCGCATTTAGCTCAAATAAAATCATGGAACCATACGCCATGAGCCTTGCCACGATAGGAACAGATGGTTTCCCTCGTACGCGCATTGTTTTGTTAAAAGAATTTAATACAGAAGGTTTTGTGTTTTTTACCAATTATAATAGTCAGAAAGGAGGTTCAATTGAATCAAACCCACATGTTTGTTTGTCTTTTTTTTGGGATAAACTGGAACAGCAGATTATTATAAAAGGAAAGGCAGAAAAAGTTTCAAAAGAAGTTTCCGATGAATATTTTCATAAACGTCCTTTTGAAAGCCAGATTGGGGCTGTTGTATCTGCACAAAGTTCTGTGATAGATTTGAATGAGAATCTTGAGCAAAAAGCAATTGAACTTCAAAATGAATACCGAGGAAAAGTAGTGCCAAGACCCGAAAACTGGGGAGGGTATTGGGTCAAACCCATAGAATTTGAATTCTGGCAGGGAAGACCAAGCAGGCTGCATCACCGTTTAAGGTATAGGAAAGAAAATGAAAATTGGATCAAAGAACGTCTTGCTCCCTGATCCGGGCATAAATAAAAAAAGTCCCTTCATTTTGAAAGGACTTTTTTTTGAATTCATTAACCGAATTATTTTTTCTTTCCGTCAACTGCTGCAGATAATTCTGAACCAGCTTTGAATTTAGCTACGGTTTTAGCAGCAATTTTGATAGTCTTTTTAGTTTGTGGGTTGATACCGTTTCTTGCACTTCTTTTTGAAGTTGAGAAAGTTCCAAATCCTACCAAAGATACTTTACCTCCTTTTTTCAATGCCTTGGTTACATTTCCTGTAAATGAATCCAAAGCTTTTTTTGCAGCTGCTTTAGATATACCGGCATCAGTTGCCATGGCATCAATTAATTCTGATTTGTTCATAATTCAAAGATTTTAATGTTTTTACTTTCACACAAATATATAAGAATCCTTTATTCACGCAACTTTTGGCCTATAAAAAAATGCTTTTTTGTTGAAAAAATAATCAATTTTGTTAATAACCACCCTTGTTTTAGCTTGTTTTTCAATGAATTCAGCTTATATACCAACCGTTTTTATCGTGAAGTCCATTGATGAAGTCCCTGTCAGACATTCTTTTTTTTCCCTCCATTTGAAGTTCTTGCACATAATAATTTCCTTGTAGAAGCGGAATTCTAATTTGATTATTTTCAAAAGAGATTTTTTTTGCATTCTTTTGGGAATTTGAATTTAAATCAAAATGGCCTTTGTAAATTTTGACTGATTTTGATTCACCATCTTTTATGAAAATTGTCCAGGCAGACGGATACGGGTTCAAGCCGCGAATCTTATTTTGGATTTTTTCTAACTCTTGACCCCAATCTATTTTACAGTCTTCTTTAAATATTTTGGGTGCAGTTTTTAGCTCGCCCGGGTTCTCCTGTGGTTTAGGTTGAATGGAATTATTTTCCAACCCGTTTAGCGTTTCAATAATTAATTTTTTCCCGGCTTCGGCCAACTTATCATGAACAATTCCCGCATTGTCTTCAGGAAGTATTTTGATTGGTGCTTTTAGCAAAATATTTCCGGTATCGATTTTCTCGTCGATTAGAAAAGTCGTAACGCCGGTTTGGGTTTCACCATTGATAATTGCCCAGTTAATAGGAGCTGCACCGCGATACTGGGGCAGGAGTGAAGCGTGTAAATTAAAAGTTCCTTTTTGCGGAATCTGCCAAACTTCTTTGGGCAGCATACGGAAAGCGACTACCACAAAGCAATCGGCACCGAGGGATTTTAATTCTTCCAAAAATTCAGGATTTTTGAGCTTTTCTGGTTGAAGGAGCTGAATGCCTTTTTCAATTGCCAGTTTTGCGACAGCTGATTGCGACAGCTTTTGTCCTCGCCCGGCGGGTTTGTCGGGAACCGTTACCACACCGGCTACTTGGTGATTGCTTTTTGAAATTTCTTCCAGGCAAATCGCTGCGAATTCGGGTGTTCCCATAAAAACTACTTTCATTTATTGAATTTTTTAAATGAATCAATTCCCGCATTTTCAATCAAACCTTCATCTGCCAGTTCCTGTAGGGTTTCCAGAACCGATTCTTTGGACGAATTTATAAAATGTAAAAGGATTTCTTGAATTGTTTTAGGTGAATCTTCCAAAAAGTTCAATATTTTTCCCGGGTCTGCCGAGTTCATTTCCTTTAAACAAACATCACATTGGCCACAATTATCATTTGAATTTTCCCCAAAATATCTAAGTAATAATTTTTCCCTGCAGACTTCATTTTGATGGGCATAATAGATTAGATCCTGCAACCTTTTCCATTTTACTTTTTGTAGAGTTTCAAAATCGTTCCATAAAATCCCTTTTATAAAACCGGATTCACGCGGTCGTAAAAATTCAGTATATTGGATGTTTTGATTTTTGTAATAGAGATAACCGCTTTCGTTCATCTTCTCGAGGGTCTTCTTTATTTTTTCAACTGAATTTTGCAAAGAACGCGCAATGTAAAATTCACTTACAGATTTTTCTTCGGATAGAATTCCGGGATGATTCCTGACGAGGTATTCTAGAATTTGGTAATAAATGGATTTTGTATCCTGAATAAATTTCGGGCTTACTATGATTTGTATTTTGCTGAAATTCGATTTTGGGGCAAAAAGGACAAGTTCTTTTCTTTCCAGAAATTCCAATGTGGTGACTGTCCTTTTTTTGTTCAGATTGAATTTTTTAATGAATTGATTTAGTTCAAATTCAATTCTCCCTTCCGGTCTTTCATTTTCTCCAATTTCGAATTGATTGTAAAACATCTTAATGATGTGCCCAAATTCGTTTTTATCAGGCAGAGAAGATTTGAATATTTTTTCTGATTCATTGATAGCATTTGGCTTTAAGAAGAGAATGGCTTGAGAGTTTTTGCCATCGCGCCCGGCACGCCCGGCCTCCTGAACGTAGGCTTCAATTCCTGAAGGTAAATCCAAATGAATAACATTTCTGACATCAGGTTTATCAATGCCCATTCCAAAAGCGTTTGTGGAAACCATAATCTGGGAAGGGCTTTTTGTCCAGTTTTCTTGTTTGAGTTTCTTTTCCTGGGGTGGTAGCTTCGCATGAAAATAGTCAGCATCGAATCCTTTCTCAGAAAGAAATTGAAAGACTTCGAAAGTTTGTTTTCGTGTTCTGGTAAAAATAATGGCAGAACCGGGATTTTTCTTTAGTTCATATACCAAGTCGTTTTTTTCATCTTGTGAGTTCAACGTTTTGTAAGTCAGATTTTTTCTCTTAAGTGAATGCCTAAACACTTTTGTATTCTTCATTTCAAGAGAAGCTATTATTTCTTTTTGAACAGAAATTGTAGCTGTAGCGGTAAGAGCCAAAATAGACACATCAGGAAACAATTCCTTTATTTTACCGATTCTCATGTAAGCCGGCCGGAAATCATGTCCCCATTGTGCAATACAATGTGCCTCATCTACTGCAATCAAAGAGATGCGGAGTGTCTTCAAGATTTGAATAAAGCTTTTCTTCATCAATCTTTCAGGAGCAACATATAATAACTTGATTTTGTCTAACTGACATTTGGCAATGACTGAAGCTATTTCATCAGAATGAAGTTGAGAGGTAATGGAAGCTGCACCAATTCCTAATTTGTTGAGCCTGTCCACCTGGTCCTGCATCAAAGCAATCAAAGGTGAAATTACCAATGTAATTCCATCTGCCATAACCGCCGGAATCTGGTAGCACAATGACTTTCCGCCACCTGTAGGCAAAATGGCGAGTGTATCTTTTCTTTCTAGAACCGATTCAATGATTTCTTTTTGCGGATAAATAAAATCCGGATAGCCCCAATATTTCTGTAGTGTTTCCTGAAGGTTAGGCACCCATCGAGTTTTTGTAAAAGTACAAAAGGAATTTGAACAGTGAAATGAAAAATAAAAGAAAGAATGTGAAAATCAATTCGAATTATTAATTCAATCTATTTTAAATTTTATTTATTTTATATTTAATTTTATTTATATTTGAATAAATAAAGTTTAAATGTCATATAAATTACCAATAAAATGCCCTAGTTGTGAGTCAGAATTATCAGTCGTACAATTGAAATGCAATCACTGCGAGACAACTGTCTCAGGAAGTTTTCCACTTCCTGAAATATTGCAATTAAGTATTGATGAACAGAAATTTATTCTTTCATTCTTTCTGGCAAGTGGAAGTTTGAAAGAAATGGCGAGACAATTAAATGTAAGTTACCCAACCGTTAGAAACCATTTGGATGATCTAATTGAAAAAATTAAAAAACTAAATATTGATGAAAATTAATCGCTACAATCCTTTCGAACGTTTTTCAGATAAGAGTTTATTATGCTTTGGACTGATATTCACTATTATCGGTTCAATGCTTGGATTTTTTTTTAAGGGAAGATTTGATGGTGTATTGGATATACATTTTGTAAATTCAATCGAGTGGTACCAACCCTTTTTGGATAATACTTTAAATATTTCTGTCATAACCATTGTATTATTTATATTAGGTAAAATTCTAAATAAAAAAACACGGTTGCTCGATGTGCTAAATGCAGTTATGCTTAGTCGTATATGTATCTATGTTCTCGTATTTTTCAATATAAATGATTTTATAAGTCAAATCAGTGAAATGATCCTTGATGATTTGCCGCAAATTAATTTTGACCTCAATTTTGCTTTGTTGATTTTTTTCGGATTGCTTTCTTTGTTTATAATCGTTATTTATCTTATAATCATGTATATGGGATTTAAGGTTGCGGTGAATAGTAAAAAAAACATTCACACTCTTTATTTTGTTTTTGCTATCATTTTAGTTGAAATTTTTACGAAAATCGTTTATTATCTTAACAATATTTAAATCCAAAAATCATGAAATATATTTTTAGCACATTCATATTGATTTCCATAGTTGTTCATGCACAAACGGAATTCACAACAGAAGAAATTTCAATCAATGAATGGATTGACGGAACGCTCTATAATGCTGCCGATAAATCCAATGTACTGGTACTTATCATTCCCGGTTCCGGCCCTACGGACAGAGATGGAAACCAACCTCAAATGCCGGGTAATTCTTTGAAATTTCTGGCGGAAGGATTAGTCGAAAAAGGCATTAACACTTTCACCTTCGATAAAAGGTTTCTTAAACAAATGAAGTCTGCGGATTTTGACGAATCAAAGTTGACTTTTGACGATATGGTGAATGATGTAGTTGAGATTATTGATTTTTTTAAAAAACAGAAAGCATATCAGCAAATTTATGTGATAGGTCACAGCGAAGGATCATTGGTTGGTATGCTTGCAGCACAAAAAACAAAAATTGAAGGTTTTGTTTCCATTGCGGGCCCGGCAGAGCCTATCGATGTGATTTTAAAGCAACAAATAACCGCACAAGCTCCTTTCTTATCAGAAGAAACAGGAAAAATATTGGACGAACTGAAAATTGGAAATCAGGTTGACAGTATTTCTCCTTTGTTGCAACCTGTGTTCAGAAAAGATGTTCAGCCTTACCTGATTTCGTGGATGAAATATAATCCACAAGAAGAAATTAAAAAATTAAATTGTAAAGTATTGATTATATACGGTACAAAAGATTTGCAAATTCCACAAGAGAATGCAGACAAATTATACACCACATCGCCAAATGCAAAGTTGGAAATTATAGAAAATATGAACCATGTTATGAAAGAAATTTCAGGTGGAGAATCTGAGAATTATGCTGCATATGCAGACCCAAAAATTCCTGTAAGCGAAAAACTGATCACAGCAACTGCAGGGTTTATAAAAATAAATTATGAGTAGAGTTCTTTTTCACGAAAAACAACGTTTTACCCAATGGTGGTTATGGATTTTATTATTAGGTATAGGTTATTTTTTAGTAGCTCCCTTGGTTACAGTAATAATAAACAGAGAGCCATTTGATTTTTCTTATCTGATTGGCCCGGTGATTATTTTACTGGTTATTCTTTTGATGCTTTCCATCACTTTAGA
>PJTQ01000679.1_pt1 | contig 15337 bp, 15 predicted proteins | sample 1512231 | NCBI WGS metagenome assembly PJTQ01 (sample SAMN08177688, study PRJNA422409) | Soil metagenome, whole genome shotgun sequencing project. | isolation source: Soil (3) enriched on wood chips | place: USA: Madison | collected 2015-01-15 | reverse complement strand
GTCTACATGGAAAAATACCTCGGCAAGCCGCGCCACATCGAGGTTCAGGTTCTCGGGGATGGTCAGGGCAATGCCGTGCATCTGGGCGTCCGCGACTGCTCCTTGCAGCGCCGCCACCAGAAGGTCTGGGAAGAGGCCGGCGGTCCGACCATTAAGCCGGAAGAGCGCGATGAAATCGGCGAAATCTGCGCCGTCGCCATGCGCAAGCTCAAATATTCCGGCGCCGGCACGGTCGAATTCCTCTACGAAAACGGCGAGTTCTATTTCATCGAAATGAACACCCGCTTGCAGGTGGAGCATCCGGTGACCGAACGCATCACCGGAATCGACATCGTCTATGAGCAGATCAAGGTCGCTTCCGGCGAAAAGCTGTCGATGACGCAGGATCAGGTGCAGTTCTATGGCCACGCCATCGAAGTGCGTATCAATGCCGAAGATGCCCAGACCTTTGCCCCTTCGCCGGGCACGATCACATTCTACCATCCGGCAGGCGGCGTCGGTGTACGCGTCGATTCGGCAGTCTATCAGGGCTACAAGATTCCGCCCTATTACGACTCGCTGATCGGCAAGCTGATCGTTTATGGCCGCACCCGCGAAGAATGCCTGAAGCGCCTTAGCCGCGCCGTGGACGAATTCGTGGTCGACGGGGTGAAAACCACCCTGCCCCTGTTCCAGCGGCTCATTAAGGAGCCCGACATTCTGGCGGGGAATTACGACATCCATTGGCTGGAAAAATTCCTGGCCAATAACAAGGCGTAGGATACCCCCACCCAACCTCCCCCTCAAGAAGGGGGAGGAGCTGATCGAGTTTATCTCAAGCATATGGGCACACTGGATGGGTCCCTCCCCCTGTTACAGGGGGAGGCTAGGTGGGGGTTCTTCCCTCCACCATGTTCATTCGGTAAAAGCACCTCATGGCCCGCCGCACCGATCCTTTCGCCGTCGACATCACTCCCGAACTGATCATTCGCGCCTATCGCGCCGGGATTTTTCCCATGGCCGAGGATGCTGAAGACAATGATCTGTTCTGGGTCAGCCCCGAACTGCGCGGCATCATTCCCCTTGATGGCTTCCACGCCAGCAAAAGCCTACGCAAGACCATGCGGAAGTCGGGCTGGACCATCCGCGTGGACAGCAATTGGGATGGCATCATCGAGGGCTGCGCGACGGTCGGCTCGGATCGGCAGAGCACCTGGATCAACCAGACGATCCGTTCCGTCTATGGCGAATTGTTCCGTCGCGGCGTGGCGCATACGGTTGAAGTCTGGGACGACAATGAGCTCATCGGCGGGCTGTATGGCCTTGCCCTCGGAGCCGCCTTTTTCGGTGAATCCATGTTTCACCGCCGCACCGACGCCTCCAAAATGGCGATGGCCCATCTGGTCGAGCGCCTCAAGGCCGGTGGCTTTGAATTGCTCGATACCCAGTTTCTCACCGATCACCTCGCCTCTCTGGGCGGGATCGAAATTCCACGCGCCGAATATGAAGACAGTCTCAGCCGCGCCTTGCAGCGCGATGGCGATTGGACCAGATGGGACCGAAAATGACCAAACCCACAGACCTGCCTGAAAGTCTTTCACCGCTCGCTGATCTCGACTGGACAGAAATCGGGATCGGAAAATCGAGTTGTGACGTCTGGCGCATCATGCTGGGAGATGGCAATGCGGTGTTCCTCAAGGCCGAGCCCGTTCACCCGCTTGCCGAATTGCCCGGAGAAATCGAGCGCCTGAACTGGCTCACCAAAATGGGCTTCAAGTCACCGCGCGTCATCGACGCCGAGCAGACCAATGACCGCATCTGGCTCTTGATGAGCGCCGTGCCGGGACAGGACCTTACCCATTATTTGGACCGTCCAGCAGACTTTGTCCGCGCCTATGCGCAGGGCCTGAAACGCATGCACGCGCTCGACCCGGCCCATTGCCCTTTTGATCACAGTATCGAGGCCCGTATCGCCGAAGCAGCGGCAAGACTTGCCGCCGGGCTGGTGGACGAAAGCGATTTCGATAAGGCCCATATTGGATGGACCGGCCAGCAGGTGCTCGACTGGCTCAAGGCCAATCGCCCAACAGAGGGGCAGTTGATCGTCACGCATGGCGACGCCTCAGCTCCAAATATCCTTGCCGACGATGGCCGTTTTTCAGGCATGGTCGATTGCAGCCGCCTCGGCCGCAGCGATGTCTGGCAGGATCTCACCCTGGCCTGCCGCAGCATTGCCAAGAATGTCGGCGAGGAGCGCGTCGCCTCGTTCCTGAAAGCCTATGGCGTTGAATGGGACGAGACGAAATATCGCTTCTATAACGCGCTCGACGAGATGTTCTGAGTTACTCTGCCAGCTTGAACGCCAGTGTCGTAACCCACTGATCCATATCGGGCACCTCGACCGGATCGGATTCGTAAAGCTCAAGCCGACAGGCGAAATGATCGCCATCGGCCCTTTCATCGACATCCAGCTTGGCGCCAGTTTCCTTGAGCCAGCCAATTAGCATGCCGGTGACCGTCATCAGTCTATCGGGATGCCCATTCCAGGTCAGCGTTACGAACTCACCCGCTGGTAGCGTACCGAAATGCACGTCACCGTCATCCTCTCCAGCACTCGCAACGGCGATGCCAGCTTCGACATCCAGCGTCCCGGCCATGTCGATGCGCCGATAATTATAAAAGGCAGCGCCAACCGGCTCGATTCCGAGCTTTTGCAGATGGCCAAACAGCTTGGGGAAGCCCTCATTGGCGGGCTTCTGCATCTCATTCATCCGCACGGTAAAACGCACAAAGACATAGGGCTGTGCCGGGCGGTCAACAATTTCAGGCAAGGTCAGCATGATCATTCCTCCGCTGACCTGATTCTCTCATATTGACGAGGAACGGCAATATGAGAATCTGGCAGCGGAAGCTGGTCTAGCGCTGGTCCGGCGGCGGAACATTGGTCGAGGTTTTGCACTCGATCAGCCAGACATCATAGACCGCGTGATCCACCGCATTGAGCGCGGGGCTATCGGCAAACATCCAGCCGGTGAAAATCCGTTCATCAGAGCCATCCAGGCTCATCTGATTGACCTCAAGAAAGGCCGAGATGCGCTGCAATGTGTCACTGGCTGGCCGGTTGTAACAGGCGCGCGGCGTGATCTCCAACGCCCCAAAAAGCACCGTTTCATCGATATAAACATCGAAACGCGTAATGCGGCCGGTGATCTTGTCGAGCCCCGCAAAAGTCGCCACCGGGTTGGCAAGTGGCTGCGCCTGCGCCGGCACCGAAATGCCGCAAGCCAAAACGGCCGCTATCACAAGCGGCCGTAGCATTGCATGAAGAAAAGTACGCAAGCCCTTGATGCCCTTATTCAGGCGACCAGGCCTGATAGTCACCAGTGACGCGCGGACGCTCGCCCTTGTTGAGCAGGCTGCCATCTGGACGGTAAGCCGCGGCGGTGCCTGTCAGGTTCGGCAGGTGCGGTTTTTCCCAGGCGCGCGGCTCATATTTCGCGTCGGCGGGCGTCACATCGGTGCGGTGATGCATCCAGCCATGCCAGCCCGGCGGAATAGCCGAAGCATCGGCATAGCCACCAGCATAGGTCACATAGCGGCGATCGTGCTTCTTGTCGTAATAATAGCGATTGCCGAACTCATCGGAGCCGACATATTCCCCGAACCGGCGGATCCAGAGGCGCGTGCCCCAGGTGTTGCCCCCCCACCAGGAGAGGATTTCGGTCAGGAATTGCTTGATACCGGATTGGGCCACGGGACGATTCCGAAAGTTTGGGCGTCGATTTGCTCGCGGTTTAGCATGGCTGGCCCACAGAGCCTAGTCCAAAGCACACGCGCAGGCCTCCTTTTGCGGCAGAGCTGATCTCTGACCCGGGACGCCGATGCCCCACAAGATATGGTATGCTGCCCTGCGGTCTGTGAGGGCCGGAATAGATAGCTTGACACTATCCGGAGCGGTCTGATTCTGGCATCTTGCACTATGGTAAAGCGCCGCTTAACGCGCCAGCTTCGCACCGGAACTGCAAGTAATTGTCGCGCATTATGAGCGGAAGCTGATCTCACATTTTGGCTCTGAAGCCGCGCTCCAGCATTGATCAAATCTGCTGTGTCAGAGCCCTGTTTGCATTGCGCTTTGTCCCCGCAATTCACATATTACACATACCACTGCTTGTTCTAGAGCAAAGTGCAGGCACTAGGTGTTGTGATTTCTGGCGTTGACGTGCCAACTGAATCGGGAAAGTCTGAGCCTCGGCCCAAACCTGGTTCAGGTGGCGGGCAAGTCCTTGATTCCAGCACTGACGTTTCAGATCGGGGCGGGGTCGAGGCACGGGGCAAATGTTCGAGGTCCGCACCCTCCTGCGGGCATCGGTTTGTAAAAGCGTCACACAAGAACGGACGAAGCCGAACCAGCGGCTGGCGGGCGATCATGCCTGCGTGATTTGGGGAATACGAAGACAATGCGCATCGAACGCCGGTTTACCACTGCCAACGCGGATCGTTATGGCTCCATCGAGTTCCGCTCGGCGACCAGCGAAATCCGGAATCCGGACGGGTCCGTGGTCTTCAAGCTCGACGATATCGCCGTGCCATCGGCCTGGTCGCAGGTGGCCACCGACATCATTGCGCAGAAATATTTCCGTAAGGCCGGTGTGGCCAAAATCTTGAAAAAGGTCGAAGAAAATTCCGTCCCCTCATGGCTGTGGCGCTCCGTTCCCGACGAAGCTGCACTCGCCAAACTGCCCGAGTCCGAACGCTATGGCTCGGAAATGGATTCGCGGCAGGTCTTTGATCGCCTTGCAGGCACCTGGACCTATTGGGGCTGGAAAGGCGGCTATTTCGACAGCGAGGAAGACGCCCGCACGTTTTTTGACGAACTGGCTTTCATGCTCGCCACCCAGCGTGTCGCGCCCAATTCCCCGCAATGGTTCAACACGGGCCTTCACTGGGCCTATGGCATTGACGGCCCCGGCCAGGGCCATTTCTATGTCGACCCGTTCACGCACAAGCTCGTGCAGTCCAAATCGGCCTATGAGCATCCGCAGCCGCATGCCTGCTTCATCCAGTCGGTAGACGACGATCTGGTGAATGAAAACGGCATCATGGACCTCTGGGTCCGAGAAGCGCGCCTGTTCAAATATGGCTCGGGCACCGGCACAAACTTCTCCAAACTGCGCGGCGAAGGCGAAAAGCTCTCGGGGGGCGGTAAATCGTCCGGCCTGATGAGCTTCCTCAAAATCGGCGATCGTGCCGCCGGCGCCATCAAGTCGGGCGGCACGACCCGCCGCGCCGCCAAGATGGTGGTGATCGACATCGATCACCCGGACATCGAGGCCTATATCAATTGGAAGGTGAAGGAAGAGCAGAAGGTCGCGGCGCTCGTCACCGGCTCCAAGATAGTGTCAAAGCACCTCAAGGCCATCATGAAGGCGGCCGTGAATTGCGAAGGATCGGGCGACGACTGCTTTGACGTGGCCAAAAACCCGGCGCTGAAGCGCGAAGTCCGCGCCGCCAAGAAGGCGCTGGTGCCGGAAAACTACATCTACCGCGTCATCCAGTTTGCCCGCCAGGGCTATACCGATCTCGAATTCCCGATCTATGACACTGATTGGGATAGCGAGGCCTATCTTACCGTGTCCGGCCAGAATTCGAACAATTCGGTCCGCGTCACCGATGATTTCCTCAACGCCGTCGACAATGATGGTGACTGGAACCTGACGGCCCGCCAGAACGGCAAGACCATCAAGACGCTCAAAGCCCGCGACCTTTGGGAACAGATCGGTTACGCGGCCTGGGCCTCGGCTGACCCCGGCATTCAATATCACACCACCATCAACGAATGGCACACCAGCCCCGCCGCCGGCCCAATCGTCGCCTCCAATCCGTGTTCGGAATACATGTTCCTCGACGACACGGCCTGCAATCTCTGCTCGGTCAATCTGCTGCCTTATCGCAATAAGGACTCGTCCTTCGACACCGCCGCCTTCGAGCATACCGTCCGCCTATGGACCATTGTGCTCGAAATCTCGGTGATGATGGCCCAGTTCCCCAGCCGCGCTATTGCCGAGCGCAGCTTTGAATATCGCACACTGGGTATCGGTTATGCCAATATCGGCGGCCTGCTGATGACCTCTGGCATTCCTTATGACAGTGAAGAAGGCCGCGCCATTGCGGGCGCCATCACAGCCGTCATGACCGGCGTCAGCTACGCAACCTCCGCCGAAATGGCCAAGGAACTTGGCCCGTTCAAGGATTACAAGCGCAATGCCAAGCATATGCTGCGCGTCATCCGCAATCATCGCAACGCGGCCCACGGCCATGCCGATGGCTACGAGGCGCTGAGCATCAATCCCGTACCGCTCGACCACGCCAATGTCGGTGACCGCGCCCTCTCCGAGCGCGCCCGTATAGCGTGGGACAACGCCCTCTCCCTTGGCGAAAAGCACGGCTACCGTAACGCGCAGGTTTCCGTTATTGCGCCCACCGGCACGATTGGCCTGGTCATGGATTGCGACACCACCGGCATCGAGCCCGATTTTGCGCTGGTAAAGTTCAAAAAGCTCGCCGGTGGCGGCTATTTCAAGATCATCAACCGCGCAGTGCCCCCTGCTCTGCGCACGCTCGGCTATGCCGAAGACCAGATCGCGGAAATGGAGGCCTATGCCGTCGGCCATGGCAATCTCGATCAGGCACCGGCGGTCAACCCCGCCAGCCTCAAGACCAAGGGTTTTACCGACGACAAGATCGAGGCGCTGAACAAAGCGCTGGCCTCGGCTTTTGACATCAAGTTCGTGTTCAACCAGTGGACGCTCGGCATCGATTTCCTCAAAAATCTCGGAGTCACCGACGAGCAGCTCAACGATTTCTCTTTCGACCTGCTGAGCTTCCTCGGCTTTAGCAAAAAGGAAATCGAAGCCGCCAATATCCATGTTTGCGGTGCAATGACGCTGGAAGGCGCACCCTTCCTCAAGCCAGAACACCTGCCAGTATTCGACTGCGCGACCCCCTGCGGCAAGATCGGCAAGCGCTACCTCTCGGTTGAATCGCATATTCTGATGATGGCGGCGGCGCAGCCCTTCATTTCCGGCGCCATCTCCAAAACCATCAACATGCCGAACGACGCCAGCGTCGAGGACGCCAAGAACGCCTATATGCTGAGCTGGAAACTGGCGCTCAAGGCCAATGCACTCTACCGCGACGGCTCCAAGCTGTCCCAGCCGCTCAATTCATCAGTGCTCGCCGCTGCGTACGACGAGGACGAAGAAGACACGGCAGAAAACATCGCCGCCCTGCCCCTCGCTGCGCGTACCGAAGTGGTGGTGGAGCGCATTGTCGAGCGGTTGCGCGAACGCGAAAAAATGCCGGATCGCCGCAAGGGCTATACCCAGAAAGCAGTGGTTGGCGGTCACAAGGTTTATGTCCGCACCGGCGAATATGATGATGGCCGCCTGGGTGAAATCTTCATCGACATGCATAAGGAAGGCGCTGCCTTCCGCGCCATGATGAACAATTTCGCCATCGCCATCTCGCTAGGCCTGCAATACGGCGTGCCGCTGGACGAATATGTGGAGGCCTTCACCTTCACCCGTTTCGAGCCGGCAGGCATGGTCATGGGCAATGATCGCATCAAGAACGCGACGTCGATCCTGGACTATGTGTTCCGCGAACTGGCCGTGTCTTATCTCGACCGGAACGATCTGGCCCATGTCAATCCAGACAGCCCCACTTCGCTCGGCAAGGGCGTTGCCGAGGAGCAAGGCGCGCGTGGCAACGCGATTGCGCCATCCCCGGTGCCCGCCGAGCGCTTTGTCTCCCGCGGCATGACTCGCGGCAAAACCGCCAACGCATCGCTGATGCTTGTCCCAACTGCCGAAGCCGCTCGCTACGCCCCCCAGGCCGTAAGTACCTCAACCGTCACGACCCTACGGAGCGCCACGGCTCTAAAGATCGACCCTGCCGCAACCGCTCTCAATGCGGCTGAACTCAGCCCCATCCCGGCGCCCCCGCCCTCAAAGGACACCGGCCTGCTACGGGCCGAAGCGCAGATGAAAGGCTATACGGGCGATCAGTGCACCGAATGCCACAACTTCACGATGGTGCGAAATGGCACGTGTTTGAAGTGCGATACGTGTGGGACGACGACGGGGTGTAGTTAAAGCAGGAGAGCACTGACCAGAAAAACTGCTAATAGTTATTTTTTAACTTAAGAGCAGCGATCTACGTATCTTGCAAAATCAATATAAAAACTGAATATACCCAGGCACTTTAAATGTGCTTGGGGGTTTCATGAGATTTGCAGGAAACGTTATCTGGTTCGTATTAGGCGGCTGGTACACCGCCTTAATCTGGTTGATCGGCGCTGTACTATTCGCCATCTCGATTGTCGGCATGCCGTTGACCATAGCGGCTTTGCAGATGGCTTCCTTGTCAGCTTGGCCATTCGGTCGTGAAGTCGTTCACATTCGAGAGCTTGATGGTAAGGGCCTTTCCGCCACGACAGCCGTAACCGGGACAGTGGGTTTTATAGTCAACGTCATCTGGGCGCTCACATTTGGATGGATACTCTTCTTCGCCTACATCATCGGCGGAGTGCTATGCTGTCTGACATTGATAGGCATTCCTTTTGGCTTGCAGGCTTTCAAACTTGCGGGAATTTCATTCTGGCCTGTTGGAAGGCGTGTTGTCACGGTGGAACTTGCAACCTTGGCACGTGAAGAAGCGGCCAAGGACCGGTTTTCGAAGTATCGCGGCGCTGCTGCCTAGGCTCTACGCGCTTGGCCGTCAGGTTTCTGGCGGCCAAACGCGATTCTGGATCGCCCCTGAAACATCGGGCGCTAAAGCTGCTCACACCACGGCGCGTCACCCTCGGGCTTGACCCGAGGGTTCTGCACTTAATTGGCAATGTCCTCCCACAAGTCCCGCCAGTCGGGATTGCTCTCTTCGATCAGCGCTTCAGCGACGTCTCCCGCTGGATGGCGGAGCCGATTTCGCCATGCTCTTCGAAATAGACCAGCCGCTTGATGCCATGCCGTTTGGTGTAACCTTCCGCCAGCCCTTCGCGGTGCTCACACACGCGCCGAACAAGGTTGTTCGTTACCCCGATATAGGTCCGTCCGCGCCTCATATCTGCAAGAATGTAGACAAAGCCGCCCATGCTGGCATCTTGAAGTGAAACACCCTCGGGTCAAGCCCGAGGATGACGGCTGGCGGTAGGAGCAACCGGCCCGTCACACCCTAGATCGTCACACCCACCGCTCGTCACCCTCGGGCTTGACCCGAGGGCTCTGTACTGGCAGCGCCCGAAGCAGCTTTGAACGCAAAGATGAAACTCACTCGGGTCAGACTCGAGTGTGACGTTCGGTGTATTAGGCGCCAACAGCACAAAATCTATCCCCGTCCCCAACACCCTGCCCCATACTCCCCCCATCCCCGTCACACACGCGACCCCGACGCAGGGTCGGGCGGGGAGGACGGGAAGAGGGGCGCCTCTTTACGCGGGTAGAAGCTCGGCAGCCGGACCTGCAATACTGGTACCGCCTGAATCCGGACCCGTGAAAATCCGTCTCGTGACGAACGGCCATTGAGCCTGTTTTGAACGTTCGCTTTTCGGCTCAATGGCCGTTCGTTACCGTGCAACCGATAGCCTCAATGGCGAAGCGGCGCTTCGGCACATCTTAGCGGTACTTATCCAGAACTTGGGCAATCGCTGATTTCGATCCCCTCGCAGCGAACACATTGGCGTCGATATGGGGGGCGACCGTTGTCGCCAGCGATGAGCAAGTAACACTCAGCCAAATCAGAGACCATGCGGAAAGCCAGCACATAGCCTTCGTTCTGCATCAATGTGGCAGGCGCGTCCCGGAAGCCGCAGCGCAGCTCGGCGTCTCGCGCACAACGCTTTGGGGAAAGATGCGCCGCTTTGGACTCGCCTCGACAGAGGAAGAGCCGTGAGAATGGCGCGCCTTGTCGTTAGCCTTGGCGGGTCGTGCCGCAGGCTTCTTGAAGATCGATGGAGTCAAACTAACCGAGGAGTTGTTCAAGCGGGAGGAGCTCGATTCGACTGGGATGGGCTCAGGCGTCGCCATCCCCCATGCGAAAGCCTATCGATTTTGAGGCCGGAGATGACGAACCGGTGGATGTCGTCTTCATGCTTGCCAAGCCCGCCAATCGGAACGCATTAGGTGCAACTACGGGGATCGCTCGGGTTCCGCGGCTTCTTTTGGCCGAGTTCCGATGTCCTGCGCGCTCTATAAGGGCGGTTAAACGGGCAATCTCTCATTGCTGACTGCCAGATCGTTTCGGAACGCTGTGACAGATTTCGGAATCCGTTCTCACTCGCGCTGGCAAAATCATGGCTTGTCGTGGAATTGTCATGCGGCCGGGATAGGCGAGCGCCCAAGGAGATTCCGGATGAACGCTATCGCTCTTGAAGAAACCGTCTTCACCAACGCAAAGATCGTGTTGCCGCATCAGATCGTAGACGGCACGCTGTTTTTTGCCGGGGGCGTTATCACCGATCTGGGCGAGAAATCGGCGCGCGGTATCGATCTGGAAGGCGACTATCTTCTACCGGGTCTGGTTGAGCTGCATACCGACCATCTGGAGACCCATTATGCACCGCGCCCGCGTGTGCGCTGGCATCCGGTGGCCGCTGTTCAGGCCCATGATGCCCAGATTGCCGCTTCCGGCATAACGACGGTTTTCGACGCCATTCGCGTCGGGATCGACGAGCATGCCGATATGGGCGCCGCAGAGCTGCGCATTCTGGCCGACGCAATTACCGCAGGTGTCGAGGCCGACCGGCTGCGCGCTGATCATCTGATCCACCTGCGTTGTGAGGTTTCTGCGCCGGACTGCCTTGAAGCGTTTGAAGGGATCATGGACCACAAACTGGTCCGGCTCGCCTCGCTTATGGACCACGCTCCGGGTCAGCGGCAATTCGCCAGCCCGGACGCCTACAAGACCTATTATCAGGGCAAGCTCAAGATGAGCGACGCCGAGCTCGATGCATTCATCGCGCGCCGCAATCTTGAATCCCAGACTTATTCTGACCGGCATCGCAAGGCATTGGCGGAATTGAGCAATATGCGGGGTATTGCGCTGGCCAGCCATGACGACGCCACCATTGCACATGTGGATGAGGCGGTGGGGCTCGGCATTCGTATCGCCGAATTCCCAACCACGCTTGAGGCGGCGCAAGCCTCACGCGACGCTGGCATGTCGATCCTGATGGGCGGGCCTAATGTGGTGCGCGGCGGCTCACATTCCGGCAATGTTTCAGCCCGCGACCTGGCCGCGGCGGGCCTGCTGGATATTCTGTCTTCCGACTACATCCCCTTTTCCATGCTGCAATCGGCCTTCTGCCTCGCCCATGATGTGGGCTCCGTCAGCCTCCCCGAAGCGGTCAGCTTTGTCACTAAAAGGCCAGCCGACGCAGCGGGACTGACTGATCGGGGCGAAATCGCCATCGGCAAGCGCGCCGATCTCATTCAGGTACGCGTTGAAGACGGCATTCCGATCGTGCGCACGGTTTGGCGACAGGGTCGCCGGGTCTTATGAGCGGAACATTTCTGGCGATTGTCGGCCCCAGCGGCGCAGGCAAGGATAGCCTGATGGCCTATGCCAGCGAAAAGTGTGGCGCTGATCTGGTGATCGTGCGGCGCGTGGTGACACGCGCGGTCGATGGCAAGAGCGAAGATCACGACAGCATGACCCCCGAACAATTCGCTCTGGCCGAGAATAATGGCCGCTTCGCGCTAAGCTGGGAGGCGCATGGGCTGCGCTATGGTCTGCCTGCTGATCTGAACCGCGATCTGGCAACGGGCCGCGTGGTCATGGCCAATCTGTCTCGTGCCGTATTGCCTCGGCTCATCCAGCTCTTTCCAGCCGCGCTGGTGGTGGAAGTCATTGCAGCGCCTGACATAATTTCTGCGCGGCTCCGAACCAGAGGGCGCGAAGATGCGGCGGAAATCCAGAAACGCCTGGAACGCGGGGCAATTTTTCAATTACCGCCCGGCACTATCCGTATCGATAATTCCGGGCCGATAGAGGTGGCTGGTGAGCAGCTTGTCAGGCTGGTGCGCGATTGTCTCCCTCACCCGGCGCAAGCACTTTCCTAGACCACCAATTCCATGCGCTCCGCCGGAAAGCGACTGAGAGCATAGGAGATCGGGCTTGCCGCTGCATCGATGTCGACGGCTTCGGAAACCAGCACTATGGCTCCAGCCGAAAGCCTGAGTGTTTGCATTTCCTCGACATCGGCATGGCGAGCGGAAATGCGGGTGGACGCGCGCGAATAGTCGGAAATGCCATAGCTCTCGAAAACCGCGGTAGTCGATTGCATCTCGTTGATGCGACTGGCGAAATCGGGAAAGCGTCTATAGTCCAGCCAGGTCGTGGAACGCGAAATCGGTACCCCATCGGCCAGCGACATGCCTTCAGTCCGCACCACCTTGGCCCCCGGCCTGAGACCTAATGCTGCGGCGACTCCAGCACTGGCATTTTCCAGCCTGTCGCTGATGCTGGCGGAGGTCAGATGGCTGGCCTGTCCCCGCAAACCTTCACGAAACCGGGTGCGGCGACCAATGGGATAGGTGAGGCGGCGGGCGCTGCGCACGAAGGTGCCGCGCCCCTGTTCGGCCATCACCACCCCTTCCTCCGCCAGCACAGACAGGGCGCGGCGCACCGTGTGTCGATTGGCAGAAAAGCGTTCTGCCAGAAGGGCTTCCGTGGGCAGGCGGTCGCCGCTGGAAAGCTTGCCGCCCACAATATCGAGACGGATCGCATCGGTAATTTGACGCCAGAGGGCAACTCCGCCCTGCGCTGAAACGGATTTTGTCATTGCACTTTCACATACGAGGCGTAAGCGGGATTCAGTGAGTATAGTTGTCTATTATATTAGACAAATAGAGGCAGACATGACAAGCGGACTTTCTCCTGAGCAGGCGGCGCGAAAACGGGCGCTGGATATTCTGGCGGCCACTCCGGCCAAAGCGCTGGCCGAGCGCTGGGATGCCTTTTCACCCAAGCCGGACCACCAGCGGCTGCGCGGACCTGAAACCGGACTGGTCATGGTTCGCGGGCGGGCGGGCGGCGGCGGTGCGCCGTTCAACTTGGGCGAGGCCAGCGTCAGCCGAGCCAGCGTCCGCATTGTAAGCGGGGAAGTGGGGCACGGGTATTGTTTGGGCCGCGACGGGGCCAAGGCCGAGGTAATCGCCCTGATCGATGCCATCCGCCAGAGCGATACTGCCCGCATCGACCGCGAAATTATCACGCCTCTGCAAGAACTTATCGAAAAGGCCGACTTGAAAGCACGCGAGGAAACGGCGGCGACGCGGGTCGATTTCTTCACCATGGTCAGAGGGGATAATTGAGATGGACGCCAGTCTTGAAGGTGCATTTGCCGACCCCGTACACGAGGCGCAGCAGGCGTTTCGGGCCATTATCGATGCATTGGCCAATCCCGGACAGATGCAGGACTTGCCCATTCCGACTGTCACAAATCTTCGCCTTTCGGGCGAATTCGTCAGCACATTGTTGACGCTGACCGACCACGACACCCCGATCTGGTTGGCAGACTGTTACCGTTCAGACCCGGTCCGCGCATTTATCGGCTTTCACACCGGCGCGCCCATCGTCGATGCAATGGATCGCGCGCAATTTGCGTTCACCGACGCCGCCTCACTGCCCCGGCTGGATCAGTTCAATCCTGGCACGCAGGAATACCCTGACCGCTCGACCACCATCGTTCTCGAACTGCCTGCGCTCACCGGTGGACCGGCCCTGACGCTGCACGGGCCGGGCATAGAAAACACCATCACGATCTCACCGCCGGACCTGCCCGCGGATTTCACCGAACAATGGGCGGCCAATCGGGAAATCTTTCCGCGCGGCGTCGACCTATTGCTGGTCTCCGGTGGCCGGGTGTTCGGCCTACCGCGCTCCACCCGCATCTTGGAGGCGTAACATGTATGTTGCCGTTAAAGGTGGCGAAGCCGCCATCGCCAATGCCCACCGCCTGATGGCAGACCGTCGCCGGGGCGACCGCAATCTGCCTGCCTTGCAGATCGATCAGATCATCGAGCAATTGGGGCTCGCGGTTGATCGGGCAATGGGCGAAGGTTCGCTTTATGACCGGGAACTGGCGGCGCTCGCCATTTTGCAGGCGCGGGGCGATCTGATCGAGGCCATCTTCCTCGTCAGAGCCTATCGCACCACCCTGCCCCGTTTCGGATATTCCGAGCCTATCGATACCGGCACGATGCGGATCGAACGGCGCATTTCGGCGACCTTCAAGGATTTGCCGGGCGGGCAGATGCTGGGCCCGACCTTCGACTATACCCATCGCCTGCTCGACCCCTCCATTCCCGAAGGCCTTGCGGAAGCGCCAGCCCGGCGCGAAGCCGACGTCGGGCAGGCGCCGCGCGTCACCGATCTGCTTGGCCGACAGGGCTTGATGGAGCCAGATGGCGACACCGACCCAAAGCGTGAAGTAGGCGATCTGACCCGCGAACCGCTGGATTTTCCGCTGGACCGCGATTTGCGCTTGCAGGCTTTGGCGCGGGGCGACGAAGGGTTTCTGCTGGCGCTCGGCTATTCGACGCAGCGCGGCTATGGCCGCACCCATCCCTTTGTTGGCGAAATTCGCATCGGCAACGTGGATGTCGAGTTTGACATTCCCGAGCTGGGCTTCGCCGTGAACCTTGGCCGCATCCGCGTCACCGAATGCCAGATGGTCAATCAGTTCAAGGGTTCGGCAAAAGTGCCGCCGCAATTCACCCGGGGTTACGGGCTGGTGTTCGGACAGGCCGAGCGTAAGGCCATGGCCATGTCGCTGGTGGACCGGGCGCTGCGGGCCAAGGAATTTGGCGAGGATATCGTGGCCCCGGCCCAGGACGAGGAATTTGTCATTTCACACTCGGACAATGTGCAGGCGACCGGCTTTGTCGAGCATTTGAAGCTGCCCCATTACGTGGATTTCCAGGCGGAGTTGGACCTGATCCGGCGCATGCGGGCGGAGCACGATGCAGGTAAGGAGGCGGCAGAGTGATGGCTTCGAACATGTGGCCCCACCCCCACCTAGCCTCCCCCATCAAGGGGGAGGAACATACCGGTGCGCGAGGCTGGATTGAGCCTCCTGCACCCATCGTCATCCTCGGGCTTGACCCGAGGAGACTTCACTTAACGTCAGCGCCACAAGTGCAGAGCCCTCGGGTCACGCCCGAGGGTGACTACCGGGCGTGGGAAGGTGGTTGCGCATGACCTCGAAATATGACTTCGCTTATCTCGACGAGCAGATCAAGCGCATGATCCGGCGGGCCATCCTCAAGGCCGTCGCCATTCCCGGCTATCAGGTGCCCTT
>PJTQ01000677.1_pt1 | contig 15475 bp, 14 predicted proteins | sample 1512231 | NCBI WGS metagenome assembly PJTQ01 (sample SAMN08177688, study PRJNA422409) | Soil metagenome, whole genome shotgun sequencing project. | isolation source: Soil (3) enriched on wood chips | place: USA: Madison | collected 2015-01-15 | reverse complement strand
GACGGGTTCCAGTACGCCGGAGGGATCTTGCAGTTCTTCCCGCACGCAGAAGGGTATGTGAACGTGACCACAAAGGAGACCGGAAGCCGTATCTTTAATTATGTGTACAATTACACCGACCACCTTGGAAACATAAGGATGAGCTATACAAAAGATCCTTTGACCAACAAATTAAGGATACTGGAAGAGAATCACTACTACCCCTTCGGGTTGAAGCACTCTGTGTACAATACCGGCAAGATGAAGTTTAGGGAAGATGAGGAAAACGGGGATATGGCAAGGCCTGTTTATGTCTATAATACTGATTACCAATATAAGTTTGGTGCTAAAGAATGGCAGGACGAGCTTGGGCTTAACATCTACGATTTTGAAGCGAGACTATATGACCCAGCACTTGGTCGTTGGTCGGTCATAGACCCTCTTGCTGAAATTGCAAGAAGATGGTCACCTTATACTTATGCGGTAAATAACCCAATTTATTTTATTGATCCTGATGGAATGAAGATTGACCCTGGAAGTCAAGCGGAGTGGGATTCACAAAGAAAATCAATTGAAGATAGGCGTAATGAATTACAAACTAAAGTTGATGGTCTTAATGAAAAGGCAGCCAAAAATGGCTGGAGTGCCGAAAAATTAGCAAACAAAATTGGAGATTTAGGAGATAGAATTGCTTCTTTAGATGGGACACTGAATACGATGAATGTTTTGGCAGATGTGAATAACTCTCAAGTTTATGAAGTAAAAACAGTTTCAGGAGATAAAGGTGGATTAACAATGGATCCAAGTACTGGAAATATTACAATAGGTTTTTTAGGAACTACAGATAATTTTGTTCACGAAACTACTCATGCTGGTCAATTCGAAAGTGGAGATATTGCCTTTACAGATAAAGGAAACGTATTAGGTCAAGATTTATTTGATGAAACTAGTGCGTACAAAGCAGAGGCTGGATATTCAGGTTCAGTCTTCGGGAAGGGAATTAATGGTATTACCAATAATTTTATGACCACGTTGACAGACTCAGGTGGAAATAAAGTTTATGGAGTTGGAGGATCATCTAACTCTGGATTAGATAAAATAACCACTAATTCTACCGTATTTCATTTAATTAAAGCATATCCAGCGGCAGCAGAAGCTCTTAAACAATATGATAAAAATACTAAATTAAGAGACTTACCAGGAGTTGTTACAAAAAAATAGAATAATGAAAAAATACTTACTTTTAGTTTCTTTAGTAATGATTATACTTTCCTGCACGGTAAACAAAAGCCCAATCAATATTGAAGGAAAATATCTAACTGAAGGGAAAGATATAAATCATTATATAGAAATAAGTTCAGACTCAACCTTTATTTATTCAACTGGTTATGCAGGTTCTTCATTATCTGAATGTTCAGGAAAATGGAAATTAAACAATAAGAAAGATACCATAGAGTTACTTTGTGAAGAAAAAGATCCATTAGAATCATTGACTTCGACATATATGAAAAGTAGAATCAATAAGTTTAAGATATCGAATGGGAAATTAGTAAATGGAAAATTAATTTTGCATAAAAAATAGAAGGTCATGTTCCAAAGATGTTGATTTGTATTTCGGATAGAAAACACAATTTGATTATCAGTGCATTAAACAAATAAAAAAACGAAAAGAGAAGCAACCTACGGGTTGTTTTTCTATTTTTTACATTCGTTAAACCTTTTAAAATGAACCAAAATTCAATCAAGTGTTCCAACACAACAACACAACATAACTACCTGAGAAAGAAAAATAAATTATAGATTAATCCCGATTAGATTTATTCTGTTTTCTTTTTATATCAATCTTGATTTTCATTAAATTTGGGCTCACAAAAATTTATTCCAAATGAGCATCATTACACAAATTCACGCAAGACAGATTTTAGATTCAAGAGGTAACCCAACTGTGGAAGTTGACGTTGTAACCGACACGGGGTATTTAGGCCGTGCCGCTGTTCCATCCGGAGCCTCAACCGGTGAGCATGAAGCAGTTGAACTTCGCGACGGTGGTTCCGCGTTTCTGGGAAAAGGCGTAACACAAGCAGTGAAAAACGTAAATGAAAAAATCGCTCAGGAATTGATTGGCTTCAATGTTTTTGAACAAGTTTTAATCGATCAGGTAATGATTGAGCTGGACGGAACTGAAAACAAATCCAACCTTGGGGCAAATGCGATATTGGGTGTTTCACTTGCCGTGGCCCATGCTGCCGCAAATGAGTTAGGATTACCCTTATTCCGTTATGTGGGCGGCACCAACGCAAAGGTCTTACCGGTTCCCATGATGAATATTATCAATGGTGGTTCACATTCAGATGCACCAATCGCTTTCCAGGAGTTTATGATTATGCCGGTTGTGGCCGATTCTTTTCCCCATGCTTTACAGAAAGGAGCTGAAATCTTCCATAACCTGAAAAAAATCCTTCATGACAGGGGTCTTTCTACCGCTGTTGGAGACGAAGGCGGCTTTGCTCCTACTTTTGACGGAACAGAAGACGCGCTGGACACCATTTTGAAAGCCATCGAAAAATCCGGATATAAACCGGGAGAAGAAATCAAAATCGCTTTAGATTGTGCTTCTTCTGAATTTTACACAAACGGCAAATATGATTATACTAAATTTGAAGGTGAAAAAGGGGCTGTAAGAAGCTCTGCAGAACAAGTTCAATACCTAAAAGAATTAACTGAAAAATATCCGATTATTTCCATCGAAGACGGAATGGATGAAAATGACTGGGAAGGCTGGAAAATGCTAACGGATGCCATTGGAGACAAAGTTCAGTTGGTTGGTGATGATTTGCTGGTAACCAATGTGAAAAAACTGAAAAAAGCCATTTCAGAAAAAACCGCCAATTCCATTTTGATTAAAGTCAACCAAATCGGAACCTTAACCGAAACAATTGATGCAGTTCAGATGGCACAGAACGCCGGTTACACTGCGGTCATGTCACACCGTTCAGGTGAAACAGAAGACAATACCATTGCCGACCTGGCAGTTGCTTTGAACACCGGGCAAATCAAAACCGGTTCGGCATCCAGATCAGATAGAATGGCCAAATACAACCAGTTGATTAGAATCGAGGAAATACTGGGAGATACAGCTGTTTATCCTCAATCGTCAGCATTCAAGATAATGAATTAATTCATAGCAAAAATTGATAAATCTCATTTGAGAATTGATTGAGTTTATTGTATATTGCTATCCAAACTAATAAAAACAATGTCAGATAAAGCAAAATTTATTCATAACGGAACAGAATTGGACTTTGATGTGCCTCAGGGTACAATGGATGAAAAATATGTTGATTTTTCTAACTTCCGTTCTCAAACCGGGGGAATCATTACACTTGACCCGGGATATAAAAATACAGGTTCTTGTAAAAGTGAAATCACATTTTTAGATGGTGAAGAAGGGGTTCTGATGTACAGAGGTTATCCTATTGAACAATTGGCCGAAAAATCAAACTTTGTAGAAGTAATGTATCTTTTGTTAAAAGGTCAGCTTCCTACAAGTGAAGAACTTAATAAATTTGAAAACGATATCAAGGATTATGATATGGTTTCCGAAGATATTACCAAAATTCTGTCGGCTTTCCCGAGTACGGCACACCCCATGGGTGTCTTATCTACCTTGACAAGTGCGCTGACAGCTTTCAATCCAAAGGCCGTCAACACAAAATCAGAAGCCGATATGTACCGGGCTGCAATAACACTTTTAGGAAAATTCCCTGTGTTGGCTTCCTGGACGCTTAGAAAAGTAAAAGGCTTGCCATTGAATTATTCCGACAATAAATTGAGTTATGTTGAGAATTTCTATCAGTTGATGTTCAAACAACCTAACCGTGACTTGGAAATGGACCCTGTGGTAATCAATGCGCTTGATAAATTATTGATTCTTCATGCCGACCACGAACAAAACTGTTCCACTTCCACTGTGAGGTTAGTCGGTTCTGCACATACCGGACTATTCGCTTCAATTTCTGCCGGTGTTTCTGCACTTTGGGGCCCGCTACATGGTGGCGCCAACCAGGCTGTAGTGGAAATGCTTGACCAAATAAAAGAAGATGGCGGGAATGTTCAAAAATGGGTAGACAAAGCCAAAGACAAAAATGACGAATTCCGTTTGATGGGCTTCGGGCACCGTGTTTACAAAAACTTTGACCCAAGAGCACGTATTATCAAAAAAGCGGCAGATCAGGTTTTGGATAAACTTGGAATTCATGATGAATCATTGGAAATTGCAAAAAAACTGGAGCAGGCAGCTTTGGAAGACGAATATTTCATCTCCAGAAAACTATATCCAAATGTAGATTTTTACTCAGGTTTGATTTACCGCGCATTTGGCATCCCAACCGAGATGTTTACCGTAATGTTTGCCGTAGGACGTTTACCGGGCTGGATTGCACAGTGGATAGAAATGCGTCAAAACAATGAGCCTATTGGTCGTCCAAGACAGATTTACACCGGTTCACCGAAACGTGATTATATAGATATGAGCAACAGATAGTTCATAAATAATGATAGAAAAAGAGGCATTTCCTAAGGGGATTTGCCTTTTTTTATTCTGTAAACTTTCAGAATGAATAAAATTTAAACTTTAAATTCAGACTTTTGACTAAATTTGTTATTCAAGCATAATAAAATTATGAGCTTACAAGAATTAAAATCTTCTCTTATCCTGCCTGTCATATCTTCGCCTATGTTCATTGTTTCGGGCACAAAACTGGTAACTGAATGCTGTAAAAACGGAATTGTCGGAACTTTCCCTGCACTGAACGGCAGAACGAACGAAGCTTTTGAAGAAATGTTAAAAGAAATTACTTCCGAATTAAGAAAATTTGAAGAAGAAACCGGTACAAAACCTGCCCCTTTTGGCGTAAATTTAATTGTCAATAAAACCAATCCCCGTCTCCTACCCGATTTACAATTGTGTGTCAAATACAAAGTTCCCCTCATCATCACTTCACTCGGAGCCGTTAAAGAAATCGTAGAAGCTGTACATAGCTATGGAGGATTGATTTTCCATGATATCATCAAAAGACGGCATGCCGAAAAAGCGGCTGAAGCCGGTGTAGACGGAATCATCTGTGTAGCTGCCGGTGCAGGCGGACATGCAGGAACGGCCAGTCCTTTTGCTTTGGTAAATGAAATCAAAAGTTTTTTTGATGGAGCCATTATTTTGGCGGGAAGTATCAATACCGGAAACGAAATTCTCGCTGCACAAACCATGGGGGCGGATTTTGCCTACATGGGAACCCGGTTTATCGCCACGCAAGAATGCCTGGCTTCCGACGAATACAAACAAATGATAGTCAATTCGGGAATTGATGATGTGATGTACACTGATGGTGTTTCGGGTGTAAATGCGAATTTTCTTAAAAAGAGTATTGAACTTGCGGGAATTGATACGACAGAAAAGAAAGAAGAAGATTTTTCCAAATTAACCGGCGAACATGCCAAAGCATGGAAAGATATCTGGTCGGCAGGGCATGGTGTTGCAGAAATCCGTGATATACCTTCTGTGGAAGAATTAATCACAAGATTAAAATCGGAATATAAATCGGCTTTAGATTATAATCTAGAATTTAAAAATAATTTGAGGTTTTAAACTTTGAAAAGTCATTCTTAAAATGGAAGTCAAAAATAAATATATTATCAAAACTTTAGACTCTAAAATCAATATTCATAGTCAACCAGAATCTATTTGGGATAATATTACCAATGTTAAAATTCAACAATTCTCAGATCCTTTTATTTTCAAAATTCTTGACATTCCTAAACCATTAAAAGCTGAGGTAATTTCAGAAGGTCAAGGTGGTGAACGAATCGCATATTTCGAGAGTGGTAAAAAATTCATTCAAGAAATCTTAGTTTGGAAACCATTGGCAGAATACTCATTTTCATTTAATCCCGAAAAAGGGTTTAGAATTTGTTATTTTTTTGAACTTTCAAAAGGTGTTTTCCAAATACTCGAAGGAGCATATTATTTAAAAACAAAAGGGAAAACAACCACTCTAAAACTTACTACCACATATAGCATTGACAGAAGATTTTATTATTTATTCAATTTTCCAGCCAAAATAATTCTCAAAGCTTTTCAGAAGTATTTACTCACTTCAATTAAAAAAAACTCTGAATATGAGAATAATTAAATTTACTGAGAAAATTTTAATTAATGCAAACACTATAAAGGTTTTTGATTTCACGCAAGACTATGAAAAAAGATTAATTTGGGATACTTTTTTAAAAAAAGCTAATTTAATGGATGGTGCGAAATTAGCTAGTAAAGGAGTAAAAGCAAATTGTATTGCTAAAAACGGAACGGGAATGGTTACGGAATATGTAACGTACAATCGTCCAAAAGTCACTGCGATAAAAATGACAAAAGGTCCATATATGTTTCAATCATTTTTAGGCTCATGGACATTTAAGGAAGTTTCGAAAAACAAAACACAAGTTATTTTTTTATATTCATTTTCACTCAGGTTTCCCTTTAATCTATTTGCTATATTCATTAAAGAAAAATTACAATCAAGTGTAAGACAGCGACTTATTGATCTGAAAATGAATATTGAATTCGAAAATAATTGACCCAAACAAGTATTTTTATATAAACTAACATTAAACTTCAATCCTAAAACATTAAACTTTTAGAAAATGAAAACCACACAAGAGTTAATTGATCTAATCCATCTGGATCAAATCCACGAAACAATCTTTGAAGGAAGAAGTGAAAGCGTAGGAAGCCGGAATGTCTTTGGTGGGCAAGTGTTGGCGCAAGCCCTAAATGCAGCTTACAGAACGGTTCCCGAGGATCGCCTTTGCCATTCCATGCATGCCTACTTCATTCTTCCCGGAGATCTGCAAAAGCCTATATCCTACAAAGTTCAATTGGTGCGGGATGGCGGAAGTTTTACAACCCGATATGTTTCGGCGGAACAAGATGGGAGCTCTATATTTGTGTTAGCTGCCTCTTTTCAGAAAAAGGAAGAAGGCTATGAATTCCAAAGCAAAATGCCTGATGTTCCTGTACCTGAAAACTTATTAAGCTGGGAAGATATTTATAATCAAGCAAAAGACTTTCTTCCGGAAAGTTTCGGGCGTTTTTTGGGATTGGATCGTCCGATTACATTCAAGCCTACTGTGATACACAATCCTTTGGTAAAAATTGATCTTCCTCCTGTTCAGAACGTATGGTTTAAATTTAATGATGTTACAGAAAACTTAACAATCCAATATTTTCAGGAAATGTTGGCTTATGCTTCTGACTATAACATTTTGGTAACAGCTCTTCAACCCCACGCTTCTACTGCCCATTTTGGAAATATGCAACTGGCAAGTCTGGACCATGCGATGTGGTTTCATAATGAACCCGAGGATTTTTCGGGTTGGTTTTTGTATCATATTGAAGTTCCCGGTACCTCCAATGCAAGAGGTTTGACTTCAGGCAAAGTTTTTAGTCAAGACGGTAAGCTAATTGCGAGTGTTACCCAGGAAGGTTTGATTCGAAAATTAAAGGAATCTTAATTATTCTATTTTCAGATTTCTTTTCAAATAATAGGCCTCAATTATTTCCGACATAGGATAATCAAACCAATCTGTTTGTTTTTTAATTTTTAAGTCTTTGTCCAAATCAAGCCAAATCACAAAACGTGTACCTTCAACACTTTTCCCGTTGTATGTATAAGGCATGGTAATACCTTTTGCCACAATGGTGGAATCGTTAGACAATAATTCTTCTACTTGTATGGTTTCTTTTTCGGCAAATTTAAAGTTCGGGTCATTCCAGTTATAAAAACTCTCATATAGGAATTTCGGATCCTCCGTTTCTGACTGAAAACTTACATTTTCATAATGAAAATCTTTTGCATAGAAAGACACCATCTTATCAATTTCCGAACGTTTTGAGTAGGTCTCAAAAAAGCGTTCACCAATTTCCTTTGTTTTACTTTCTTTTTGGCAAGAAGCAACCAAGCCTACCAAAATGAACATCAGTACAATTTTCTTCATCAATCCGGTATTCTTTTTAGGAATTCTTCTTTTTCAGGCACTTGCAAGCTGTCATTGAGCGCTATCCAGGTGTCATGATCTGAATAACCATAATGTTTTACCGAAACACTTCCGCCTTTTGGTTCGAGCTCTATGATCGTTCCGTCATTTACTTTTGCCCAACTACCGTGTGCTCTTTTTCCGTTTTCAGTTAATTCAAAGCTTTGGCCGTCAAGACTGAGTTGGATGTCTTTTCCGTTAATTTTCCCTTTGAAAGTTCCTTCATACTGAATGTCTTCAATGTTTATTTCTGAAGTTTCTTCCATATTGGCGATATCACTTTGACTCAACTCTCCTTCTATGTGTTCTTCTTTCGGGCTACATGAAACAAAAATGAGCAAGCTTACTGATGCAATTATTATTCTCTTCATTTACAATCTGTTTGATTAATTCCCAACGTATTAATGGCTTGTTTAGTGTATGAAAACTGAAACTTATTTTTTTACAAACAACTCCACGTCTTCTTTGGAAATGGGAGTTCCTCCCAAAATCATCATTCGCTCCACAACATTTCGCAATTCACGTATATTTCCGGTCCAATCAAATTTTTCCAACATTTTAATTGCTTCACTGGAAAATTCCTTTGGCGGCATTCCGGAAGATTCTGCAATTTGAACCGCAAAGTGGTTGATTAATTCTTCAACATCTTCGCGTCTTTCATTAAGGCCGGGAACTTCTATTACAATTACGGCCAACCGGTGGTACAGGTCTTCACGAAATTTGCCTTGTTCTATTTCTTTTCTCAAATCTTTATTGGTTGCGGCCAAAACGCGTACATCAACTTTGATTTCCTTGTCTCCTCCTACCCTCATTATTCTTCCTTCCTGCAAAGCCCGTAAAACTTTTGCTTGCGCAGCCAGGCTCATATCGCCGATTTCATCCAGAAATATCGTTCCGCCGTCAGCCAATTCAAATTTCCCTTCTTTGTCTTTGTGCGCTCCTGTAAATGATCCCTTTACGTGTCCAAATAATTCGCTTTCAATCAATTCAGATGGAATCGCAGCGCAGTTAACTTCTATGAGCGGTCGTTTGTTTCTTGAACTTTTCTCGTGAATGTGGTGGGCGACCAATTCTTTTCCGGAACCATTTGGTCCCGTAATCAGCACGCGTGCATCTGTGTCTGCCACTTTATTTATAATTTCCCTTATTTTATCCAAGTTCTCTGAACTCCCCACCATTTCATATTGTTTGGCTACTTTCCGTTTGAGGGCCTTATTTTCTGTAGTTAATTCTTTGTTTTTCGTTATCAGTACTTTTTTGTCGAGTGCATTTCGCACAGTGCTTAAAAACCGATTCAAATCGGGCGGTTTCGCGATATAATCAAATGCACCTTTTTTGATGCAGTCAACGGCTGTGTCTATATCACCATGTCCTGAAATCATCAGAAAAGACAAATCCGGGTTAGCGTCCAAAGCTTCTACAAGTACCTGGACACCATCTTTTTTTGGCATTTTGATATCGCTGATAATCAAATCGTAATTCGTTTCATGAATTAATTTCAAACCCTCTTCTCCATCATCAGCCATGTCAACTTCATAACTTTTATCTTCATCAAGTAAAATATTCTTAATTACATTTCTGATGGCTGCTTCGTCTTCTATGATTAATATTTTCGGCATAATTAGTTTTTCTTATTTAATCTCCAAATATAACTGCAAAAAGCGAATTGATGAAATGGAACGTTATTTCCTGAAAATAAAATAAACGGCTAAAACCAGAAAAATAAATCCAATGAAATGATTGGTTCTGAAAGATTCATTCTTGAAAACAAGAAGTGTAAATACTGAAAAAACAATGAGGGTAATTACTTCCTGGATCACTTTCAATTGCCAGATGGTAAAGGGGCCTCCGTTTCCTTCAAATCCTATTTTATTGGCAGGAACCTGTGCCATATATTCAAAAAGGGCAATCATCCAACTAAATAAAATTACTTTTATCAAACCCATATTGGCAAACCAAGAAAATTCTTTTAATTTCAGATGTCCGTACCATGCGAAAGTCATAAAAACATTGGAAACGATAAGAAGTGAAATGGTATATACTGCTTTCATACAAAAAGGACGAAAAAGATGGCTTTAAATCAAAAAAAGGACAAATCAAGATATCATTTGATTCGTCCTTTTAATGTGATCGCGACAGGATTCGAACCTGTGACCGTCTGCTTAGAAGGCAGATGCTCTATCCAGCTGAGCTACGCGACCCGATCTATTAAAAATTAAAATCTCAAAATTTGTTTCACTTGACAGTTACTTGAAATTTTGAGATTAAAAAAGTCGGGGTGGCAGGATTCGAACCTGCGACCTCCTGGTCCCAAACCAGGCGCGATGACCGGGCTACGCTACACCCCGAATATTTCAAGTTGCGGAGAGACAGGGACTCGAACCCTGGCGACGGTTACCCGTCGACAGATTAGCAATCTGCTCCGTTACCACTCCGGCACCTCTCCAACTTTATTCTTTCAAACAAAGCGGACGCAAAATTAATCCTATACTTTGTCTTATGCAAATACTTTTGAAAGTTTTTTATTTTTTTTCCTAAATTTCTTTTTAACTATTTTTGTTTCAATATTCTAATATTTAAATCTCGTGAGAAATTTCCCGTTCATTACTTTGACTCTATTATTTATCATCACTTCTTGTGCTTCCCAACCACCGAAAGTTATTAAAAAAGTAATAAGAGATACTGTTATTGTCAATACAATTACAGAAAAATACGAATCGGCAAGAATTGCCAAGTTGAACAAAAGCATTATTTCAACTTCTCATTACCCCGCAGTCGGGCAAGATGAAAGAGTGCGTTTCCTGATTCTTCATTACACGGCACTGGACAATTATAAATCTCTGGATGTTTTGACCAGGCAGGAAGTAAGCGCCCATTACCTTGTTCCCGATGATTTTACGGATTCAATTTATGTATTAGTCGAAGAGACTAAGCGTGCCTGGCACGCGGGAGCCAGCTACTGGAAAAATGTAAATAATGTCAACTTTTCTTCCATTGGAATTGAAATAGTTAATCAAGGTTATACTACCACTACACCGGTAAGTGGAAATCCTGATTTGGCGGTCACAGAAAGGTATTTTTATGACTTTCCTCAAAAACAGATTGACAAGGTTGCCGAATTGGCCTTGGATATTATTCAACGTTACAAAATTGAACCCGTAAATGTTTTGGCACATTCTGATGTAGCCCCGCAGCGTAAACATGATCCGGGGCCGAAATTCCCATGGAAAAAGCTCTATACCCAATATGGAATCGGTGCCTGGTATGAAGATGTTCAGAAAAATATGTATTTGTCACAATTCCCTTATGCCGAAATGGATTCGTCTTCTTTTATTTTGTCTGTTCAGAATGACCTGGAAAAATATGGCTACGAAATACAAAAGACCGCAATATGGGACGAGCAAACCAAAAAAGTCATTACCGCTTTTCAGTACCATTTTCGTCCGGAAAGATATGATGGTGTGATGGATGCCGAAACCTGGGCAATCTTGAAAGCTTTGATTTTGAAATACCGCTCATAACATGAAAAACTATTTCATTCTGGTATTGATCGGGTTATTTATGCATTCTTTTGGTCAAAAGTTTGAAAAATTCAACAAAGAGGAAAAGCAGTTGATTCAAACAAATTCAACCGAAATGATGCGTGTCTACAATCGGGTAAATACTCAGGATTCAATTATTTTAAAATCAATTTCTAATCCCATTAAACCCCGTCATAAATTCACAAAATTACTGGCAAAACGTATGCTTCTTTCGGTGAAGCATGAAGGCGGAGTCGGGATTGCTGCACCACAGGTCGGAATCAACAGAAGAATGGTATGGGTACAGCGATTTGATAAAGTAAACAAACCTTTTGAAGTATTCATTAATCCGGAAATCACATGGGCTTCGGATTTGATGCAATTGGGCCCGGAAGGAGATTTGTCTTTTGAGGACAGGGGAATGGTAATGAGACACTACATTGTCCAGGTTCAATATCAGAATCTGGAAGGAAAAACAATCAACGAAGTTTTAGAGGGATTTACCGCTGTTATCTTCCAGCATGAACGAGATCATTTGGACGGTATTCTGCTAACGGATAGAATAAAGGAACAAGAGGAAATGAAGTTCGAAAAAACAGATGCCCATTCGAATTTATATCATAGGATTCAAGATTAAACTTAACATTAAATTATCATTAAATCTCTTAGTTTTGCGCCCAAATTGAATTTAAAATGAAGCTACAACTTGCTGCTACTGCATTACTTTTTTTAAGTATTTCTCTCAATGCCCAAATCATCAAATATGATTCGGTAGATTTGGAAAGACAGCACGCTGCTTTACCTTATTATAGTTATGGGAAAGGCTTGGGGCTCACTTCCCCCGACAGTATTTTTCAGTTAAACATCAGGTTTAGAATGCAAAACCGTGTTACTTACAATCATTTTGAAGACGGACAGGAATCTATAGATGGTCAAATTCGCAGGCTGAGACTTCGTTTTGACGGATATGTTGGCAATCCTGATTTTATGTATTCCATTCAGCTTTCCTTTGCACCGGAAGATGTAGGAGAAATTGAAGATGGGAAAAACATCAACATTATCCGTGATGCGGTATTGGTTTATAAGCCTAATGACCACTGGGACTTTAGCTTTGGACAAACCAAATTACCCGGCAACCGTCAACGTTTAAATTCATCGGGAGGATTACAGCTTACCGATCGGAGTATCAATAATGCAAAATTTAATATAGACCGAGATTTTGGGCTTCAGATTCACAATACCAATGAATATGATAATAAATTTTCTTATAATTTTCGGGGCGCAGTGAGTATGGGCGATGGACGAAACTGGACAGACAACAAGGATACAGGTATCGCACTGACCGGGAAAGCGGAAATTTACCCTTTTGGCGCTTTTAAGAAAACAGGTGCCTTTTTTGAAGGAGATTTGATGCGCGAATCAACACCCAAATTAATGCTTTCGGGAGCCTACCACCAAAACAATCAGGCAAAACGAGAAAGAGGACAAACCGGAAGGGATTTATTTGAAGCAAGAACAATGCGTTCTTTATTTGGAGATTTAATTTTCAAGTACAATGGCTGGTCTTTTATGTCGGCTTATATGAACCGAACCGCCAAAAATCCGGTTACGGTAAATCCGGAGGATGTCAATGATATACGTTATGTGTTTGTAGGAGACGGGGTAGATTTTCAAGGCAGCTATCTGTTTAAGAACAATTATGAAATCATTGGCCGTTACTCCAATCAATGGGTAGATGATAAAATCAGGACGTTTGAACCCAATACCCAGCAATTCAGTTTAGGTTTAACCAAATATATCTGGGAACATGCATTTAAATTACAGGCCGAGGCAACTTACGAAACCCGGGATTATTTTCTAGATCAAGATACTTATAATTGGTACATTCGATTTCAGGTAGAAATTGGTATTTAGGAAACCTAATGGAATTTCATTCTTTACTTAAAATGCCATTTCCCTTGATAAAATTACAGACTTTATAAAAAACATTCATTCTTTTATAAAACTATTTATGTCATTCTGTCACTCTATTCTGACAAAATAATTCTTCTGTGGCGTTGGCACAAAGATTGACTATTATTGAGAAATTAATCCTTATAATAAAAAATTAAACAAAAATAGAAAATGAGTAAAATAATTGGAATTGACTTAGGAACAACAAACTCTTGCGTTGCAGTAATGGAGGGTAGCGACCCTACCGTTATTCCAAACGCAGAAGGTAAAAGAACGACTCCTTCCATTGTGGCTTTTGTAGAAGGTGGTGAAAGAAAAGTAGGTGACGCCGCAAAAAGACAAGCGGTTACCAATCCTCATAAAACCATTTATTCCATCAAACGATTTATGGGAACCAAATTTTCTGACGACATGAAGGAAATTGAAAATGTTCCTTATAAGGTTGTTAAGGGAGATAACGATACACCAAGAGTAGAAATTGATGGAAGAGCATATACACCGCAGGAAATTTCTGCCATGATTCTTCAGAAAATGAAGAAAACAGCAGAAGATTATTTGGGGCAGGAAGTAACACAAGCCGTGATTACCGTTCCGGCATATTTTAATGACGCACAGCGCCAGGCAACCAAAGAAGCAGGTGAAATTGCCGGTTTAAAAGTGGAACGTATCATCAATGAGCCCACAGCAGCAGCACTTGCTTATGGTTTAGATAAAGGCACTGGTGATAAAAAAATTGCGGTATATGACTTAGGAGGCGGTACATTTGATATTTCCATTTTGGAATTGGGTGACGGCGTTTTTGAAGTTTTATCTACCAATGGTGACACGCATTTAGGAGGGGACGATTTTGACAACGTCATCATCAACTGGCTTGCAAGTGAATTCAACACAGAAGAAGGCGTAGACCTGAAAAAAGATGCAATGGCTTTGCAGCGTTTAAAAGAAGCAGCTGAAAAAGCAAAAATAGAATTATCTTCCTCTTCTCAAACCGAAATTAACCTGCCTTACATCACCGCAACCGCTTCTGGCCCTAAACACTTGGTAAAAACTTTAACTAGAGCCAAATTTGAACAATTAAGCGATGATTTGATCAAAAGATCAATGGATCCATGTAAAAAAGCTTTAAATGACGCCGGGCTGAAAGCTTCTGATATAGACGAAGTGATTTTAGTCGGTGGTTCAACCCGTATTCCGAAAATTCAGGAAGAAGTAGAAAAATTCTTTGGAAAAACGCCTTCAAAAGGTGTAAATCCTGATGAGGTTGTGGCCATCGGTGCTGCGATTCAAGGGGGTGTTTTGACCGGAGATGTGAAAGATGTATTACTATTAGACGTAACTCCGCTTTCATTGGGTATTGAAACTTTGGGTGGTGTATTTACCAAATTAATCGAAGCCAACACAACCATCCCGACTAAAAAATCCGAAACGTTCTCAACCGCCGCAGACAATCAGCCGGCCGTAACTTTGAGAGTCGGACAGGGAGAACGATCCATGTTCAATGACAACAAAGAAATTGGAAGATTTGACCTGACTGACATTCCACCAGCACCAAGAGGAGTTCCACAAATCGAAGTAACATTTGACATCGATGCAAACGGGATTCTTCATGTTTCTGCAAAAGACAAAGGAACCGGAAAAGAACAATCCATCAAGATTGAAGCTTCTTCGGGATTGAGCGATGCCGATATTGAAAGAATGAAGAAGGAAGCCCAGGAAAACGCTGCGAAAGATGCGGAAGCCAAAGAAAAAATCGAAAAGATAAATGCTGCCGATGCTTTGATTTTCCAAACTGAAAAACAATTGAAAGATTACGGAGATAAAATCCCTGCCGATAAAAAATCCTCAATTGAATCTGCACTGGAAAATCTGAAAACAGCTCATGCTACACAAGAAGTGGCGCAAATTGACCCGGCAGTTGAAAAACTGAATGAAGTCTG
>PJTQ01000676.1_pt1 | contig 15483 bp, 15 predicted proteins | sample 1512231 | NCBI WGS metagenome assembly PJTQ01 (sample SAMN08177688, study PRJNA422409) | Soil metagenome, whole genome shotgun sequencing project. | isolation source: Soil (3) enriched on wood chips | place: USA: Madison | collected 2015-01-15 | reverse complement strand
GCGGTGGTCCGGTGCGGGGCGACGGGACGTTTCCGGCTGGAAGGCAATGGGTCCGCGGCTGAAACGGCTCCCGCGGGCTGCTCGCGCGTGCGGGTCAGCGTGGGCCGCGTTCCTCGCGCGGGCGCACCTTGCGATCGCCGAACAGGGCGCTGACCACGATGGAGACGCCCAGGCCGGCGCCGACCAGGAACAGCACCAGCGCGATCGCGGGGTAGCCGAGCAAGCGGGTGTCGGTCTCGACCCGCATCATCATCGCCGAGGCCACGATCAGCGCCGCGGTGACCAGCGCCGCGCTGACGCGGTTGGCGATCTTCTGCAGGTTCTCCATCAGGTGCGATTCCTCGAGCCCGGTCATGCGCACCTGCATGCGGTTCTCGGCCAGCAGCGAGAGCACGTCGGACACCTTGCGCGGCGCCTCGCGCAGCAGCGCCTGCACCTCGATCAGCTCGCTGGCCATGTTCGAGGGCGAGAGCGCCTTCTTCAGCCGCTCGCGCATGACGTGCTCGAGGTGGCGTTCGACCACCGCCTTGACGTCGAGGTCCGGGTCGAGCGCACCGGCCACCTGCTCCAGGTTGAGCAGGGTCTTGCCCAGCAGGCTCAGCTCCGGCGGCGTGCGCAGGCCACAGGCGGTGGACTTGCCGACCAGGTCGAGCATCATCCGGCCCTCGGACAGCGAGTGCACGCCGGCGCGTGCGGCGTACGTGGCGACCATCTGTCCGATCTCGCGCAGGAAGCGCGCCTCGTCGAAGTCCTCCAGCCGCGTGCCCATGGCGATGGCTTCGTAGGCGACTTCCTCGCCACGTCCGTCGACGGCGGCGAACAGCAGTTTCAGCAGGCGCTCGCGCTGCTTGGGCGGCACGTGAGCGACCATCCCCAGGTCGAACAACGCCAATCGGCCGTCTTCGGTGACCAGCAGGTTGCCCGGGTGCGGGTCGGCGTGGATCTCGCCGTGCACGAACACCTGGTCGAGGTAGCCGCGCATCAGCGCCGACGCCAGTCCCGACATGTCGTGTTCGGTGCGGCGCAGTCCGGAAATTTCGGTGACCTTGGTGCCCCGGACCAGTTCCATCGTCAGCACGCGGCTGCGGGTCAGGTCCCATACCGGCGCCGGCACCAGCAGCTCCGGGTAGCCGCGCAGGTGCTCGCCGAAGCGTACGAGGTTTTCCGCTTCTGCCTTGTAGTCGAGTTCGGCCAGCAGGGTGCGGCGGAACTCGTGCACCCAGTCGGCGAAGCGCATCCGCCGGCCGAGGTCGGTCATGCGGTCGGCGCCGCCGGCAAGGTGGGCCAGGGCGTCGAGGTCGCTGCGCATGGTGTCGACGATGCCGGGCCGCTGCACCTTGACCGCCACCAGCCGCCCGTCGCGCAGCGCGGCGCGGTGCACCTGCGCAAGCGATGCGCAGCCCAGCGGCTGTTCCTCGAACTCGGAAAACGCCTTGTTGATGCGCACGCCCAGTTCGGCCTCGACGACATCACGGATCTGGTCGAAGGGCAGCGCGGCGACGTCGTCCTGCATCCGCTCCAGCGCGATGAGGTAGGGCGCGGGCACCATGTCGGGCCGGGTGGACAGCGCCTGGCCGATCTTGATGAAGGTCGGGCCCAGCGCCTCGAGGTCGTCGACGAATTCCTCGGGCTTGCCCTCGGTCGAGGGCAGATCGTCACCGTCAACGGCTGCGGCGTCGATGTCGAGTCCGGAGAAGACGCCCGCGCTGCGGTACTTGAGCAGGAAACGCAGGATCTGGGTGGTACGGGCGATGCCGCGCGGCTGCGCGGGCGCGGCGCCGTCTTGGCGCGGTGGGGCGTCGTTGTCCATGGGCGCAGCCTAGCCCGGGCTGCGTCAAGAGCCCTTTCATGCGGTTGCGGCGGATTGGCCGCCTGGCCAAAAAGCCCTTGTGGGAGCGGCTTCAGCCGCGAGCTTTTGATCCCGCCGGCCGCCTGCGGAAAAGTTCGCGGCTGAAGCCGCTCCCACGGGAAGCCCGGGCGCCAGCGCGTCAGTCAGCGGTAGCCCGCCGCCTGCAGTTCGAACAGCTCGGCGTAGCGCCCGGCCTGCGCCATCAGCTCCTCGTGCGTGCCGCTGGCCTCGATCCGGCCCTGTTCCAGTACCAGGATCCGGTCGGCCATGCGCACGCTGGAGAAACGGTGCGAGATCAGCACGGCGGACTTGCCGTGCGACAGCTCCTTGAAGCGCTGGAACACCTCGAACTCGCTGCGCGCGTCCAGCGCCGCGGTGGGTTCGTCGAGGATCAGCAGCTGCGCGTCGCGCATGTAGGCGCGGGCGATGGCGATCTTCTGCCATTCGCCGCCGGACAGGTCGACGCCCTCCTTGAACAGCTTGCCGAGCATCTGGTCGTAGCCGGCGGGCAGGCGCCCGATCACCTCGTCGGCCATGGAGCGGTGCGCCGCATCGGCGATGCGGGCGTGGTCGTCGCGGGCCTCGATGCGGCCGACCGCGATGTTGTCCGAGGCGCTCATGAAGTAGCGCACGAAGTCCTGGAAGATCACGCCGGTGTTGGCGCGCAGCTCGTCCAGGTCGTACTCGGCCAGCGGATGGCCGTCGAGCAGGATGCGGCCCTCGTCGGGGTCGTACAGGCGCGAAAGCAGCTTGACCAGGGTGGTCTTGCCGGCACCGTTCTCGCCGACCAGCGCCAGCACCTCGCCTGCGTGCAGGGTGAAGCTGAGGTTGCGCACCGCCCAGCGCTCGGCGCCGGGATAGCGGAAACCGACGTCCTCGAACACGAAGCCCTCGCGGATCGGGTACGGGAACGGGCGCGGGGTCTCGGGCGAGAGGATCTCCGGCTTGATCTCGAAGAACGAGAACAGGTCGTCCAGGTACAGCGCCTGACCGGCGACCGTGGAGAAGCTCGACAGCAGCCCCTCGAGCAGGTTGCGCAGGCGGCGGAACGAGGACGAGAGGAAGGTCAGGTCGCCGATGCTGAATTCGCCGTGCACGGTGCGCCAGGCGATGTAGGCGTAGGCCGTGTAGTAACCGAGCGTGCCGATGGTGGTGAACAACCCGCCCCAGCCGGCGCGGCCCAGTGCGATGCGGCGGTTGGCCAGGTAGATCGACCAGGCCAGCTTGCGGTAGCGCTCGATCAGGAACGCGTTGAGGCCGAAACTCTTGATCTCCTTGGCCGAACTGGCGCTGGCGCCGGTCTGGCGCACGTAGTCGAGCTCGCGCCGCTCGGGCGTGGCGCGGAAATTGACCGCGTAGCTCTTGGCGTTGAAGTGCATCTCGCCGACGAACGCCGGCACCAGCGCCACCAGCAGCAGCACGATCAGCCACGGCGCATACACCAGCAGGCCGATGGCGAAGCTGATGATGGTGACGATGTCCTGCGCCTGCCCGAGCAGCTGCGACATCAGCGAACTGCGCCCGGAGACCTGGCGGCGGGCGCGGTCGAGCTTGTCCTGCAGGTCGGCGTCCTCGAAATCCTCCAGGTCCAGCGAGGCCGCGTGCTCCATCAGCCGCACGCTGGTGGCGTTGGAATACAGCTCCGAGAGCAGCGAGTCGACCATGCCGACGATGCGGCCGAGGATGTCCGAGGCCACCGCCAGCGCGAACTCGGCCGCCAGCAGCGCCAGCAGGTGGTCGAGCGCGCCGGCGTTCCACATGGCGGCGAAGTCCAGGGTGCCGGCCCCCAGGCCGACCAGGCGCACCACCTCGTCGACGATCAGCTTGCCCACGTACAAGGTGGCGATCGGGAGCAGTGCGCGGCCCAGCCGCAGCAGCAGGCTGGACAGGGTGAGGGCCGGGCTGGTGCGCCAGATGTCGCGCAGGTAGGGCGGCAGGTTGCGCAGCGCGGCAAAGCGCTCGCGCAGGTTCAGGACCGGGGTTTCATGCCTGCGGCCAAGCCATGGCGGTGACGACATTCGGCGTGCGTCCGTGTTCGGTGTGGACGCCAGAATGCCACGCCCGCGCGATGGCGGGCGTGGCGGGGAGCGATCATGGCGCCCGGGCTATTGCAGCAGCAGCTCCGCCGAGCCGGAGAAGGTTTCCATGTCGATCTCGCCGTTGCCCGCGCCATAGCGGTGTTCGAAGCTCGATCCTGGGCCGAACCGGGGCTTGTCGATCGTCACGCCCGGCGCGCGCAGGTGGCCGCTGAAGCTTTCGGCGCTGACCGTTGCCGACAGCGACTTGGGGGTGACGACCTTGATGTTGCCGCTGACCGATTCGGCCTTGATGCGGCCACCATCGGCGAGCCCGGCCTGCAGCGTCGCATTGCCGGACACGGTGGTGCTGGTCAGGCGCCGCAGGCGCTCGCCGCGGCTGTCGACGGCGATGTTGCCGGACACCGTCTCGGCCTCCACTTCGCCGTCCAGGCGACCGCGCAGGTTGATGCTGCCGCTGACCGACTGCACGTCGACATCGCTCGAGTTCAGGGTGAGATTGAGGTCGCCGCTGACGCTTTCGATGTCGACCTTGCGCGGTGCGCCGGCGACGGTGACGCTGCCGCTGACGCTGTCGATCTCCAGGCTGCGGCCGGCGGTACCGACCACGCTGATTTCCACCGCGACGCCGTCGATGTCGAGGCTGGCCAGCGTCGGCACGTCGATCACCAGGTTGGTCGGTTCGCTGTTGCGGTCGCTGCTGCGGCGCGGATAGTGCACCTTGATTTCGAGCTCCCGCCCGCCGCGGCTGATTTCCAGCTTTTCCACGCCGCGGCCGAGGCTGCCGCCGATCCGTACCTCCGGCTTCTCCCAGGTGCGCACCTGGATGCGGCCCTTGAGGTTGGAGATCTCGACCTTGCCGTCGGCATCGAGCGGGCGGGTCTCGTTGATCGGGGTGGAGGCCAGCGCCGCCAGCGGCAGTGCCGCGAGCAGCAGGGGCAGGAGGCGTCGGAATCTGAAGGACATGGTGGTGCTCCGGTCAGGAGGGAAGGGCGGACAGGCGCCGCGACAGGTCAAGGCGCAGCGCGTACAGGCTTTGCAGGCGTTCGAACAGGTAGCGCGCGTCGGGGTCCTGGTGCAACGCGGCGCGGACGGCCGCGGCGTTGCGATCGATCTCGTGCAGCGCAGTGGCGTCGACGCCGGCCGGGCGACGGGCGTCGAAGGCGCGCCAGGCGGCACTGTACTCGTCGGTCATGTGCGCGGCCTCGCGCAGGATCAGGTTGGCGGCAAGCCCTTGCGAAGGCGGGGACGGCGCCGGTGCCACGGTCCATGCGATGGCCAGCGCCGCCGCCAGCGAGGCCGCGGTCGCAAGGCCGGCCAGCCGGCGGTTGCGGCGGCGGTGGCGGTGGCCGCGGGCCAGCAGCGTCGTCGGCGTCGCGGTGGCGGGCGTCGATGCATCCGGGCGCGCATCCTCGATGCGGGCCCGGATGCCGGGCCACAGGTCGCGCCCGGGCAGGGCGTCGCGGCGCAGCGCGCGCAGAGACTGGCGCAGGTCGTCGGGCAGCGAGGCGTCGTGGTCGTGTTCGGTGTTCATGCGTGCTCTCCCGGGGCGTGTTCTCCCAGCCGCGCGCGCAGCAGGCCGCGCGCGCGATGCAACTGTGCCTTCGAAGTGCCGACGGCCATGTCGAGCTCGCCGGCGATTTCCTCGTGGGTCCAGCCTTCCACGTCGTACAGCACCAGCACGGCGCGGGCGCGCGGGGGCAGGGTGGCGACGGCGCGTTCCAGGTCCATGCCCAGGGCGGTGGTGTGGCCGGCCGAATCGGCATGGCCGATGCGCTCGAGGCGATCCTCGTCCTGGTCCATCGCGGGATCGCCGCGGCGCCGGCGCAGTTCCATCAACGCGGTGTTGGCCGCGAGCCGGTACAGCCAGGTCCCGAAGGCGCTCTCGAAGCGGTACGACGCCAGTGCCTGCCAGGCGCGGACGAACGCCTCCTGGGTCAGGTCCTCGGCGCGCTGCCCGTGGCGCCCGAGCAGGCGCGCGATCACGCCGTGCACGCGTCCGGCGTGGCGGCGATACAGCGCCTCGAAGGCGCCGGTGTCGCCGCGCAGCGAGGCGCGCACCAGGGCGTGGTCGTCGTCCACGGTCCCGGCCGGTGCGGAGGCGGGCATCAGTGCGGTCACGATAGTGGTCAGCATAGTCCTTGGGATGCGCTGCGGCGGGCAGGGGTTTAACAGGGCTGGCGCCGCCTTGCCAAGTCCCGGTGGCGTGCCCGGAATCCGGCGTTCACGGCCGCTCCCACCGTCCGGTCGCGCCGGTGGGGGCATGCTCCGGGGGCTGGGCTAAAATCGGCGGCTGTTTTCGCCAGCCTCCGCGAGCCCGCAGTGACCACCAGCCGTCCGGTTTCGATCCAGCAGGAAGACCTGATCCAGAGCGTCGCCGACGCCCTCCAGTACATCAGCTACTACCACCCGGTCGATTACATCCGGAACCTGTCGGCCGCCTGGGAGCGCGAGGAGAGCCCCGCCGCCAAGGATGCGATCGAGCAGATCCTGATCAATTCGCGCATGTGCGCCGAGGGCCACCGGCCGATCTGCCAGGACACCGGCATCGTCACCGTGTTCCTGCAGATCGGCATGGACGTGCGCTGGGACGACGCGACGATGGGCGTCGAGGACATGGCCAACGAGGGCGTGCGCCGCGCCTACCGGCATCCGGACAACAAGCTGCGCGCCAGCGTGCTGGCCGATCCGGCCGGGCGCCGCAGGAACACCGGCGACAACACGCCGGCGGTGGTGAACATCAAGGTCGTGCCCGGCAGCACGGTGGACGTAATCGTCGCGGCCAAGGGCGGCGGTTCGGAGGCCAAGAGCAAGTTTGCGATGCTCAACCCGTCCGATTCGATCGTCGACTGGGTGCTGAAGACGGTACCGACCATGGGCGCGGGCTGGTGCCCGCCCGGCATGCTCGGCATCGGCATCGGCGGCACCGCGGAGAAGGCGATGCTGCTCGCGAAGGAGTCGCTGATGGAGCCGATCGACATCGTCGACCTCAAGGCGCGCGGGCCGTCGAACCGGCTGGAGGAGCTGCGGCTGGAACTGTTCGACAAGGTCAATGCGCTGGGCATCGGCGCGCAGGGGCTGGGCGGGTTGACCACCGTGCTCGACATCAAGATCCGCGACTACCCGACCCACGCGGCCAACCTGCCGGTGGCGATGATCCCCAACTGCGCGGCCACGCGCCACGCGCACTTCACCCTCGACGGCAGCGGCCCGGTGATGCTGGACCCGCCGTCGCTGGCGGACTGGCCGAAGCTGACGTTCAACCCGGCCAATGCGCGCCGCGTGGACCTGGACACCGTCACCCGCGAGGAGGTGGCCAGCTTCCGGCAGGGCGAGGTGCTGCTGCTCAACGGCAGGCTGCTCACCGGCCGCGACGCCGCGCACAAGCGCATGGTCGACATGCTGGACAGGGGCGAGCGGCTGCCGGTCGATTTCAACGGCCGTTTCATCTACTACGTCGGCCCGGTCGATCCGGTGCGCGACGAGGCGGTGGGCCCCGCCGGCCCGACCACGGCCACGCGCATGGACAAGTTCACCGACCAGGTGTTGTCGCAGACCGGCCTGCTGGGCATGGTCGGCAAGGCCGAGCGTGGCGACGACGCGATCGATGCGATCCGCAGGCACAGGTCGGTGTACCTGATGGCGGTTGGCGGTGCCGCGTACCTGGTGTCGAAGGCGGTCAAGGCCGCGCGCGTCGTGGCCTTCGAGGACCTGGGCATGGAGGCGATCTACGAGTTCACCGTGCAGGACATGCCGGTGACGGTGGCCGTGGATTGCACCGGCGAGTCGGTGCACAAGACCGGGCCGCGGGAATGGCAGTCGCGAATCGGTCGGATTCCGGTGGTGGTCGAGGGCTGAGCCCGGCCGCTCCCACAGGGGCGCGCAGGATTCAGAACCACTCGAGCAGCGAAATGCCCAGGCCGATGTAGGTGGCGCGGTGGTTGTAGTCGATCAGGCTCTCGCCGTAGCCGTCGAACACTTGCACGTGCCCGCGCAGGGTGTTGTGGATCGGGAACCCCCAGTCGAACTGCAGCGCGCCGTGCGAGCGGTTGCCGCCGCGCAGCGAGTGCCGCGCCATCAATGACAGCTCGTGGCCACCGATGGTGTGCACGAGGGTCACGTCGCCGCGGCCCATGTAGTCGTCGATGTCCGGGTTGTCGTCGTCGTTGCCGTCGGAGATGCGGATCCACGGGCGGAACGTCACCGCCCAGTTGTCGCGGTCCAGGCCGACGTTGAACATCACCCGGTTCCAGCTGCGCGACAGCGGGTCGGCGCGGCCGTTGGACTGGTGGTTGATGCCCACCGCCGCCATCCGCCCCTTCCAGCCGCCGATGCTGTAATTGTTGCGGAAGACCAGCAGGATCTCCGGCTCGTAGTTGGTTTCGCGGAACGGGCGCGACTGTTCGCCGTCGTAGACCTGCCAGCGCGAGCTCTGGGTGTAGCCCATCCAGATGTCGCCGTTGTCGCCGAACAGGTTCTCCCACGCCTTGGTCTTGAAGCTGATCTGGAACTTGGCCTCGATCGCGTCCAGGTCCATCGGCTCGGTGACGGTATTGCGGGGGTTCGGCGAATGCGGCATCTCGTTCTGGTCGCTGCTCCAGAATGCGGGCAGCAGGTAGACCGGCTTGTAGGCGCGGAAGTTGAAGGTGCCCAGCTTGGAGTCCTTCGCCAGTTCCCAGCGGCTGTCGAGCAGGGAACCCTTGCCGGCATTGGCCAGGGCGCTGTCCGGTTCGGACGCGAACAGGTCGCTGACCGCGTGGCGGGCGTTCTCGGCTGTCGTGGCGCTCGCGGCTTCGGCCTCGCCGGCGGCCTCGCGGTTCTGCCGGGCAAGCTCCGCGGCGGCGTCGGCGCGCGCGGGGTCGCGGGCATCGCGCCCGGCGACGCGGTCATAGCAGGCCAGGCGCTCGGCGTCGATCTCGACCAGCGCGCAGCCGCCGATACTGCCCTGGGCCGGTGCCGTGGCCGGCGATTGCGCGAATGCCGGTGCGGTGACGGCTAGGCCCAGGGAAAGCAGCGCGGTCGCGCTCCGTGTCGACGTCATGGGGTGTCCTTGTCGTGTTCGAGCATGTTGTTGCCTGCCGCGGCGGCATCCGCGCGCTGGGCGTCGGCGAGCTGGTCGTCGATGTCGCGGTTGACGGAGGTGTCGACGTTCGCCGCGTGCGGCGGTTCCACCGCGGCCTGCGTGGCCTGTGGCTCGGCATCGCGCGAGGTCACGATGTGGTAGGTCGTGCGCGGCGGCTGGATGCCGGCGCGGGTGAAGGCCGCCTTGACCAGCCGGATCGACTCGCTGCGCACCTTGCCCATGTCGCTGTGGTGCTGGTCGACCCAGCCGAAGAACTGCAGCTCGATGCCGGTCGGTGCGTTCTGCACCACGGTCCACGAGGGAGCCGGATCGTCCAGCACGCCGTCGATGTGCGCGTACGCGTCGAGCGCCAGCGTGTGCGCCTGCCGGATCGAATGCGCCGCGTCCATGGTGACCTTGAACTCGAAGCGCCGCTTGGGATTCTGCGAGAGGTTCAGCAGCACCGACTTGAACACCAGCGCGTTGGGCAACTGGAGCTGGTTGCCGTCGAGCGTCATCAGGATGGTGGTCCGGGAGGTCAGTGCCACGACCTTGCCCTCGTAGCTCTCGATGCGGATGTGCTCGCCGGGCGAAAACGGCTTGCGCACGCTCAGCAGCACGCCGGCGATGTAGTTCTCGGCGATGTCCTTGAAGGCGAAGCCCAGCGCCAGCCCGACCACGCCGGCCGAGCCGAGCACCGCCCCGACCATCGTCGACAGGTCCAGCAACCGGAGCGCGAGCAGCACGCCGACCAGGGTGACCAGTACCCGCACCGAACGCCGGATCAGGCCGTCCATGTACGGGTTGTCGGTGCGCAGGCGCAGCATTCTCAGGTTGCGCGACAGCACGCCGCCCGCCCACGCCGCCAGCAGCACGATCAGGATCGCGACCAGCAGCAGCGGTGCACGCGCCGCGATCGCCACCAGCTTCGCGGTCATTTGCCGGTAGGCAGCCTGGAAGTGCGCGCCCAGGCTGTCGTCGACCTCGACGTTGTTGACGACGGCGGCCACGCCCGGCGTCTCGGTCGCGATCTTGCCGGCCTCCTGCTTGTGCGCGGGCTGCAGGACGCTGCCGTCGAGTTCGGCGACGCCGTCGTCGACACTGGCGGTCACGTCCTTGAGGTCGTCGTCGGTGGTCAGCTTCGCCTGCAGCTGGCGACTGGCGCTGGCATCGTCGGCTTCGATCGGTTCGCCTGCCGCCTCAATGCCGGCGGATGCGGGCGCATCGGACTCCGGCGTGGCCTGCTGGATCGCGAGCGCGGGCGATGCGGCCGCCAGCAGCAGGCAGGCGCCCAGGGCGGACAGTTGCAGCAGGAAACGGGTCACGGGCGGGGTGCGTCCGGGGCCGGGAGGGTGGGAAGTGCAATGTACGTTCACGGGCGTTCCTCCGGAAGGACACGCCTGGCGGGATGCGTGCATGCGTATCTTGCCGTCGCTCGCGCCCCAATGTCGCGCATGCGCCGGCTTCGGGGCGTGAAACTCAGGTGTACCACGCCCACGCGAACAGCCCGAACATCAGGCACGCCAGCCCGAGCTTGAGCACGATGCCGAACACGATCCCCATCCAGGTGCCGAAGCCGACCTTCGTGGCCTGTCCCACGCGCGCCCGGTCGATGCCGCGGCCGTGCCAGAGTTCGCCGATCAGGGCGCCGGCGAACGGGCCAGCAAACAGGCCGAATGGCGGGAAGACGAACAACCCGACCACCGTCCCGAGTACCGCGCCGACCACCGCCTTGCGGCTTGCGCCCACGCGCTTCGCACCGGCGGCCGTTGCCCAGAAGTCGACCAGCATCGACAGCGCGGTCAGTGCGCCGAGGATCACCAGCCACCACCATTCCACCCGTTCGAAGCCATTGGTCCAGGCGGCCAGCAGCATGCCGGCGAACACCAGCGGCAAGCCGGGCAGGGCGGGCAGGATGATGCCGGCCAGGCCGACCACCACCATCAGCGCGGCGAGCACGTACCACAGAACATGCAGGTCCATCGGGTTTCCTTGGTTGGAACGTGGGCTGTCGCGGGGCCGCGGCCGCGAGTTTCCGATGCCCGGGAAACCCTCGCGCGCGCGATTGCATTTTCACAAATGCAGGGTTAATTTGCAGGCGCTGCGTTTGTCAAGGTCACCGTGAATCGTGGCCTGGATGTGCCTGATCCGTGCTGCTCCAACCATTGGGTGACCGCCCGCCGATCTGCGACATCGTCTGATCCCCGTTTCCTCCTTGCGACCAGCCGCCACGACGTCCAAAACAAACTGTTGCCAGGGAGTGATCCAGATGTCAGACCGCGAGACCGGAACCGTGAAGTGGTTCAACGATGCCAAGGGCTTCGGATTCATCAGCCGCGAGAACGGCGAGGATGTGTTCGTCCATTTCCGCGCGATCCAGACCGAAGGCTTCAAGAGCCTGAAGGAAGGCCAGCAGGTCAGCTTCACCGTCGTGCAGGGCCAGAAGGGCCTGCAGGCCGATGCGGTGCAGCCGCTGTAGGGCGCATCACGGCGTTCCCGGAAGACGAGAAGGCCCGCCGGATGGCGGGCCTTCTTTTTATCCACGGTGGCGGCTCCCGCCGTCAGCGCAGCACGGCCCGGCCGCCGTTGATCTGCACGTAGGAGCCTTCGCGGATGCCGGCGAGGTCGGTCTGCTGCACGGTCCGCAGGTTGCCGTCCTCCATGCGCACGGTGACGCGATAGGTGGTGCTGTCCTGGGCCCGGTTCTGGATCGCATTGCCGGCAACGGCGCCGCCCACCGCGCCCGCAACGGCGGCGATGTTCTGGTTGCCCTTGCTGCCGCCGGTCTTGTCCGAGATCTCGTGGCCGGCCACCGCGCCGACGATGCCGCCGAGGACGGCGCCGGTGGCGTTGGGAACGTTCTGGCCGCGGGCGACGGCCTCGATGCGCGTCACCGTCCCGCACTCCCGGCAGGCGCTGCTGCCATAGGAAGGGGAGGTGCTGTAGCCGCCACCGCCGTAGCCCGGCGAGGTCGCGCAGCCTGCGGTTGCGAGTGCGGCGGCCAGGGTGGTCGCGCCAAGCAGTCGAATGTTCATGCCGATCTCCATGTCGTGGGGGACGGAGCCGGTGGCTCCTCGACTGGACATTAGGCGCGGGGCCGTGAACCGACAGTCAACCGCACGGCATTCCGGACACGCGGCATGCCGATTGTCAGTCCAGGTTCATTCCCGCGCGAGATGCGGTGCCAGTGCGCGATGCCTCAGCCGCGGAAGTCCTGGTGGCAGGCCTTGCAGGCTTCGCCGATCTTGCCGGCCGCGGCGCTCACGCCGGCGCAGTTGAGCGGCGGCGCGGCAAGCGTCGAGTCCAGCACGGCGCGCAGGTGGCTGGCGTGCTTGGTGAAGCGGGCATCCTCGCCCAGGTCGCGGAAAGCAGGTTCGAGGTCGTTGGCCACCGTGCGCAGGGTCTGCAGGTGCGGCAGGGTGTCGGTGGCGCTGCAGCGGTTGGCCTCGGTGCTGGCCTTGAGCTGCGCCATGTGCGCCTGGAACAGGTCCATCGCCGCGATCGGGTAGCGGTCCTGCCAGGTCTTCCTGGCCTCGACCGCGCGCAGGACCATCACCACCGCGACGGCACCGATCAGCAGGCCGACGAGGAACACGAACAGGTAGCGACTGGCGGCGGACGGCTTGGCGGGATTGGCTTCGGGGCTGGTCGACATGCTGGCGGCTCCTCGTTGGCTGGGGCGACGATAGCACGCGGCCGGCGCCGGTAAACTGCGCGGATGGATGCATCCTGGCAGGAACGTTTCTCGGGTATCGACCGGCTCTACGGGCGTGGCACGCTCGAGCGGTTGGCCGCGTCGCACGTGGCGGTCATCGGCCTGGGCGGCGTCGGTTCGTGGGCGGTCGAGGCACTGGCGCGCAGCGGCGTGGGCGCGCTGACGCTGGTCGACGCGGACGACCTGTGCGTGTCGAACACCAATCGCCAGCTGCCCGCACTGGAAGGCCAGTACGGCCGCGGCAAGGCCGATGCAATGGCTGCGCGCTGTCGCGCGATCAACCCGAACGCCGACGTGCGCGCGGTGGCCAGCTTCCTCACGCCGTCGAACATGGAGTCGCTGCTGGGCGGGAGCTTCGACATCGTGCTCGACGCCTGCGACAGCTTCCGCAGCAAGGTCGAGATGATCGCCTGGTGCCGGCGCCGCAAGCAGCCGATCGTGACGGTCGGCTCGGCCGGCGGCCGCATCGATCCGACGCTGGTGCGCGTGCGCGACCTGTCGAAAACCGAACACGATGCGATGCTGGCGCTGATCCGGCGCAAGCTGCGCACCGAATTCCGGTTCCCGACCGGGCCGAAGCGCTACTTCGGCGTGCCGGCGGTGTATTCGCTGGAGAACGTGCGCTACCCGCAGGCCGACGGCAGCGTTTGCGGCCTGCGCCCGCAGCTGGGCGCCGACGCGGCGCTCAAGCTCGACTGCGGCGCGGGGCTGGGCGCGGCGACCCACATCACCGGTGCGTTTGCGTTCGCGGCGGTGGGCAAGGTGCTGGAGCTGCTGCTGCGGCGGAAGGCCGCCGACGCGCCGGCATCGATGTAGGCGCGACTCCGGCCGCGAGCTCTTCGCGGTTGCTCTTTTTCGCCGTTGCTTTTGTAGGATGCTTTTGTAGGAGCGACGGAAGTCGCGATGCTTTCCCTGCCAGGCCTTTCGGGACTTCCGTCGCTCCTACCAAGAGCCCATCAAGAGCTCGCGGCCGGAGCCGCGCCTACATCGATGCCGGCAATCCGAACAGGCGTTCGGCATTCGCGGTCGTGGCCCTGGCGAGTTCGTCTGGCGACATGCCGCGCAGGCCGGCGACCGCCTCGCACACGGTACGCAGTCGCGCCGGTTCGTTGCGCTGGCCGCGGATCGCGCTGTCGGGCTGGTCGGGGGCGTCGGTTTCCAGCAGCAGGTGTTCCAGCGGCATGCCGGCCACCAGCTTGCGCAAGCGATGCGCGCGTTCGTAGGTGACCGGGCCGCCGATGCCGAGCATGAAACCCAGGTCCCACAGCTGTTCGGCCTGCTGCCGGCTGCCCGACCAGCTGTGCACCACGCCGTGCAGCCCCCCGATGCGGCGGATCGACGCGATCATCGCATCCACCGCCCGTCGTGCGTGCACGATCACCGGCAGCTCGTACTCGCGGGCCAGGGCGAGTTGCCCATCGAAATACGGCTGCTGCGCGCCGGGGTCGAGACCTTCGACGAAGTAGTCCAGCCCGCACTCGCCGACTGCGACCGGGCGTTCGCGCTCGATCCAGTCCCGCAGCTGCTGCAGGTGTTCCGGACGGTGGTCGCCGAGGAACATCGGATGCAGCCCGTAGGCGGGAAACAGACCGTCCATGCCGGCACACAGGTCGCGCAGCTTCGGCCAGCCGGCGGCGCCGATCGCCGGCACGACCTGGCGGACCACGCCCGCGGCCCGGGCGCGTTGGACCACGTCCCCGCGGTCGCGGTCGAATTCCGCGGCGTCCAGGTGGCAATGGCTGTCGACCAGCATGCAATCAGTCCTGGTGGCCGTGCTCGCCCTCGATGGTGTCGCCGCGCCTGGGCCGGACCTTCTTCCAGTTGGCCAGCAGCAGCGTACCCAGGCCGAGCAGCAGTTCGTCGACGAAGGGAATCATGTCCGGCACGAGGACATCGCCGATGAACAGCACCGCGGTGAGCAGGAACAGCTTGGGATAGCTCAGCCTGCCGAACCAGCGCAGCAGGGGGGCGATGACGGGGTTGGGCATGGTCGGATTCCCGATGGGCTCATGAACGCAGATGGGGTCCCTGCACGCTACCACCGCGGGTTGCCGACGGCGGGATTCATCGCCGCGTCAGCTTGGCGGGGTTCGACGGAAGCTGTGTTCAGGTTCGGAGTGCTGAAATCGTCCTGCACACAAGAGCGGGTCATCCGCCATCAGGAGAGGCTCATGAACAAGAACACCATTGCCATCGCCGTTGCCGCCTTGCTGGTCGGAGGCGTTTCGGTCGCGGCGTTCCAGCATGCCCGCGGGCCGGCTTCCGACGCCATCGCCGCACAGGCCGACGCCGCGCAGGTCGATCCGGCCGGGCTGGAGGCCGTGCAGGACGACGGGGTGCTGGACAACAGCATTCCCGACAGCGGCCGCGTGGCCTATGCCAGCGTGGTGGATGTCGCGCCGATCGTCGAGAAGGAAAAGCTCTACGCCACCGTCATCGGCACCGAGCCGGTGCGCGAGACCTCGACCAGCGCGACCCCGCGCGAGGTCTGCGAGGACGTGGTGGTGCAGGAGCGCCTGCCCGAGCGCGACGGCAACGTCGGCGGGACCGTCGCCGGCGCGGTCATCGGCGGCCTGCTCGGCAACCAGGTGGGCGGCGGCAAGGGCAAGAAGGCCGCCACCGCGGCCGGCGCCGTGGCCGGCGGCTTCATCGGCAACCGCGTCGACCGCAACCACGTCGGCGGCAAGGTGGTCGACCGCACCGAGCGCCAGTGCCACACCGTGACGGACACCTCCGAGTCCAGCCACGTGGTCGCCTACAACGTGACCTACCGCAACCCGGACGGCAGCACCGACACGATGCGCATGGGCAGCAAGCCCGG
>PJTQ01000673.1_pt1 | contig 15500 bp, 15 predicted proteins | sample 1512231 | NCBI WGS metagenome assembly PJTQ01 (sample SAMN08177688, study PRJNA422409) | Soil metagenome, whole genome shotgun sequencing project. | isolation source: Soil (3) enriched on wood chips | place: USA: Madison | collected 2015-01-15 | reverse complement strand
TCTCCTCCTTGCCGACGACCTTGTAGGTCAGTGTCCTGACCCGGCCGTCCTCGACCATGCGGTACTGCAGGGATTCGCCGGCCGGGACATCGCGGGCGAGTTCCAGGTTGAGCAGCAGCGCATCGACGTCGCCGGCCTGCAGCTTCACCGGGCCCGCGCGGTCGGACTTGACGTCGCCGCTCCAGGTGGCCACGCCCTTGTCCCAGTCGTAGGTCGCCTTCTTGTCGGTCTTCTTGATCAGCAGCAGCGACGAGTCGGTGCCCGACAGCGGCCGCCATTCACCATTGCGGTCCTCGAACACGGTGCTCTGTTCGAGCCGGATGCCGTTGGTGCCGATGCTCAGGGTGTACTTCCAGCGATCGCTGCCCTGTGGCTCCAGCGTCATCTTGCCGTTGCCCTGCAGGCCCATGTAGCTGGCCTGGTAGTTGGCGGTGAACGGTTCGACCGCGAGCGCGGGCGCACTGGCCAGCACCAGGAGCGCGGTGCCGAGGAGGAAGGACTTCTTCTTGCCGGAGGTCGTCATCATCATTGGATTCCCTGGTATTCGATCAGGCGCAGGTCGATGCCGTCGCGACCGTCTTCACGCTGCAGCATGCGGACCGGGGTCGGAACGCCGTTGACGACCCAGAAGATCGTCTCATCGTTGCCGCCGTTGACGCGTGAAACGCGCATCGCGCTGTAGCTCAGTTCGCCGACGGTGACCGTTTCGGTCTCGTCGGCCACCTGGTAGACGTGGTCGCGCACGCGACCGCCGTCGACGAAGCGGTACTGCAGCCGCGCGCCCGGCTGGGCGTCGCGGATCACCGCCAGGTTGATCAGCAGGCCGCTCATGTCGCCGTCCTTGAGGGCGATCGGCTGGCTGCGCTCGTCCTTGATGCTGCCCTGCCACTGCGCGGTGTGCGTGTTCCAGTCATACACGCCGTTGATCTTCTTGCCCAGGAACAGGCCCTTGCGGACCGTGCTCTGGGTGAGCGGGCGGAAGCGATCGCCGATGTCGTCGAACACGGTGCTTTGCTGGATGTTGAGCCCGAGGATGCCGGCGAAGCCGCGGTTGCCCTGGATGCCCAGGTCGACGCGCCACTGCGGGCCGTCGTTGTGCACCACGCGCATGGTCGCGTTGCCGGCCAGGCTGCCCTTGTTGTACGCCTCGTAGGTGGCGACGAAGGGTTCCAGCGCGGGGCGCGGCGATTCTTCGGCCGCGGCCGGTTGTCCCGGTGCCGGCTGCGGCGCCGCGGCATCCTGCGCATGGGCGATCGGCAACGCCAGCACAGCGAGCAGGGCGAGGGTGGGGAGGATCTTCATCGGGGCGCCATCATGCAAAGCGCTGGTTGGCTGCCAGCTGAAGCGGGGGGCTGGCGACGCCGTCGACATGAACGCGATCTTCAGAAAGCCGAATACGGCCCGCCGCAAGCCAGCGTGCGGTCTCCACCAGCAGCGGGTGTTCGCGCTCGAGCACGCGCGCGGCGAGTGCGTCGGCGTCGTCGCCCGGGCGCACGGGCACGCGCGCCTGCGCGATCACCGGGCCGCCGTCCAGGTCCGCGGTGACGAAATGCACGCTGGCGCCGTGCTCGACGGCCGCCGCGTCGAGCGCCTGCTGGTGGGTGTGCAGGCCCTTGAAGGCCGGTAGCAGGGAAGGGTGGATGTTGATGATCCGTCCGGGCCGCGCATCGACGACGGCGCCGTCGATCAGGCGCATGTAGCCGGCGCAGACGATCAGGTCGGGCTGCACTTCGTCGACGGCCGCGAACAGCGCCGCGTCGAACGCCGCGCGGCCGGTGAAGGCCTTCGGCGACAGCGCCCGCGCGGGGATGCCTGCGTCGCGCGCGCGCTGCAGGGCCACGGCTTTCGAGCGATCGGAGAACACGCCGACGATTCCGGCCGCCAGCGAGCCGTCGCCGATCGCGTCCATCAGCGCCTGCAAGTTGCTGCCGCGTCCGGAGGCGAGGACGGCGATGCGGTATGGCCGGGGTGGGGGATGGGGGATCGGGGATGGGGGCGAACGATCAGCCGATGCGGACACGTTCACCACCGTTGGCCCTGACCACTTCGCCGATCCGGCGGTGCGACAGATCGAGGCGGTCGAGGTCGGATTCGACCGCCGCCACCGCCGTGGCCGGGACGACCAGCACGAAGCCGATGCCGCAGTTGAAGGTGCGCCACATCTCCGTGTCCGCCACCGCCCCTTCGCGCTGCAGCCACTCGAACACCGGCGGCAGCACGATCGCGGAGGCCTCGATCTGCACGCCCAGGCCGTCGGGGACGACGCGGACGATGTTCTCGGTCAGGCCGCCGCCGGTGATGTGGGCCATGGCGTGGATCGCGGCGCCACTGTCGCCGCGCAGCAGTGCCAGCACCGGTTTGACGTACAGCACGGTGGGCGCCATCAGCGCGTCCTCGAGGCGGACGCCGCCCAGGTCGAGGTCGCCCGGGCGGCCGGCGCGGTCGAAGATGCGGCGGATCAGCGAGTAGCCGTTCGAGTGCGGGCCGCTGGAGGCGATGCCGATGAGCACGTCGCCGGCCTGGACGCGGCCGCCGTCGCGCAGTTCGGACTTTTCCACCGCGCCGACGGTGAAGCCGGCCAGGTCGTATTCGCCCGGGGCGTACATGTCGGGCATCTCGGCCGTCTCGCCGCCGATCAGCGCGCAGCCGGCCAGCTCGCAGCCCCTGGCGATGCCGCCGACCACGGCGACCGTGGTGTCGACGTCCAGCTTGCCGGTGGCGAAGTAGTCGAGGAAGAACAGCGGCTCGGCGCCCTGCACCAGCACGTCGTTGACGCACATGCCGACCAGGTCGATGCCGATGGTGTCGTGGCGGCCCAGTTGCTGGGCCAGCTTGAGCTTGGTGCCCACGCCGTCGGTGCCGGAGACCAGCACCGGCTCGCGGTACTTGCCCGACAGGTCGAACAGGGCGCCGAAGCCGCCCAGTCCGCCCATCACCTCGGGGCGGAAGCTGCGCCTGACCAGCGGCTTGATGCGTTCGACCACTTCGCTGCCCGCGTCGATGTCGACGCCGGCCTCGCGATAGGTCATCGGAGCGGGTGCGGAAGGGGTCTGGCCGGTCACGATGACTCGCTGGGCGGGGAAAGCAGCGATTTTAGCAGTCGCCGGCGCGCGAACCACGCCGGCGCGGCGGCGCGGGCGTTCAGGGAAGATGGCCTGCCGCGGAATCCGCGGCGACGCCTTTGTGGCACCATTTCCGCTGGTGCGCAGGCAGGATGGAACGATGCAGACAATCCGGAACCGGTGGACGTGGGCGGCTGGCCTGTTGCTGTGGGCGGCGCTGGCGGCCACCAGTGCGCATGCGCAGCGCGTCGAGGGCGACCGCGCGGTCGCGCGCGGCCTGTATGCCGCCGAAGTGAACGTCAACAGCCAGAACGAGGCCGAGCGCAAGGCCGGCTTCTCGCGCGCGCTTACCGACGTGCTCGGGAGGCTCTCAGGCGACCGCGGCGTGGCCAGCGCGCCGGGCGTCAGTCGCGAACTGCGCCGGGCCGGGGATTACGTCGACGGCTACGACTACCGCCAGGACGAGGGCGTGTCCGCCAGCGGCGCGCCGAGCTTCACCACCAGGCTCGTCGTGCGCTTCCGCGAGGACGACGTCGACGCGCTGGCCGCCGCGCTGGGCCTGCCGGTGTGGCCGGCGCCGCGGCCCAAGCCGGTGCTGTGGCTGGCGATCGACGATGGCTCCGGCCCGCGCCTGGTCGCACTGGCGCAGAACAACGTCGCCCGCTCGGTGCTGGAGCGGGCCAAGCAGCGTGGCTACAGCCTCGGCCTGCCGTCCGGGAGTGCCGCCGAGCAGGCGGCCGTGGGCGCGATCTGGCGCGGCGACACCGCGGCGATCGCGCGGCTGTCCTCGCGCTACAGCCCGCCGATGCAGCTGGTCGGCAAGCTCTACCGCAGCGACGGCGGCTGGAACGCCGACTGGATCTTCGTCGACAACGGCCGCGTGCTGTCGACGTGGAGCGACAGCGACGGCAACGCGCGCCGGGCGATGGCCAGCGGCGCCGATGGCGCCGCCGACGCCCTGACCAAGCGCTATGCAAAACGCAGCCCGTCCGGCCCGCCGGGCAAGTACCGGGTGACATTCACCGGGATCGACGACGGCAGCGACTACGTGCGGCTGTCGGCGTTGTTGCAGGGCATGTCGGTGGTGCGCGGGATCACGCCGCTGCGGGCGACGCCGGATGCGCTGGAGGTCGACCTGGAACTGCTGACCGGGCTGCCGGGCTTCCGCCGCATGGTCGACGAGGACGTGCTGCTGGAAGTGGGCGCGCCGGGCGAGGACGTGGAAGCGGTTCCCGGCGAAGTGGTCGCGCCCGCCGTGTTCCGCCTTCTCTGAGACCTCCGAATGGACCAGACCGCCGTGAACGACATCGCGCGCTTCCTCAAGCGCCTGCAGTGGGCGCTGGTCGCGCTGGCCGCCGGCTGGCTGATGTGGCTGATGGGACCGGTGCTGACGCCGTTCGTCGTCGCCGCGATGCTGGGCTGGCTGGGCGACCCGCTGGTCGATCGCCTTGAGCGCGGCGGGCGTTCGCGAAACGTCGCGGTGATCCTGGTGTTCGCGCTGATGGCGCTGTTGCTGGCGCTGGCGCTGCTGATCCTGGTGCCGATGCTGCAGCGGCAGATCGCCACCCTGGTGCAGTCGCTGCCGAGCTATCGCGACTGGTTCGGCGACACCGCGATCCCGTGGCTGGAACAGCGCACCCGGCTGGAACTGTCGACCTGGCTCAATCCCGAATACCTGATCGAACAGCTGCGCGTGCACTGGGAGCGCGCCGGCGGCATCGCCACCACCGCGCTGGGCTACCTGTCGCGCTCGGGTTTCGCGGTGTTCGCGATGGTCGCCAACGTGGTGCTGATCCCGGTGCTGACGTTCTTCTTCCTGCGCGATTGGGACGTGTTCGTCGAGCGCGCCGCCTCGCTGGTGCCGCGCGACCACCTGACGGTGGTGTCGCGGCTGGCGCACGAGTCGAGCGAGATGCTCGGCGGCTTCCTGCGCGGGCAGTTCACGGTGATGCTGATCCTGGGCGCGATGTACGGCCTGGGCCTGTGGGCGATCGGGCTGGACCTTGGCCTGCTGATCGGCATCGTCGCCGGCCTGCTGACGTTCGTGCCTTACCTGGGGCCGGCCAGCGGGCTGATCTTCGGCCTGATCGCGGCCGTGGTGCAGTACGGCGACTGGAAGCACATCGCCGGCGTGCTGGCGGTGTTCGGGCTCGGCCAGGTGATCGAGAGCTACTGGCTGACGCCCAAGCTGGTCGGCGACCGCATCGGCCTGCACCCGGTGGCGGTGATCTTCGCGGTGCTGGCCGGCGGGCAGCTGTTCGGCTTCCTTGGCATGCTGCTGGCGTTGCCGGTGGCGGCGGTGGCCAACGTGCTGCTGCGCTACGCGCACGAGCGCTACACCCAGAGCACGCTGTACGCGGGCCAGTCCCCGGCGATCCTCGTCCCGGCCGAACGCGTCGCCGGGAGCGGCATCATCGTCCCGGGCGACGCGCCGGACGGCGACGACGAAGGGGAAGGCAAGGCGTGAGCGGCCCGCGCGCCCCGGCGGCCGCGCAGCTGCCGCTGGTGCTGCGCTATCCGCCCGACCAGCGGTTCGATGGATTCGTCGGCGCGCCGGCGGGCGCGGTCGCGCAGATCGAGGCGCTCGCGGCGGGGCATGGCCGCGACTGGCTCTACCTGGTCGGCGGACCGGCCGCGGGCAAGACCCATCTCGCACTGTCGGCCTGCGCCGCCGCCGAGGCCGCGGGCCGTCGCAGCGCATACCTGCCGCTGCCGGCGGCGGCAGGGCGGGTGCGCGGGGCGCTCGACGCGCTGCAGGACAACGATTTCATCGCGCTCGACGGGCTCGACGCCATCGCCGGCGCGCGCGACGACGAGGTGGCGCTGTTCGACTTCCACAACCGTGCGCGCGACGCCGGTACCGCCGTGCTTTATACCGCGCGCGTCGCGCCCGATGCCGTGCCGCTGGTGCTGCCCGACCTGCGCTCGCGGCTGTCGCAATGCACCCGCATCGCCCTCGCGCCGCTCGACGATGCCGGGCGGCGCGAGGTGCTGCGATTGCGTGCACGGCGTCGCGGGCTGTCGATCGACGAGGCGGCCATCGACTGGCTGCTGCGGCGCGTGGATCGCGACCTGTCGAGCCTGGCGGCGCTGCTCGACCGCCTGGACCGCGCATCGCTGGCCGAGCAGCGCAGGCTCACGGTGCCGTTCCTGCGCCAGGTGCTCGGAGGGGGCCCGGGGCAGGGCGCCTAGGTACGCGCCGCGTCGTCAGGGCTGGGGCGTAGTGTCCGGTTCCGGCGACGCGTCGCCTTCCGTCGGCGGCAGGTTCTGGAGTTCGCCGACATCGACGTGCCCGCGCCTGGGCGCGCCCCATTCCGCGTCCTGCGAGGCGAAGTATGCCGCCGGCTCCCAGAACTCCGGCGCGTAGTATTTCTCCGGCGAGATGGTGACGTTGGTGCCCGCCAGCGGCCCGGTCATCGGCACGATCTTCAGGCCCGGGTTGACGAATCCGGCGTGGCTGCCGGTGGTTTCGCGCCTGGCCTGCCGCAGGACCTTCTCCAGCCGCGGCTTGGCGGCGGCGTCGCCGTACTCGGCCAGCAGCGGCTGCCCGCGTTCGACCGCGCGGCTGCGCTGGGCGGCGTCGAGCAGTTGCCAGTAGCGCTCGCGCTTGATCACGAAATTGGGATACATGCGTTCGGCGGCCAGGTCCATCCAGATGTAGCCCAGCTCCCGATCCTGCGGCACGCCGCGGCCTTCCCAGTACATCTCCGCGATCATCGCCTGCGAGGGCTTGTCGGCATGGCGCGCGGCACGCAGGAACTGGTCCATCGCGATGTCGTACTCCTCTTGGTTGTACGAATACGAGCCTTCGCGCCGCCAGCGAATGTCGGGATGCGCGGTCAGGAACCCGGAGGTCAGCATTTCCGGCGGGATGCCCGGTTCGCCCAGGTAGTTGCCGACCGTTGCGCGCTCGGGCGGCGGCTGGGCCGTCAGGACGCGCGCGTCGCCGGTCGACTGCGCCGCCGTGGCGAACGAGAGGCCAAGCAGGATCGGCAGCGCCCATCCGGCGTTCGCGCGGCGCCTGCCGGAAGAGGGTCGGTTGCCAGCGCGATGTCGGGTTCGGTTGTCCATGCCTGTCTACTTCTTGGGCTTTCCTGGGCCTGCCGGCGCTTGCCATGTCGTCGCGGGCGATGCGCTGCGCCAGTATTTCCGATCGTAGTATTCGGCGCCCGACAGGGCAGTGCCGGAAGTATCGAGGGTGCCGTTGGTGGCGGTGACTTCCAGCGATCCCGCGTAGCCGAGCCGGCTGCCGGTGGCCTGGTGGCGGGCCGTGCGGATACTCCGCCGCAGCCGCGGAAGCGCCCGCGCGTCGCCGTATTCGGAGAGCAGTTCCCGTGCGCGTGCGGTGGCGGCCGTGCGCTCGGCCGCTTCGAGTTGCTGCCAATAGCGATCGCGCAGCTGCACGTAGATGCCGTCGCCCCGCTCGGCGGCGACGGCCATCCAGGCGAATGCCAGCACCGGATCGTGCGCCGCGCCGGAACCGTCGTGGTGCATGTGCGCGAGGATCGACTGCGACGACTTGTCGCCGTAACGGGCCGCGCGCCGGAAGCGCAGATAGGCCTCCTGGTGGCGACCGTCGGACCGCGCCTGTTGGCCGGCCAGGCGCCAGCGAACGTCGGGCCGCGCGGCGAGCAGGCCCTGGGTCTGGGTGGCCAGTCGGTCGCTGGTCGTATCGCGCAGCACCATCCGGCCCTTGACCGGGGTGTCCGGCGTGCTGAAGGACGCCGTCGGCGTCCGCTTCACCTCGTCCTGGGGCGTGGCCCGGGCCATCCACGGCAGCGCTGCGACGACGATCAGGGCGGCGAGGGCCTTCATGCGTGTTCTCCCTGGCGATGGGTACGAACGATCTTCCACCGAACGCAGAGGCGCCCGACGGCTACCGGTCAACATCGGATTGGCCCGTGCGGGACGGGTGTTCCGCACCCCCCCCCCCGGACCTGCTGCATGTCACCGACGTCGACGTGGCCGGTCCTGTCGGGCGCGTGCCACATCCTGTCCTGCCATTCGAAGTACCGGTTTGTGCGCCAGTACTCGGGCTTGTAGAACGTCTCGCCGGCGACCGACATGCCGCTCATGGGGCCGGTCACGAGAATGACCGACAGCCCCGGGTTGATGAAGCCCAGCCGGCTGCCGGTGACCCGCTGGTTCGCCAGCCGCAGCTGCCGTTCCATTCGCGGCTTGGCAGCGTCGTCGCCGTACTCGGCAAGCAGCCGCTGGCCGCGCTCGATCGCGTTGCGGCGCTCGCGCTTGCCCAGATCCTGCCAGTAGCGCTCGCGCAGGATCACGAAGTTGGGATACAGCCGTTCCGCGGCCAGGTCCATCCAGGCGTAGCCGAGTTCGCGGTCGCGCGGCACGCCGATCCCCTTCCAGTACATCTCCGCCAGCATCGCCTGCGAAGGCTTGTCGGCATGGCGCGCCGCGCGCAGGAACTGCGCGATCGCGATGTCGTACTCCTTGCGGTTGTAGGAATACAGGCCCTCGCGCCGCCAGCGGATGTCGGGATGGGAGGACAGGAAGCCTTCGGTCAGGATGCCCGGGTCGATGCCGGGCACGCCCATGTAGTTGCCGTGCACCCCGCGTTCGACCGGCGACTGCCAGGTCAGCACTTGCGGTGCATGCCGGCTGTCGTCGGCACGCGCATGGCCCGGCAGCAGCAGCGACAGCGCCAGGACGCATCCACACGCTGCCAATGGTGATCTGGACATCTCGATCCTCCTGTTCCCGGGCGCCGGTGGCAAGCGGCGATGCGTCAGTGGCAGGTGGCGGCGCGCTCGTTCCACGCCACGGGATCCCAGTACGCGTTGGCGCGGACGCTGTCGGTGTCCAGCCGGTCCTTGAGCAGGCGCGCGCCGACCCGATACTCGGTGTTCGGTTTGACGTCGACCACGAGCGGTTTGTAGGCATGCCGCATCAGCTTCTGCTTCGTCCGCGCGCGCTGCATGTTTTGCCAACGGTTGAGCCTGTGCTCGGGAATGCGCTCGGCGATCATCAGGACGTGGCGCCCGGTCGGTACGCGCAGGCGATTGACCGGTTCCAATGGCGTGCTGCGCCCGTCGATCGTCGTGATGAAGGCATCGAACAAGCCCTGGCTGCGCGGCGGCAGCGAGGAATACGACACATAGCCACAACCCGCGGAGGTGTCCTGGGGAGACTCGCCAATGGTGAGCTGGTACGCGGGGACCGCCGCGGGTGCCGCGCGGCCCGCAAGTTCGATGCGGGAGTCGCCGCGCGCTGCCAGCAGCTGCAGCTTGCCGTCGCTGTCGCGCATCGCCGCCTTCAGCACGTCGGCCGGAGGCAAGCGGCCGTCGAGGCGGTGGCCGTTGATCGCCAGCAACCGGTCGCCGGTTTCCAGCCCCATCTGCGTCGCGGCGCCGCCGGGCGTGATGGCCAGCACCTCGAGTCCCCGCGGATCGGGCTTGCGGACGTCGACCACGGCGCCCAGCTCGTAACGCACCTGCGCGGGGCGGGCGATCGTGATCGGTTGGTCGGCGCTGCCCAGTGCGCCGCGTTCGGCCAGGTGGACGAGGGTGGCTTCCACCTCGGTTTCGACCTGGTTGTCGGGATCTTCGGCGAGCAGCAGGCCCGGGAAGGCCATGCAGGCGATGAGCGTGAAACGGGTGACAAAGGACATGGAGGAACTCCTGGGTCAGATGCGCAGACTGCCCGGCGAGCGGGTCTTCGGCGGGGTGTCGTTGTCGGAGAGAAGCCGACGGCGTTGGTTCCAGAGCGCCTCGAGTTCGGCGTCGCTGGCGTTGCGGGCATAACCGGCCTGCAGGGCGCGGTCGAGTGCGCGCAGTTCGGCGACCACGTCGGCTGGCTCGGCGGGTGCGGCTGCCAGTGAAGGGTGCATGTCCGGCGCGTCGGGTGCCGGTGGCGCGATCAGTGGCGGCAGGATCGCGAGCGCGGCCACTGCCAGGGCCGCCGCGGCGATCCCGGCATGCCGGCGGCGCCGAATGCGCAGGCGGGCGCCGTTGACGCGCTGCCACAGGGCGTCCGGCAGCGGCGCGTCCGGCAGTTGCCGCAGGTGCTGTTGCAGGTTGTCTTCAGGTGTCGTCATCGGTGGGGTGTCCGTCCAGTTCGATCCGCAGCCGCGACAGGCCGCGCGAGACGATCGATTTCGACCAGCTCTCGCTGCGCCCGAAGCGTCGCCCCAGTTCCGGGTGCGACCAGCCTTCCATCGCGTGCAGCCATATCACGGTACGTTCCAGGGGGGCCAGGCGTCGCAGCATGCCGAAGGATTCGGCGTGGAGCTGGGGATCGGCGCCGGGGGCGGGCTGGGCGTCGTCGTCCTCGATGGCCACCAGGCGCTGGTCACGGCGGAGGCGATCGATGGCGGCGTTGGCGGCCACGCGCTTGAGCCACGGCCGCAGCGGCGCGTCGTCGCGCAGGCCGTTGAGGAACCCGAGCATCTTCAGGAACGCTTCCTGGGTGATGTCCTCGGCGGTCGCGGGGTTGCCGGTCAGGCGCAGCGCGAGCGTGTGGATCGCGCGTGCGTGGCGCCGGTAGATCTCGGCGAACGCCGCCTCCTGGCCGCGCCGCGCGCGGCGGACCAGCTGTGCTTCGTCATCCCTGTCGTCGATAGGCTCTGGCATCGGCTTCAAGGTACGCGCCGGGGCGTGCAACCGTCGCAGGGGCTGGCGTGCCGACGATTGCGTCAGGCCAGTGCGATGTCCAGTTCGGCCAGCCGCTGCGGCGTGCCGACGTCGGTCCAGCGCCCGCGGTGGTGCTCGCCGGTGGCGCGGCCCCGGTCCATGGCCCGCCGCAGCAGGGGCGCGAGCTTGAAGCGCGGTGGCGTTGCGTCCGCCCCCGGCGCGTCGCCGATGGCGGACCGCCAGTTATCGAACAGGCCCGGCCGGTAGACACCGATGCCGGCGAAGGTCAGGCGGCGGTCGCCATTGCTCGCGACGCGCCCGTCGGCGCCCAGGGCGAAGTCGCCACCGGGGTGGTGCGCCGGGTTGTCGACCAGGACCAGGTGCGCATCGCCGGCCGGTTGGCGTGGCAGGCGGGCGAAGTCGTAGTCGCTCCAGATGTCGCCGTTGACGGCGATGAAGGGGGCACCACCGTCGCCGCACAGCAGCGGCAGGGCGTGGTGCATGCCGCCGCCGGTTTCCAGCGGCGTGGGGCCTTCGTGCGACCAGGCCAGGCGCAGGCCCCACTGCCCGCCATCGCCGAGGGCCTGCGGGAACTGTTCGGCGAGCCATGAAATGTTGACTACCACTTCGCGCACGCCGATCGCGGCGAGTTTTTCCAGGTGCCAGGCGATCAGCGGCTTGCCGCCCACCGCCAGCAGCGGCTTGGGGGTGGCGTCGGTGAGCGGGCGCATACGCTCGCCGAAGCCGGCGGCGAAGATCAGTGCCTTCATGCGGCGGACGCCCGTGTCGCGGGTGGCAGGTGCCCAGGCGCGGGGCGATCGCGCCCGCGCCCGTATGCGCTGCCGGGCATGCGTTCGCTGCGCTGCGGTGGGGTGACTGGCGTGGCCATCCGGTCTCCGGGTAACGGAAGCATCCGGGCCACAGGGTAAACTCCCGGCGCCTGTTTCGATGGGATCGATCGTGTCCGAACACTCCATGCACCTGCAGCCGGTCCTGCTTTCGGGCGGATCCGGAACGCGCCTTTGGCCGCTGTCGCGCGAGGCCTATCCCAAGCAGTTCCTGGCGCTGGCCGGCGAGCACACGATGCTGCAGGACACCTGGCTGCGGCTGGCCGGGCTGGCCGGCGATGCCGCGCCGATCGTGGTCGCCAACGAGGAGCACCGCTTCCTGGCCGCCGAGCAGCTGCGCCAGGTCGGCGTGGAGCACGCCGCGATCGTGCTCGAGCCGGTCGGCCGCAATACCGCGCCGGCGATCGCGGCCGCCGCGCTGCAGGCCACCGCGCAGGGCGGCGATCCGCTGCTGCTGGTGCTGCCGTCCGACCACGTCGTGCGCGATGCGCCTGCGTTTGGCGATGCCGTGCGTGCTGCCATGGCCGCCGCCGCCGATGGCGCGCTGGTGACGTTCGGCATCGTGCCCGAAGCGCCGGAAACCGGCTTCGGTTACATCCAGAGCGAGGCGGGCGGCGGCGTGCGCCGCGTGCTGCGTTTCGTCGAGAAGCCCGACGCCGCCACCGCGCAGCAATACCTCGATGCCGGCGGCTACTACTGGAACAGCGGCATGTTCCTGTTCCGCGCCTCGCGCTATCTGGCCGAGCTCGAACGCTTTCGCCCCGATATCCTCGCCGCCGTGCGCAAGGCCTTCGACGCCGCGCAGCGCGACGGCGACTTCGTCCGCCTGGACAAGGACGCGTTCGCCGCCAGCCCGTCGGACTCGATCGATTACGCGGTGATGGAGAAGACCGACCGCGCGATGGTGCTGCCGGTCGACATCGGCTGGAACGACGTCGGCTCGTGGTCCGCGCTGTGGGACGTCAGCGAGCAGGACGCCGACGGCAACGCCCGCCACGGCGACGTGATCGCCGTGGACAGCCGCAACAGCTACGCGTATGCGCGCCGTCTGGTGGCGCTGGTCGGGGTCGAGGACCTGGTGGTGGTGGAGACCGACGACGCGGTGCTGGTCGCGCGCAAGGACAAGGTGCAGCAGGTCAGGGACGTGGTCGCGAAACTCAAGGCCGGGCAGCGCAGCCACGCCGTCCTGCACCGCGAGGTGCACCGGCCCTGGGGCAGCTACGACTCGGTCGACCAGGACGACGGCTTCCAGGTCAAGCGGATCAAGGTCAAGCCCGGCGCCCGGCTGTCGCTGCAGTCGCACAAGCATCGTGCCGAGCACTGGATCGTGGTGCGCGGCACTGCGCGCGTGACCCGCGACAACGACGTGTTCGAATTGCACGCCAACCAGTCCACCTACATCCCGCTGGGCGCGAAACACCGGCTGGAGAACCCGGGCACGCAGATGCTGGAACTGATCGAGGTGCAGTCGGGCGACTACCTGGGCGAGGACGACATCGTCCGCTACGAAGACGTCTACGGCCGCTCCTAGGCCACGGGACCTGCAGGAGCGGCTTCAGCCGCGAGCGCCGCCTCGCCGACCAGCGCGGCTGGAAAAGATCGCGACTGACGTCGCTCCCACGAGGGTCAAGTCGCCAACCGGTCGACTGGCTACAATGCCGCCAATGAGCACCTCCCGTGACGACAGCGACCTCGACCACCTGGAGGCCGAAAGCCTGTATATCCTGCGCGAGGTGGCGGCCCAATGCCGCAACCCGGTGCTGTTGTACTCGATCGGCAAGGACAGCTCGGTGCTGCTGCACCTGCTGCTCAAGGCGTTCGCCCCGGCCAGGCCGCCGATTCCGCTGCTGCACGTCGATACCACGTGGAAGTTCCGCGAGATGATCGCCTTCCGGGACCGCCGTGCCGCCGAGACCGGCGTCGAGTTGCGCGTGCACGTGAACCCGGATGGGGTGCGCGACGGTGTCGGCCCCCAGACGCACGGCGCCAGCGTCCACACCGAGGTCATGAAGACGCAGGCGCTGAAGCAGGCGCTGGAGGCTGGCGGCTACGATGCGGCGATCGGCGGCGCGCGTCGCGACGAGGAGAAGTCGCGCGCCAAGGAGCGCGTGTTCTCGTTCCGCGATGCACGCCACCGCTGGGACCCGCGTCGCCAGCGTCCCGAGCTGTGGCACCTGTACAACGCCCGCGTCGGCTCCGGCGAGAGCGTGCGCGTATTCCCGCTGTCGAACTGGACCGAACTGGACGTGTGGCGCTACATCCGTCGCGAGCGCATCCCCGTGGTGTCGCTGTACTTCGCCGCCGAGCGGCCGGTGGTCGAGCGCGACGGCGCGCTCATCATGGTCGACGACGACCGCTTCCGGCTCGAGCCCGGCGAGTCGCCGACGATGCGGCGCGTCCGCTTCCGTACCCTGGGTTGCTATCCGCTGACCGGGGCCGTGGCGTCGGATGCCACGGACCTGGATGCGATCATCACGGAGATGGCGGCGGGAACGCAGTCCGAACGGTCGGGGCGCCTGATCGACCACGCCGAGGGCGATTCGATGGAAAAGAAGAAGCGCGAGGGATACTTCTGAAGGGCCGGGGCCGGGGCTGGGGATTGGGGATCCGGAATACGGGTTGGCGGAGGATGCGGTAGTGGGAAACGCTTCAGACAATCGAACGGAGAGGGTCACAGCCGCGTTGGTGTCTTCCCAACCCCCCATCCCCCATCCCCGATCCCGGCTCCTGCGTATCGTGGCCTGCGGCAGCGTCGACGATGGCAAGAGCACGCTGATCGGCCGCCTGCTGTTCGAGGCCGGCCGCGTGCCCGACGACGAGCGCGCGGCCCTCGCGCGCGCCAGTGCAGCCCACGGCACGCGCGGCGCGGAGGTCGACTACGCGCTGCTACTCGACGGCCTGGACGCCGAGCGCGAGCAGGGCATCACCATCGACGTGGCGTGGCGCCACCTGCAGACGCCGCGGCGGCGGTTCCTGATCGCCGACTGCCCCGGGCACGCGCAGTACACCCGCAACATGGCCACTGGCGCCTCGCTTGCGGACCTGGCGATCGTGCTGGTGGACGCCACCCGCGGGCTGCTGCCGCAGACCTTCCGCCACACCGCGATCGCGGCGCTGTTCGGCGTGCGCCACGTGCTGCTGGCAGTGAACAAGATGGACCGCGTCGGTTATGCGCAGGAGGCGTTCGACCGCATTGCGGCCGACTATCGCGCGCATGCCGCGAGGCTGGGCATCGAGGAGGTCGTCGCGATCCCGCTGGCCGCGGCGACGGGCGAGAACGTCACCGCGCCTTCGCCGAACCTGTCCTGGCACGAGGGTCCGCCCGTACTGGGTCATCTGGAGGCCGTGCAGGTCGAACACCGCGACGCCACGCTTCCGGCGCGCCTGCCGGTGCAGGGCGTCCTGCGCAGCGGGGATGGCGCGCGCTGGCTGTCGGGCACGCTGGCTTCGGGCATGCTCGCGACCGGGGATGCCATCCGCGTGGAGCCCGCGGGGGTCCAGGCGTGCGTTGCCGCCCTCACGGTCGCCGGCGTGGGGGCCGAGCGCGCGAATGCGGGCGATGCGGTGGCCGTGCGCCTGGCCGACGAGGTCGATGCCGGCCGTGGCGATGTCCTCGCCGCCGCGAGCGCGCCGCTCGCCGCCAGCGACCAGTTCTCGGCCGACCTGCTCTGGTTCGACGAGGCGGCGCTGCTGCCCGGGCGCCGCTACCGGTTCCGGCTCGGCACGCGGCAGGTCGGTGCGCGCATCAGCGAACTGCGGCACCGGCTCGACCCGGAAAGCCTGCAGCCGCTCGCCGCGCGCCACCTGGAAGCCAACGATATCGGCGAGGTCACGCTGTCGCTGGATGCGGACGTGGCCTACGCGCCGTACCGCGAGGAACCGGCGCTCGGTGGTTTCGTGCTGGTCGATCCGCTGACGCACGCCACCGTGGGTGCGGGCATGATCCGCCACGGCCTGCGCCGCGCCGACAACATCCGCTGGCAGGCGCTGGACGTCGA
>PJTQ01000666.1_pt1 | contig 15757 bp, 14 predicted proteins | sample 1512231 | NCBI WGS metagenome assembly PJTQ01 (sample SAMN08177688, study PRJNA422409) | Soil metagenome, whole genome shotgun sequencing project. | isolation source: Soil (3) enriched on wood chips | place: USA: Madison | collected 2015-01-15 | reverse complement strand
CCTCGTCATTGACGCCGTACTGCACCGCGTTGAACAGCTTGCCGCTGACGTTGGGCTTGGCGCCGTGGGTGAGGTGGCCGCCGTGGGCCAGCGACATGCCCAGGATGGTGTCGCCCGGCTGCAGCAGTGCCAGGTATACGGCCTGGTTGGCCTGCGAGCCCGAATGCGGCTGCACGTTGGCGTAATCCGCGCCGAACAATGCCTTGATCCGGTCGATGGCCAGGCGCTCGGCGACATCCACGTACTCGCAGCCGCCGTAGTAGCGCTTGCCGGGGTAGCCCTCGGCGTACTTGTTGGTCAGCTGGCTGCCCTGGGCCTCCATCACCCGCGGGCTGGCGTAGTTCTCCGACGCGATCAGTTCGACGTGGTCTTCCTGGCGGCGGTTCTCGGACGCGATCGCCGCGGCCAGTTCGGGGTCGTAGCCTTCAATACGGGCGTCGCGCGGAAACATCGTCTCTCCGGATCGGTCGGGGCGGGAATGGCCCAATTGTAGCCCGCGCCCCGGTGCGAGCGGCCATGGCCGCGATGGCATGCCGGACGCCCGTCGCGGCCATGGCCGCTCCCACGAAAAAGGGCGCGCCAGCCGGCGCGCCCCCTTGCAGTACGCCCGCTGCCTCAGTGGTGCAGGATCAGGTCGGCGATGATGCCCGTGGCGATCGCCACCAGCAGGTAATCGCCGGCGTCGCTGCGGCGCCAGTAGTAGCCGTGGGGCGGCTGGCGCAGGCCGTAGTTGTAGTAGTCGTTGACCACGTAGGTCCGGTAGCCCCGGTCGTAATAGCGCACGCCCCTGCTCCAGCGCGGCGGGGCCCTGTGGATCACCACCGGTCGCGGCGCGTAATAGCGCGGACTGCGATGGACCACGCGCGGCGCGGGCCGGTAGACCACCCGCCGATCGTGGCGACGGCCGTCGCGGTAGTTGTAACTGGTGCGGTTGGCGGGACGGTTGGCGGGGCGGTTGACGTGGCGATTGGCGTCGCGGCGGTCGTGGCGGCCACGGTCGTACTGGCCATGGTGGCCCCGGTCACGGTGGCCGCGGTCATTGTCGCGACCGGCTGCGGACGCCGGCATCGCGACCGCGGCCAGGGCAAGCAGCAGGGCTGCGAACTTCAGGGGAGCAGGCATGCGGGCGATCCTCCACGTATGTGCGTCATGTGAGCATGGACGATGGAGTCTGAATCCATGCTTCCCGCGGCAGCCCCGCGCATGCCGCGTTCAGCGACCGGAAAGGGGCCGGGAAACGCCGCCAGACGGTATAATTCAGGGTTCCCCGATCTCCCTGCCGCCAGCGCGAACCGCGCGGGTGCGGCCTGCCTCACCCGGAGCCACCATGTCGCAATACATCTACACCATGAACGGCGTCAGCAAGACCGTGCCGCCGAAGCGCCAGATCATCAAGGACATCTCGCTGTCGTTCTTCCCCGGCGCCAAGATCGGCCTGCTGGGCCTGAACGGCGCGGGCAAGTCGACGGTGCTCAGGATCATGGCCGGCGTGGATACCGATTTTTCCGGCGAGGCGCGGCCGCAGCCGGGCATCAAGGTGGGCTACCTGGCGCAGGAACCGCAGCTGGACCCGGAAAAGACCGTGCGCGAGTCGGTCGAGGAAGGCGTGGGCGAGATCCTGCAGGCGCAGGCGCGGCTGGACGAGGTCTACGCCGCCTACGCCGAGGAAGGCGCCGACTTCGACGCGCTGGCCAAGGAGCAGGAGCGGCTCGAGGCGATCCTCGCCGCCGGCGACGCGCACACGCTCGAGAACCAGCTGGAAGTCGCCGCCGACGCCCTGCGCCTGCCGCCGTGGGACGCGAAGATCGCCAAGCTCTCGGGCGGCGAGAAGCGCCGCGTGGCGCTGTGCCGGCTGCTGCTGCAGAAGCCGGACATGCTGCTGCTCGACGAACCGACCAACCACCTGGACGCCGAATCGGTCGAGTGGCTGGAGCAGTTCCTCGCCCGCTACACCGGCACCGTGGTGGCGGTCACCCATGACCGCTACTTCCTCGACAACGCCGCCGAGTGGATCCTCGAGCTCGACCGCGGCCGCGGCATCCCGTGGAAGGGCAACTACACCGAGTGGCTGGTGCAGAAGGACGCCCGCCTGAAGCAGGAGGAATCCTCCGAGAAGGCGCGCCAGAAGGCGATCCAGAAGGAGCTCGAGTGGGCGCGCAGCAACGCCAAGGGCGGCCGCTCCAAGGGCAAGGCGCGCCTGGCCCGGATCGAGGAGCTGCAGTCGGTCGACTACCAGCGCCGCCAGGAAACCAACGAGATCTTCATCCCGCCGGGCGAACGCCTGGGCAGCAAGGTGATGGAGTTCAAGAACGTCTCCAAGAGCTTCGGCGACCGCCTGCTGATCGACGACCTGAGCTTCGTGGTGCCGTCGGGCGCGATCATCGGCATCATCGGCCCCAACGGCGCCGGCAAGTCGACCCTGTTCAAGATGATCACCGGGCAGGAGAAGCCGGACTCGGGCAGCATCGACATGGGGCCGACGGTCAACATTGCCTACGTCGACCAGAGCCGCGAGAAGCTGGAAGGCAACCACAACGTGTTCCAGGAAGTCAGCGGCGGCGCCGACATCCTCAACATCAACGGCATCGAGATCCAGTCACGCGCCTACATCGGCCGCTTCAACTTCAAGGGCCAGGACCAGCAGAAGCTGGTCGGCACGCTGTCGGGCGGCGAACGCGGCCGCCTGCACCTGGCCAAGACCCTGTTGCAGGGCGGCAACGTGCTGCTGCTCGACGAACCGTCCAACGACCTGGACATCGAGACCCTGCGCGCGCTGGAAGACGCGCTGCTGGAGTTCCCCGGCAACACGTTCGTGATCAGCCATGACCGCTGGTTCCTGGACCGCATCGCCACCCACATCCTCGCCTTCGAGGGCAACTCGCACGTGGAGTTCTTCCAGGGCAACTACCGCGAGTACGAGGAAGACAAGAAGCGCCGCCTGGGCGACGACGCCGGCCCGCACCGGCTGCGGTTCAAGGCGCTGAAGTGACGGCCCGGCGCGCTCGCGCACCGCGCGGGCGCCTTTGCCGGGCCGTCATCCCCGAGGGTTCTTGTCGGGGATCCAGGGACGTTGCCCTTCGCATCCGGGGGCCAAAGGCCGAAGGCAACGTCCATGGATTCCCGCCTTCGCGGGAATGACGACGCGAGGCACTCCGCACCACGGACCAATGACGAACAAGGAGCCGGATACATGTCCTTCACCAAGGCATTGAGGAGCCGCTGGCAACAGGCCGACTCCCTGGTTTGCATCGGCCTCGATCCCGAACCGGCGAAGTTCCCGCCCAGCTTCACTGGCAGCGCCGATGCGGTCTTCGACTTCTGCCGCGACATCGTCGACGCCACCGCGGAATTCGCCTGCGCATTCAAGCCGCAGATCGCCCACTTCGCCGCGCGCGGCGCGGAAGACGCCCTTACCCGGCTTGTCGCGCACATCCATGCCGCGCATCCCGGCATCCCGGTGATCCTCGACGCCAAGCGCGGCGACATCGGCAGCACCGCACGCCACTACGCGGGCGAGGCCTTCGACCGCTACGGCGCCGACGCGGCCACCGCCAACCCGTACCTCGGGCTGGATTCGCTGCAGCCGTTCCTGGACCGCGCCGACAAGGGCGTGGTGATCCTGTGCCGCACCTCCAACCCCGGCGCGGCCGATTTCCAGGACCTCGTGGTCGACGGCCGCCCGCTGTACCAGCACGTCGCCGAGCGGGTCGCCCGCGACTGGAACGGCAACGGCAACTGCGCGCTGGTGGTGGGCGCGACCTGGCCGGAACAGCTGCGCGAAGTGCGCGCGATCGTCGGCGACATGCCGCTGCTGATCCCCGGCGTCGGCGCGCAGGGCGGCAACGTGGCGGCGGTGGTGGACAACGGCCTTGCCGCCGACGGCACCGGCCTGCTGGTCAGCTCGTCGCGCGCGATCCTGTATGCCTCCGGCGGCGACGATTACGCCGAAGCGGCGGCGTCCGCCGCCAAGGCGCTGCGCGAAGAAATCAACCGCCACCGCTGACCCGGCAATCCAATCCCCTGTAAGCGGCTTCAGCCGCACCTGCAGGAGAACCTTGAATCAGCCCACGCCTGCTCGCGGCTGCGCGCGTAGTACAGCCGGCAGCCGCGACAGCCAGTGCAGCCAGATCGCCAGCCAGACGCCGGCTCGCACCGGGACACTGCGCCGCGGCGCCTCGAAGCGGCTGAAGTAGCGCCACATCCCGCGATGCTTGTGCCACTCGGAAAAGCCCGGCCGCGAGCGGCTGGACACACCGCGCACATGGACCATGCGCACATCGTTGGCAACGGCCACCGTCGCCCCCGCGTCGCGCGCGCGCCGGCACAGGTCGAGGTCCTCGACGTGCAGGCGGTAGCCTTCGTCGAAGCCGCCGAGGCGCTCGAACAGCGCGCGCGGCATCAGCATCAGCGCGCCCGAGATCGCCTCCACGCGCTGCAGCTGCTGCGCATCGTCGACCGGCACGTCCAGGGGACGGCCGGCGCGTGCACGAAAGGGGCCGCGCAGCATCGCGCCGAAGTCGGGATCGTTGCGCCGCGCCGCGCCGTCGCGCACCCCGGCTTCGTCCACCAGGTCCACGCCCAGCAGCGCGTCGCCGGGCACCGCTCCGGCGTGCGCAAGCAGGCGCGCCAACGCATCGGGCTCCGGCAGGCAGTCGGGGTTGACGAAGGCCAGCCACGGCGCGTCGCTGTCGCGCGCGCCCTGGTTGCAGGCCACCGCGAAGCCGGGATTGTCGGGATTGGCGATGAAGTGCACGCGCGGATCCGCTGCGGCGTGGCGCTGGACGACCGCCAGCGTGCCGTCGCGCGAGTCGTTGTCGACGACGCGGATCTGCGCCACCGCGTCCGCCGCGCGCAGCCGGGACAGGCAGTCGTCGATCGTCGCCGCGCTCTGGTGGGTGACGACGACGGCGGCGATGCCATCACCGGCGGGGTTCTGGCTCATTGGAGCGCACCCACGGCCCCGTCGTTGCCGCGAAAGCGGGCATCCACGGACCTTGCGTTCCATGCATTGACGTCCCTGGCCCCCCCGCCTTTGCGGGGATGGCGGGCGCCAGGAACCCGCGCACCCCGCCACTACCCCTCCTCCGCGCGTGCGACGGTCTTGGTCGTGGTCGCCTCGGCGTCGTCGCGCATGTCGGCCGCAGGCACGCTGATCGCGGCACCGGCCTCATCTTCGCGCGGGGCCGCGTGCGGCTCGCCGGCTCCGAACGTGGCGTCGTAACCGATCGGGAACAGGTCGCGCTGCGCCTGCGGCGCATCGATCCGCGCCTCCAGCTGCGACAACGCGACACGCGCGTCGGCCAGCGGATCGTGCATCAGGAAATTGGCGAGCCGCGCGTGCCAGGCCGGCCAGCGCGCGGCCAGCGCCTCCAGGTCGCCATCGGCCGGGCCGCCCTCGCCGCCGCGGGCGACGAAGGCGGTCTCGCACAGCGCGTTGCGCCAGCCCAGGCCGGACAGGCGCAGCGACAGGTCGATCAACGCGGCGTACCACGACGCATAGCTGGCGGCGTCCAGGCCACCGGCCCGGACACGGGCGCTGCCACGCAACATGACGGCGTGGTCGACCGCGGCCGGCAACTCCGGATGCCGCGGCGGCATCGCGGCCGCGGCCTGGGCAACGCGCGCCGGGTCGCCGGGCATCGGCGCTACCTCGCCGCAGCGCGGCCACGCGGTGGCCTCGCCGGCGTTGCACCACGGCGTGGCAGTGGCGATCGACGCATCGCGCGCGAAACAGGCGGCGAGCTGCGCTGCCCAGCCCGGCGTCGGGATCGCATCGGGCGCCAGTACGATCACGTCGGCGTCGTCGCAGGCGCGGAGCATCTCGTCCAGGTGCCCGACCTGCCCGATCGAGCGCTCGCGCCGGGTGTAGTCGGCGCGCAGCGGCGAGCGTGCGATCCAGCGTTCGATGATGGCGTAGCCGCGCGGCCCCGCCTGCGCATCGTCGGCCAGCCACACGCGGCTGCCCGCGGGCGTGCCGGCATCGAGCGCGGCCAGGCAGGCGTCGAGCGCATCGTCGTCGACGCCGACCGGCAGCAGGACGATGGGCAGTTCACTCATGGCGGCAGGCTCGGCACGGCGGGCTCACGCGGCCAACGCGCGCGCCTCACTTCCTCGGCTTGGGATTCAGGGGCTCCATCGCGCGGAAGCGGCGGCTGTACTCGTCGGTCAGCTCGGCGGCTTCCTGGGCGCTGCGGATGATCACCGGCGTCAGCAGGATGATGACTTCGCTGCGACCGGTGCTCGAGCGCTGCTGGCCAAACAGGCCGCCGATGATCGGGATCCGGCTCAGGCCGGGGAAACCGCTGGATCCGCGCCCCATCTCGTCCCTGATCAGGCCGGCGAGCATCACCGTGTCGCCGCTGTGCACCGCGGCCTGGGTTTTGAGCTTGCGGGTGTCGATGCGCACGTTGCCGTTTTCGTCGGCGGTCGATTCGGGCGCGGGCGTGCTGACTTCCTGCACGATGTCCAGGAACACCACCCCGTCCTTGGTGACGCGCGGGCGCACGTTGAGGATGGTGCCCGTCTCCATGTACTGCACGTTGTTGTAGGTGCCGGTGCCACCGACGCCTGGGTCGAAGGACACCGAGGAAATCGGGATCTTGCTGCCGACGTTGAACGTGGCCTCGGCGTTGTTGCGCACCATCACCGACGGCGACTGCAGGATCTGCACGTCGGTCACCTCGTCCAGCGCGCTGATCACCGCCGCCGCGTTGCGGCCCAGGAAAGTCCAGCTCAGGCCACCGCCACCGCCGGACGTGGCGGGGAGCACGCTGCCGGCCAGCGTGCTCCAGGTGTCGCGGCCCACTGCGCTGGGAAGCCCTGCGTCGGTGACCGCGCGCTCGAAGTACCAGTTGACGCCGTACCGCAGGTCGCCGCTGAGCGTAACCTCCGCGATCTGCGCCTCGATGTGCACCTGCATCGGCATCACGTCCAGGCGCTCGACCACGTCGCGGATCGACTTCCAGGCGCGCGAGGTGGTGCGCACCAGCAGGGTGTTGGTTTCGTCCACGGCCGACACGCCGACGCGGTCGCCCTCGACCTCCAGGCTGACGCTGGTGTTGCCGTTCTGGCGCGGGTCCAGCCGCAGCGAGCCATCGCCCAGCCCGCCACTGGTCCCGCTGCCCATCCCGTCGTCCATGCCGCTGGCGAACCCGCCGGTGTCGCCATAGCCACCGTCACCCTTGTCGCCCGTGCCGCCGATCGAGAACGGATCGGCGCCCGGCATCAGCGAGACGTTGCCATCGCCACCGGTGCCGCGCGCGCCCCTGCTGCTGCCGCTACCGAAGACTTCGGCCAGGCGGTCGGCCAGGTCCTTGGCCTTGATGTACTTGAGCTCGTAGGAGAACAGCTGCACCCCGGCGCCGGCGCCGTCGATGCGCTCGAGCCACTGCTGGATCTGGTCGAGGTAATCGGCCTGCGGGGTGATCACCAGCACCGCGTTGGCGCCCTCCAGTGGCATGAAGCGGAACATGCCGGCCACCGGCGTCTTGCTCTGTTCGCCGAAGACCTTTTCCAGATCCTGCACCACCTTGGTGGCCTTTCCGTACTGCAGCGGGAACACGCCCACCGACATGCTCGACATCCAGTCCACGTCGAAGATCTGGATCGTGCGCAGGTAGTTCTCCAGTTCGGTGCGGCTGCCGGCCACGGTGATGACATTGCGGCCCGGATCGACGTTGACGATGGCGTTGGGCCGCGCGTACGGCTTGAGGATCTTTTCCATCTCGGTGGCCGAGATGTAGTTGAGCTGCACCACCCGCGACTCGAAGCCGCGCGCGTTGACAGGCGAGCCGGTGCGCGGCGCCACCGCGCCGGTGGCCATGGCCGAGTCGGCCGCGACGATGTTGTAGCGGCCGTCGCTGTAGATCATGCGGGCGTTGTTCCAGCCCAGCACCATTTCCAGCAGGCTCAGCGCCTGCGCCGGGCTCACAGACTTGGGCGTCGCCAACGTCACCGTGCCCTGCACGCCCGGCGCGATGACGTAGTTCTGGCCCAGCATGTCGCCCAGGATCGCCTTGACCACGGCCTGCAGCGACTCGCCCTCGAAGTTGAAGGTGGTTTCGCCCGTGGTGCCGGCCAGGTTGGGCGGCGGCGAAGCGGCCACGCCGCTGTTGATCGTCTGCCCGCTGCCGCGGCGGATCTGCGCCTGCGGCAGGCCGGCGTCCTCGGGCAGGGCCTCGGCCGAAACCGGGCCTTCGGCCTGGTCCGCATCGGCGGTGGCTTGCCTATCTCCACGGCTCAGGCTGGGCGCGGGCATGGTCGAGCATGCGGCCAGCAGGGTGGCCAGGAGGGCGGCGGCGAACGCCTGGGACAGGGAACGGAGGTTCATGCGTGCACTCTATGGGTTCTTGCCGGGCTGCGCCGACCTGATCTCGTCCTGCCGCAGCTTGGCGCGGCGGGCCTCGATGCGCTGGCGGATGGCGTCGATCTGTTCGGCCGATGCGCGATTGTCGGAATCAACGGCCTTCGGCGGCTGGTCCGGGCGCGTCGCGTCGTTGCCTGCCGCGCCGTTCGCGGCAGGCCCCTGCGCCGGCACGGCTTCGGGTGGCTCCACGCCCATGTCGTCCGGGGCCGGCCGCGTCGGACGGGCGGTCGCCGGCGCGGCGTCGTTGTCCACCGACACCGGCGTCGGCGGCATGCCGCCCTCGCCGTCGAACACCCGCAGGTCGAGCTTGCGCTCGCCCTCGGGGCCTTCGAACACGGCCCGGCGCGGCTCAAGCGAGACCAGCTCCCAGCCGGGCGCCGATTCGGGCGCCGTGCCGACCTTGACCCGGACCGAGTCGCCCCCCTCGCGCGGCTGCAGGATGGCCATGCGGAAGTCGGGCGCGATCATCACGCTGGTCAGCACGTAGTCGAAATCGCGCACGCCATCGCCCTCTTCCTCGGGATTGATGACGAACGGCTGCGGCCGGCGATTCTGCGAGAACAGCGGGCGGCGCCCGATCTCGGCGTACTGCGGCAGCGGGCCCAGCCGTGCAGGGGGCGCCTTCACCGCCTGCGGCAGCGGCTGCAGCAGCGCCGGGTCCTCCGCCAGCGTGTCGACGCTGCCGCCCATGCCCAGCAGCGCCAGCAGCCACGCGCACAGCGCCCACGCGGCCACGGCACCGAGCAGCCAGGTCCTGGCGCTGGCGGTGTCAGCGCGCATCGGCGGGCGCTGCGGGTGGGGGCTGCAGGTAGCCGTAGAGATCGAAGCTGACGTCGAGGCCGCCGCTGCCCTGCGCCTCGAAGCCGCGCGAGCGGAAGTTGCCCAGGGTCAGGACGTTGAGGTTGTCGACGAACAGCCGCGGCGAGCCGCTTTCCAGCGAATACAGCACCGCCGCCAGCTCCGGGTTGCCGCAGCGCATGCGCACCTGCACGGCGACGCGCGGGAAGCGCTGCTGGCGCGCCTCGGTCAGCGGTGAGCGGTTGATGATCGCGCAGCTGCGGTTGCCGGGGCTGGCTTCGAGCACTGCGGTTTCCAGCCGCCGCACCAGCGCCGAGGTGGCCAGTTCCGGGCTGCGCTGCGGCATGAAGCCGGGCACGTTGGCCGACTGCGCGCGCTCGGCTTCCAGGCGCTTGCGCACTTCCGGGGCCTGCCGCAGCGCCATGCGTGCACGCAGGTCGCGCTGTTGCAGGTCGTCGATGCGCTCGCCCACCTGCAGCATCGGCACCGTCCACCAGGGGTGCACCAGCACCAGGTAGGCCAGCCCCAGCAGCGCGGCGAGGATGCCCAGCGCCAGCCAGCGGTCGCGGTCAGGGTTGGCCGGGCGCATTGGCCGCTCCGGTGTCCGCGGGGCCGTCGTCGATGGCGAGCTGCGCGGTCAGGGTGAACCGGTCGCGGCCGGTGCGGGGATCGGGCTGCAGCGCGCCGGTCAATGCCGGCGAGCGCCACAACTTCGAGCCTTCGAGCTGGCCGACCAGCGCCGAGGCCTCGCTGCTCTGGCCGATCAGCAGGATCTGGGTGCCCTCGATCGACAGCTTCTCCAGGTAGGTCGAATCGGGCAGGAGCCGGCCGAGCTCGTCCAGTACCTCGACCGTGGTCGGACGCGTCGCGCGGGCGCGCTGCAGGAAGCCCATGCCCTCGACCAGGTCCACGAGCTGGCGCTTCTCGGCCGCCACGCCGCGTGCTTCGCTGGCGCGGGCGTCGGCCTGCACCGCAAAGGCGTCGGCGACCGTGCGGCGGTTGGCGAGCAGCTGCCACATCGTCATGGCGACCGCGACCACCGCGATCGCCGCGAAGGCCCAGTTCCATGCGCGCCACGGATCGGCACGCCGGCGGCGCTGCGCCCCCGGCAGCAGGTTGATGCCCATCGGCGCGCCGTCGGCACCCGCCATGTCGATCCCGGCGACGGTGCCGGCCACGTTGCCCAGCGATGCCAGCGCGGCGTCCAGGACGGCGCGTGGGACGACCACCAGTTCGGCGTCGAGCTGGTCGCCCTTGCGTTCGACGATGCGCGCGTCGTAGTGCACGTCGGTGGCGGCGAACGGCGTCTGCCGGTCGATCTCGAACGCCACCACGTCGCGCAGGCGCTCGGCCGCGGCGGTTGGAAGCACCAGCCGGCGCCGCAGGCCCGCGCCCGCGGGCAGCAGCAGCCAGCGCGGCAGTTCGGCCACGCGCGGAGGCAGCAGCGATACCAGCAGTTGGTCGCCGTGCCCGGCCTCCTGCGCGGTCCACGGCAGCGAGCCGACCTCGCGCACGCCGTCCTCGCGCGCCAGCGCCAGCCGCAGCTCGTCGCCGCCGTGCTGCAGCAGCACGCGTTCATGGGCGAGCCCGAGGAGGCTGCGCAGGCGCGCCGGCAGCCAACTGGCCAGCGCATGCGTCCACCACGCCCAGAAGCCGCCGAGCCCCGGCCGCAGGCGCGAGCCCGCACGCCCCAGGCGCTGCCGGAGCGAAGGCGTCGCGGACGCGTTGTCGACTGCCGCCGTCATCGTGGTGCCGTGGCTCCCTGTTCCCATCGCAGTGCGGTGTAGGACGAACCGGGCACGTTCCCGATCCCCGCGCGCACGACCACCCGCAAGATCGCCTGACGGCCGTTCGGGAGCCGCGCACGGCTGTCGATACTATACGTGCCGGTGCCGCCGCCCAAGAACGCATCCTCGGGCGAAGGCGTGCGTGCCCGGCGCCGCGCGAGGATCGGCTCCGGGTCCTCGCCCAGCGCCTGCAGCACCTGCGCGCTGGCGAAGTTCGGGTCCGGCCGGGCCTGGCCGCTGTAAACGGTCAGCAGTGGCGCCACCTTGGCGTAGATCGCCGGGGTCATGCCCAGCACCTGCTCGACCTCGGCCACGGTGTCGAACGGCGCGTCCTTGGCGCCCCACGGCAGGCCGGCGCTGGCGTAGGCCGGATCCTCGGCGCCACCTTGCGGCTGGAACAGGTCGTCGCTGTCGCGCCAGTCGGCGATCGCGGCGGCGATCGCGGTCGCCTCGGCCTGGTCGACGCCGACCACCACGAACAGCCGCGCCAGCAGGTCGACATCGGCGGCGTTGAGGTCGACCTTGCCGGATTCGTCGACCGCTTCGATGCGCACCCGCGCGCCGCCGAACGCCCAGTCGTAGCGGCGCCCGTCGGCAAGCCAGCGCTGCCTCGGATCGGATTCGACCAGCCGGGTCAGCGCGTACTCGACGCCGGCGCGCGCGGCCTGCTCGGCCACGATGCCGCGGCTGAGGGTGCGGCCCTGCAGCTTCTCCATCTGCGCGGTCAGCGCGAACGCGCCCACCACCGCCGCCAGCAGCATGGTCAGCCACAGCACCAGCAGCAGCGCAACGCCGCGTGCGCGCCTCACCGGAACAGCCCCCCGGCGGCGCCGGCACCGGCCTGCGGCAGCGCGACCACCAGCTGCGGCCACGGCCGGCCGTCGGCACCGACGATGTCGATCGACACCTGGAGCGGCAGCACCCCCGGCTGCTCCCATTCGTCCTGCCATTCGCCGAGCTGGTTGTCCTGGTCCAGCCCGCGGTAGCGGAAGCGCACCTCGGACAGGTCGGCGGCCAGCGTGTCCGGCGGGCGCGGCTCGCGCGCGGGCAGCGCCTGTCCGGCGGCGACCATGGTGAACGACACCGCCAGGCGCAGGCCCTCGCCGTCGTCGAACACTTCCACGTCGTGCAGGTGCGGACCGCCGCGGCCGAGGTAGTCGGGCAGGTCGGCGACGAAGCGCATCCGCGTGGGCTCGCCGCTGAAACGGAACTGTTCACCGGTATCGGGCAGGGTCTCGAAGCCGATCGGCAGCGCCGAGGCGATGCGCCGGCGCAGGAAGCCATCGACCGCACGCATGCGCTCGCTGCGCTGCGACAGCTGTTCGCCGCGCTGCGCGGTCGCGGTGGCCGCGCGCACGGTGGCGAACGCGAGCGCGAGCCCGGCCGCGAGCAGCGTGGTGGCGATGAGGACTTCGATCAGGGTGAACCCCCGCTCCCCGCCCCCGCGACCCCGCCGACGGGACACCCATGGTGCCGTCGCCCCTTGCCGTCCCACAGTCCCCTCTCTGTGCCTTTCCGACACGACGCCAATGAGGCCGCCGGAACCGCTTGCAGCAGCGAATCGCCGGGACCTTGCTTCCACAACCGACGCCCGCCCCCGTACAACCCGGAAGGAGCCGTGGAAGCGGCCACGGCCGCGACAGCCTTCCGGCAGGAAGCATCGCGGCCATGGTCGCTCCCACAGGGCCACCCGCGCGGCCGCCTCCCGCAAGGCCTCCCGCACCCGGCCCTTGCCCTCCGTCCTCATGGCCCCTCCGGCTGCGCCAGCCGCAGCGACTGCAGGTCCAGCCGCTGGCGCGGGCCGCCCTCGCCCCACTCCACGTGCAGCGCCAGCAGCATCAGGCGCGCCGCGCCCGGCTCGATCGTGTCGCGTTGGCGCCGGGTGGGGTCGACATAGGGATCGATGCGCAGGGTCCAGCGGTAGCGGCCCTCCTCGAACTCGCCGTCGCGGCTACCCGGCTGCAGCGCCTCGCCGACGCCGACCTGGTCGAGCAGCGACTGCGCGTGCAATGCCGCGCGCCCGGCATCGGCCGAGTCGCGCACCTCGCGCACCGACCCCGACAACGTGCCCAGCAGCAGGGTCAGCGCCAGCGCCAGCACGGCGAAGGCGATGATCACCTCGATCAGGGTGAAGCCCCGCCCCCGCGAACGCATCGACTTGACGCCAATGATGCCGTCGGAACGGCTTGCAATAATGGATTGCCGGGGTTTTGCACGCGATGGTCGATCCCCAACCTGCCATCGGGGCCGCAGTCGCGTCCACACCCCTCCGGTTTTCGGACCGCAGCTCCCTGTCCCTGCCCGCGCGCCCATCTTCATCGCCCCGCGCGCGCCAGCGTCACTTCGCCGGTCAGCCAGGCCACGTCGACATTCCATGCCGCGCCGCCGCTGGCCAGCTGCACCCGGCCGCCGGTGGACGCGCCGTCGACGAAGAACACGATTGCACCGACCCCGGCCTGCGGTTGCACCTGCCGGGCGCCGGTGAAGTTGACCTCCAGCGCGGCGGGAATCTTGCCGTGGCGTCCGTTCGGCGCCTGCCAGGCGTGGCCGTGCGGATCGATGGTGAAGCGCTGCGGCTGGCCGGTGGCGATCGCCTGCGCACGGGTGTAGCGCAGGTTCGCCGCGATCTGCTTGGTACTCGATTGCAGTTGCATGCGCTGCGTGCCGCCGGTGGTGGCCATCGCGCCGAGCAGCACCGCGGCGGCGATGATCACCATCACCACCACGATTTCCAGCAGGGTGAAGCCGCGCTGCGCCGAGCGCAGCGGCGCGGTGGCAATGATGCGCCGTCCCCGCGAATTCACCGGTGCGGCACCCATGATGCCGTCGGAACGGCTTGCACCAACGAAGCCCCCCACAACCCGGCTCGCAGGCAACGGCTTGGCGCGGAGCGCCATCATGCCGGACTCGACAGCTCACACGCGCGCAGGCCGCTCTTGTGCAGGCGGAACCTGCCCGCCGAGCCACGCCCGCGCATCACTCGAACCGGATGTCGCCGTCGACGCTGGTACCGCCTTCCTTGCGGTCGGCGCCGAGGCTGACCAGGTCGAAGCCGCCGTTCTCGCCCGGCACCCGGTACACGAAAGGCGTGCCCCAGGGATCCTTGAGCGCCGATTCCTTCGCATACGGGCCGAGCCAGCCGCTGACGTTGGCGGGCTGCCGGACCAGGTCCTCCAGCGAGTTCGGCAGGCTGCCGGTGTCCATCTGGTAGGACTGGACCTGCTGGGCCAGCGTCTGCACCTGCGCCCTGGCCAGGTTGTGGTTGGCGCGATCGCCGCCGCCAAGGATCTTGCTGGCCGCGAAGGCGACGATGCCGCCGATCAGCACGGTGACGATGATGATCTCGATCAGGCTGAAGCCCGCCTGCGCGGCGGGGCGCGGCGAGCGGGTGAGGGAGCGGTGATTTCGCATGGGGGATTCCTCTTCTCTGGTGTGTCTGCAGATCATTCTGGACGCAGGCGGCTGGTCAAGGCACGTGGGCGCCGCTTCAGCCACGCGTTCTTCCAAGGATCGTGCCGCGCTTCAAGAGCTCGCGGCTGAAGCCGCTCCCACGGGGTTGTCTCCATTGTCGCCACTAGGAAATCGAGTTGGTCAGGTCGTAGATCGGGATCAGCACCGCCAGGATCACCGCGGCCACGACGCCGGCCAGCACCAGGGTGATCACCGGCACCAGCGCGGCGAGCATGCGATCCAGCGCCTGCCCGGTTTCCTGCTCGAAGGTGTCGGCGGTCTTGAGCAGCATGGTGTCGAGCGCGCCGGACTCCTCGCCCACCTGGATCATCTGCAGCGCCAGCCTCGGGAAATGCTTGCCGCGGGCAAGTGCGGTGGACAGGCCGATGCCGTTCCTGACCTCCTCCGCGGCGGCGTCGACGTCGTCGGCCAGGGTGCGGTTGAGCAGCACGTTCCGGCCGATGCCGATCGCGGTCAGCAGCGGCACGCCGTTCTTGAGCAGCGTGCCCAGCGTGCGCATCAGCCGCGCGGTGTCGAGCTTGGCGACCAGCGAGCCGGCCAGCTTGCGGCGCAGGATCCACTCGTCCAGGCGCGCGCGGAAGGCGGGATCGCGGCGCTTGCGGTCGAACCACCACAACAGCAGCGCCGGTACCACGAGCAACACGATCCACCAGTCGCGCACGAACAGCCCCAGTCCGAGCACGACCTTGGTGAACCACGGCATCGGCGCATCCAGGCTCTCGTACATGCCCGCGAACTGCGGCACCACGTAACCGAGCAGGAACAGCAGCGACCCGCTCACCATCACCAGCAGGATCGCCGGATAGATCAGCGCGTTGACCACGCGCCCGCGCAGCGCGTTGCTGCGCTCGTAGTAGTCGGCCAGGCGCTGCAGGGTTTCCTGCAGGCTGCCCCCCGCCTCGCCGGCGCGCACCATGTTGATGTACAGGCGCGAGAACGCGCCATGCTGGCGTTCGAGCGCGGTCGACAGCGACGCGCCGCCACGGACGGCGTCACGGATGTCGGAGACGGTACGCCGGGCGGTCTCGTCCTCCGGCAGTTCGAGCAGGATGCCTAGCGCCCGGTCCAGCGGCTGTCCGGCACCGAGCAGCGTCGCCAGCTGCTGGGTGAACTGCACCAGCCTTTCCCCCCCGAAAGGCTTGGGCTTGAACAGCGTGCGCCACACCGGTTCGCCACCGCCCTCCCCCGCCGGCCGGGCTTCGATCGGCAGATGGCCCTGCTCCTGCAGGCGCAGCACCACCTCGGCGTCGCTGGCGGCTTCCATCTGGCCGTTCAGCGTTTCGCCGCGGGTGTTGAGGGCTTTGTAGTGGTAGAGGGGCATTCGTCTGGGGCTGGG
>PJTQ01000664.1_pt1 | contig 15856 bp, 11 predicted proteins | sample 1512231 | NCBI WGS metagenome assembly PJTQ01 (sample SAMN08177688, study PRJNA422409) | Soil metagenome, whole genome shotgun sequencing project. | isolation source: Soil (3) enriched on wood chips | place: USA: Madison | collected 2015-01-15 | reverse complement strand
GTGAGGTCCGGTGATGGCGGAAGGACGTGGCAAGGCCCCTATTATCCGCCACACGTCGAATCTGAAAGGTATTTTAATGCCCACGGGAAACCCGTGCCTGCCTATAATCGAGGTGCATTGTTTGAAGCTAAGGACGGTAGAATCCTATGGATTGTCGCTGCACACGATCGTATGAAAAAGACTTCCAACCACTTGCTGGTATCGCACGATAAAGGATTGAGTTGGGAGTACTCGGGCGTAGTAGCCAATGATCAAAATGTATCATTTAATGAAGCATCCGTGATCGAAACACCTAAAGGTGATATCGTTGGCTTTCTCCGCACCGCCGGTTACGATGACCAGGCCGTCATCACCAGATCTAGTGACGGTGGAAAAACGTTCGAATGGCAATCTATGGGGTTTCAGGGACATCCGCTTAATGCTTTACAATTACCGGATAACCGTGTTTTGGTCACGTACGGCTATAGACATAAACCCTATGGCATCCGTGCGCGGGTATTAAACGCAGAATGCACAGATTGGGACACCGCGCAGGAAGTCATTTTAAGAACCGATGGCGGGAATTCGGATATTGGGTATACATGGCCAGTCCAGCTAGACGAGCATCGTGTTTTGGTAGTTTACTATTACAATAAAGAAAACGGATTGAGGTACATCGCTGGAACAATCCTAGAATTGACTGACAGCAAATAGTTGGTTTTGTTCGATACCTATTTGATGTTATCGGATAGACCAATACCTGCCGAATTCTTCCTATGAAACGTTAATGATGCGTCATGATACCGACGATTTTTCGGAAATCACATACTATTTTTTAATGGGCTTGAATCGCGGAAATATTGTACTACTAATGTAAAGAAAAGTAGTAGGGAGCCTTCTGTCGTGCGCCTATCTTTGAATACAAGTTCACCAATTATACGATATTAATTTTTGAGAATATTAGTTGCGGGAGGCCTGCAGCATTAGGGAATGCATGTAGGAGTGTAGGTTCGAATTAGTATTTAAAAATGTAAAAATTATGCAATTATGAAAATTAGTTTTATCCAATTGAATGGGGGCAGTCACGTTGGCTCTTCAGCCATTCGAAAGCAGTTCGGGGCTTTTGCATTCCTGTTCGGCCTCATCATGTTGTCCGTTTTATTTACCGTGGGGCAAACAGTTGCACAAACGCGAATCAGTGGGCGTGTTGTCAACGGTTTGAACGAACCGCTATCGGGAGTTAGCATAATCATATTGGGTACGACTGTGGCCACCTCTACAGGTGATGATGGGTCATATCAAATTACAATCCCATCGGGGAGTAGTATTGTAGTGTTTAGCTATGTTGGTATGGTTACTCAGCGAATCACGTTCAATGGTCAACAGACAATCAATGTTGTGATGGAAGAAGACGGCCAAAACTTGGAAGAGGTGGTTGTCGTTGGATACGGTACGCAAACACGTGATAAGCTAACGACGTCGATATCTAAGGTCGACAATAAAGTATTGGAGAACACACCCTTTACCAATGCTGGATCTGCACTTCAGGGTGCTGTCGCCGGTCTACGGGTCCAAACGACATCAGGACAACCAGGAGATGCGCCGCGTATCATTTTAAGGGGTGGGACATCAATTAATAATCCAGATGGAGCCGCTCCATTGTATATTATAGATGGGGTGATCCGTAGTGGCGGATTGAACGATATTAATGCTAGTGATATAGAGTCCATTCAGGTTTTAAAAGACGCTGCTTCAACAGCCATTTACGGGGCTAGGGGATCGAATGGGGTTGTCATCGTGACTACCAAATCCGGGAAATCGGGTAGAACGGATATTAACTACCGTTATGATGTTTCCGCCGCAGACGCCTCGCGCGTATATGAATATGCCTCCGCTGCTGACTATATAAAATACGGGCGATTAGCAGTAGCTAGGCAAGCGGTCGTTAACCCATCTGTAGCCAGTATGCTGGAGCAATCACAAGCTTTTGGTACGGGCAATGACCTAACCAATAATACCGGTTATACTACGATGTATTTAACGGACGAAAATTCTTATTTGTTGAACGAAGGATGGCAAAGTATCCCCGATCCAATTGATCCAAGTAAGACTATTGTCTTTAAAGAAACGGTGTACCAGGATTTAATTTATCAAACGGGAATAACTCACAACCATAATTTAGGTGTTTCGGGAGGATCCGAACGCGCTACATTTAATGCAGGATTGGGATATGTAACAAGCGAGGGCGTTACCATTTCAACCGGATATAGCCGTTTAAGTCTGAATGCTAATGGTAGCCTAAAGGTTCGTGACAATCTGAAGATTAATTCCAGGTTGCTTTATTCCAACAGAACAGCTAATGCGGTCTCTAATTTATCTGCGATTTTTTACCGGTCGGCTTCGCTGCCGGGTACTGCGAAATATCAATTTGAAGACGGTACGATGGCTCCGGGCCGTGGACTTACCATCGGAAACCCACATTATTTTCTTCGAGGACCGCATGCACCGCAAGGTCGAAATAATTTGGAACGCTTGACACTTTCTGTCAGCGCACATTGGGATATTTTGGATGGCTTGTATTTTGAGCCCATCATTTCGTTAAATAAGAATGTGGGCGACATCTATTCTTTTCAACCCACTTATCTTAATGGCGTAGGTGCACTGGTTACTTCTAGGGTGTCTTCGGCTTCATTAAACAAAGAAACACAATATCAGGCTGACGGCGTTTTGACTTATTTAAAGTCATTTGATAATGGAGACCACAACTTGGATGCAAAGTTGGGATTCTCGCATTTTCAACGCAATTTATATACAATGTCTGCTACTGGCCAGGGTGCGGCCACCGATTTGATACCTACGTTGAACGCTTCATCAACTCCCACAGTTATTGGCGGTACTGATTCGGATTTAATCATACAGGGCTTGTTCTCAAGAATCAATTACGATTATCAATCCAAATACCTGTTATCACTGAATGCACGCTATGACGGTGCGTCTAACTTGGGTGCAGATTACCGATTTGGTTTTTTTCCAGGGGTTTCATTGGGATGGAATGTACATCGTGAGGCATTTTGGAAGGTGGCTCCTGCTGCAATTTCCGACTTAAAGCTTCGAGCAAGCTATGGAATCAACGGAAATATCAGTGGACTTAGTGATTTTCAGGCTCAAGGAAATTATTCGGTTAATACGCGTTACGATGGGCAGTCATCGATTATCGCGGTTGGGATGCCAAATGCTAATCTTCAATGGGAAGAGTCCAAGACATTGGATTTTGGGCTTGACGTCGGTTTGTTTAACAGGCGGGTCAGTTTAATCGCTGATTACTATATTCGGAATACCGACAACCTGCTTACCGCAGTTAGCCTGCCCCCGTCTTCCGGATATTCTTCTATTACCACAAATCTAGGGTCGCTGCGGAACATTGGGTATGAATTTGAGTTGCAAGCTAATGTGTTAAATCCGAAGTCTGCTGTGCAATGGACGTTGGGGTTAAACGCAGGCTACACGAAAGCTACGATTACGAAATTGCCGGATAATGGTATCGAAAATAACCGAATTAGCGGGGTATACGTTTATGATCCCGAAATCGGGGACTATGCTTGGCGTGGTGGTCTTCAAGAAGGGGGACGGATTGGTGATATGTACGCCTATCAAATGGCAGGTGTTTATGCAACGGATGCAGAAGCCGCTAATTCAGGAGTGCTGGATACGTATGGTTCGGCTGTGGATAAGACAAAATTTGGTGGCGACGCCTATTTTGTGGATGTGGATGGCAATAATACTATCAATTCGTATGACCAAGTTTACCAGGGCAATCCTTATCCTACTTGGACTGGTGGTATCACCAATTCGGTAAGTTATAAGAATTTATCGTTGTATACACGGTTCGATTTCACAACTGGCCATACGATTTACAATTATGCTGCACTCTTTGCTGATGGCCACCTTCAGGGCGATGCGCTCCCTACTGCGGAATATATTAGTAAAATGTGGAAAGAGCAGGGGGATGTTACATCGGTTCCTCGATATGTTAGGCACAGTGCTACTGGGAATCACCGACCAAGCTCATATTACTATCAATTGGGCGACTTTTTGTCCATCCGAGAAGTAACGCTGTCTTATGTGCTTCCGCAGACGCTGACTAGCCGCATCAAGCTAAGTCAGGTTCGGCTAAACGCTACCGGTAACAATCTGTACTATTTCACGAAGTATTTTGGACCGGTGCCGGAAGAGGGCGGTACAGACAATGGGCATTATCCGATACCACGTACCTTTAGTTTCGGTATAAATGTTTCGTTTTAAATTGATAAAAAGAATTACGATGAAAAAGATAGTTGGTTTTTGTTTTGTTTCACTTATCTTATCTACATCTTGCGAAAAAGCTGTCGAGGTAGATCCGATAAGTGTAATTACAGCGTCCTCATTTTGGAAGACTGCCGATGATGCTAAAGGTGCGTTGATCGGTATGCATGATCTCTTTCGGGGCACAACAAATGAGCATTTTTTTATGATGGGCGAGGCTCGTTCAGAGGCGATGACATCCGCTACCGCCGGCACGGTTGGTTATGATAAATATTATAACCAAACCCTTACGGCTGCCAATCCTGGTCCCTCTTGGCTTGCTTTCTATCAGACCATTAATCAGGCCAATTTGATCCTAAAATATGTTCCGGGTATTTCCTTCCCTTCGGAAGCCGATAAAAATAGGATATTGGCTCAAGCTTACACGATGCGTGCGTTTGTTTATTTTACGATGGTCAAAACTTGGGGGGGTATACCAATACGTACAGAACCTACCGAAAGTTACGATCCGGCATCTATACAAATCCCCCGTTCATCCATGGAGGAAGTATTCACACTTGTTAAATCAGACCTTGACCAAGCGCTAAGCTTGTATCCTGATAACTCAATTCCTTCCGGCCGAACACTATGGTCTAAGCCTGCCGCTAATGTGTTAAAAGGGGATGTTTATCTGTGGACTGGTAAAGTGTTGAACGGCGGAGTTTCGGATTTTAATGTAGCTTTATCAGCCCTGACAGAGGCCAATTCCGCTGATGTTGGTTTGCTTGAAGATTACAGCCAAGTATTTGCATATGACAATAAGGGTAACCGGGAAGTGCTTTTCGCTGTCCGGTATGAGGTCATCGAATCTGTGCATAATTATTTCATGTATATGTATATCAATGATCCAGGCCTTGCTGTTAGCGCGGAAACAAGGGAAATGATTGGGACTGTTGGGACTGGAAATACAGGGAATAGTATTATGCAGGTTTCTGCTCTGGTTAGAGATCAATTTACTGACGATGATCAGCGTAAGCTGGGTACCTTCTTCGAAATATACAATACTTCTGGAACGTTCGTTTCTGCAATCACGACCAAGGGAAGTGGTATCGTAGATAATGGGACAAGGCATTTTAAAAATGATGTGGTCATCTATCGATATGCAGAACTATTGCTGCTTTTGGCTGAAGCGAAAAATGCATTGGGTCAAGATCCGTCGGCTGAGATGAATGCAATTCGGCAACGCGCTTATGGCGAGTCATTTGCCAATCATATGTTTGTGAACGGGCCACAAGCTGCAAACGATGAGGCCATTTTGAGGGAGCGGCTTTTAGAGTTAACTACAGAAGGTAAACGCTGGTGGGATTTGATACGTTTCGATAAAGTCTTTGATTTAGTGCCAGCGTTGCAGGGAAAATCATCACAACGGCACTTACTTTTGTTTCCAATTGGGAATTCAATACGGAGTTTAGAACCTCTTGTAGTAGAAAATAGTGGTTGGGAAGAATAGGTCAGTGTGTATACGGTGTTAAGTGTATATTGTGTTAAAGAAAGAAAAATGAAAATCAGTAGTGCATTCCTATTAATTTTTGCCTGGATATCCAGTATTCAAGGTGTATACGCACAGACAGCATTGAAGGTGTCAGCCCATACGTTTGCCATACAACCGAAAGTGGGTATGGTCGCTTCTCACACCAGGTCTGGGGTCTTGATTGATGCGGTGTATGGTGACTTGAAAACTACCCTTACCTTATTTGAGAGCCGCGGAAATCGCTTTTTATTGGTGACATCTGCATTGGGCATAGATGGGTATCTGAGAGCACCGATTATTAAATTGGTACAAGAGCGACTTGCTTTATCGTCGGATGCCATCGTTACCTCCTCTTCGCATAGTCATACCGTGCCATGGCTTTGGGTTGATGAAAACAACGCACCAGAAAAGGGCACTCCTCAACAACTTTCGTGGGAGGTAGGGATGGATTTTATTAAAAAATTTCGTGCCGGTTTAAGTCTTTTGGAAAAGAGCTTGCAACCCGTATCGGTTGAATGGGGTGTTGTAGAGGAAAATCGGATAAGTTACAACCGGAGGGGTGTTTACCTCGATGGAGATACTTATTTCATGCGCGAAGAAGATCGGCAGTTGGTTGGCGAGGGATATACCGGGACAATAGATCCCGACGCATCGTTGGTGGTATTCAAGCACGCAGAAACCGGGAATCCGATTACCGCCTTGACGATGTTTGCTTGCCACCCCGTGGTGGCTTACAATCCTGAAAAAATGTTTACCTACGGACAATTCCCTCAAGTTGCGTCCGATATGGTATCCGCACATTTTGGGGGCATTCCAGTGGGATTTTTGCAAGGAACCAGTGGAGATATTAATGCTAAGTACATGCTCACCGGAACCATGGAACAGGCAGAGCAAGCCGGGAAATCCCTAGGCGAAACCTTATTGATCGCTGCAAACTTTTTGCAACCATCAAAGCGCAGCGGAATGGATTGGAGCATGGAGACCGCTTTTATTCCTTACGATCGGTTGCCATCTCTCTATGACCTTGAGCAAAGTCTAGCCGAAATCGACGACTTTGTCAAGCGTGGCAATGCGGGTGACGAGAACACGCTTCGTTGTGTGGGAATGAACTTCCCTCGCGCGCTAACACCGCCATACCGTGCAAATTTGATATTAGGGGTTCGGGATTGGTATGTTTGGGCTATTGAACAGCACAAGCAAAATCTGCTTTATCAATTGCCTACACATTTGCCTATGCGTATCTTCACGGCCCGGTTTGGTGATGTAGGTTTTGTCGGCCTGCCTTACGAGCCCTTTGTCAAGACAGGACTTAAAATCAAGCGAGAAACTCATCTGCCATTGGTTTTGGCAGCCGGTTATACTAATGGTACAATTGGGTATATTTCTGATGCATCGGCTGTAGCTGATCGAGAGTACATGTCTGGGTATTTTAGGTATCGGAAAAACGTACCACCCTATAAAGCGCCAGCTGGTGATGCCGCCGCTGACGTGGCGATTAATCAATTGAATCGATTTGCGCGATGACTAACCAGCACGACATGCGTAACTGTATTTTGGGGTCGGATACCATTATCGAACCCAATGTGATTCTTGGGTATACGTATCTGAATGCGAAAGAACCCGTTAGAATTGGCAGTCACACCCATATTCATTCTGGGACGGTTATTTATGCCGATACATTAATCGGAAGCCATTTTACTGCTGGACATAACGTGACTGTCCGTGCTCATTGCAAAATTGGCGACCGCGTGGTCATTCTTCACGGGAGCACGCTTGAAGGTAATATTGTTATCGGAAAAGGGGTGAAAATCATGGCACATGTATATTTGCCGAGCCAAACAGAGATTGGCGATATGGTATTTATCGGCCCAGGCGTCAACGTCTTGAACGCAAGAATCCCGATGCGTGTTAATGGATTGAATGGCGTGCGTATCGGTGAACATTCCGTGATTGGCGGGGGTGTGACATTGCTTCCTGGTATTTCCATTGGCCGTAATTGCGTTATAGGAGCTGGTGCGGTAGTAACGAAAGATGTACCAGACAATACGCTCTCTTTTGGAAATCCGGCGCGAAATACCCCTATGCCAACTGAGTTTGGTACGATTAACGATCCCGAACAGATTTTTCGAGGACGTGACCTATGGAATAATCAACCGGACGACAGCTGGGAAGAAGAAGAATTTCCAGGTAAGGAACTTTGGCAAACTTTACGAAATAAAAAATAAAAAACGAACAGATGTTAAAGATGAATAGAAGACAGACTTTTTTCGGCTTACTCACAGGAGTGGGACTGATGTTGGCTTGTGTAGGAGGAAATACCGAACAAGCAAGTTCAGGGGAAGAACAGGAAGGTTTATTTAAAGTGATTTCCAAAGGGGGTGATTCTGGAGATTACCAGGCATTTACTGATGCAGTTCGATTAAAAAATGGAGATATCTTGGTGGTGTTTTATGCTGGGGACGGACACGTTACCTATCCGAGTGAGCAATACCCTAACGCTGGGCGGCTTTGCATGGTTCGTTCTACAGATCAAGGGAAAACGTGGAGCGCACCGAAAACTGTTGTCGATGATGAGGCCGATAACCGTGATCCGCATATTGCTCAGATGAGTGATGGCACAGTAGTGTTGACGTTTTTTAATACCTTATTCGGAGATACGATTGCGCGTGATTTCGGGAAGGAGACGCCGATACATTACAAGCAGCAACACCGTGAACGCCGTAGTGGCGGTATTCATTTCATCCGCTCGTTTGACAACGGTGAGACCTGGGAAAGTTCTTCTACCCAAGTGCTTACAGGTGGTGTGAATCATGCTTGTTCTGCTCCCATGCGTGAACTTCCGGATGGCACTTGGCTATATCCAGCCTATCATCAAGGAGCAAAAGAGGCGTGGGGTACCGTTATCCATTCTCCAGATAAAGGAAAAACGTGGGGTCCGCCTGTGTTTATCGGAAACGAATCGAGTGCATATTTGCCAGCCGAGACTGATATTATTCAGTTAAAAGATGGAACGTTGTATGCGGCGTTAAGAGGATCTATCAAGGATGGGGACCTCATGCATTTTGCAATTAGTAACGACGAAGGAAAAACATGGGGACCGGCTGAAAGTATCGGTTTTCAAGGGCATGCTCCTCATTTCTTGCGTCTGTCTAATGATGCTATTGTCATGACTTATAGGGCTTTTCGCGATGATAGTGATTCTAAAAGTGGTTATACGGGATTCAGAATATCATTTGACGAAGGTAAGACATGGAGGGGGCCTTATTTAATAGACGAGTTTTGGGGTGCATATGCGGCCACAGTTGAATTAGACGACCACTCGTTGCTGATTTCGTATTACGAGGAAGGGGAAGATAGTGCGGTTAGGGTGGTCCGAGTGGAAGCGCCAGCAACGTCTGATACTTCAATTCCACATGAATTGCCAACTCCGTTAAAAAGATTAGTGCTTTAATTTGAATACAAAGATTTTCATTACTACCGCATTGGTTATGTTGTCGTCCGGTAGGCTGGTGTCGCAAGAAAGTACATTGAAGCTGTATAGAGAACAGAGTATAAAAGACCTTCGGCAACTGATGGAGGAACAGTCGGAGTGGATTAAAGTGCACGCCGCTGAGTTCTTGTTATGGGAGAACGAGGCTACTGCCGAGGTCCGGGAAGTGTTTATAGAACAAAACAGGTTGTTTGGAGACCAATCCCCTTACCGAATCGGGATATGGAGGGTACTGGCCCAAGCAGCTAACGATGGCGATGAACGCTTGCACTGGATCAATAAGGTTGCGGCAGTATACGCCGATTGGGAAGCTCCAGACCGATTACATGCAATAGAGACGTTAGCCAAACTTCGTTATCCGGTTATTTCTGTGGACTCGCTAAACAAGGTCGCTGGGTCGCTCATGAATGCGTTCTCACTCTATCAACTGTGGAATTTGGCATATCAGCCTAGCATTGATCGCGTCAACATAATCGAATCTTTGGTGTCGTGTATCGAGCAATCCGTTACCGTCCTTCAACATCGGCCTAATGTGCTGGTCGCTTCATTTGTGCTACGCTACTTGGGGCCTCTTCAATCCGGAATATGGCAAAGATTGGCTGCGATTACACAATCCGCGGAATTGGAAACCTCATTGTATGCCAATCTGTTGGCGACACTATGGATTACCCAGCCTCCATCTGATTCAGAGAACGAACGAATACACAGGCTTTTGACCCGGCTAGCTGATGATTCGGTTGGGATTAATCAGGTGTTATTAGCCTTCGCTTCCCATGGCTCTGCCGAACAATGGAACAATATCCGTGCATGGTATGATAGGCTGAGGGACAAAACATCGTCCGGTTATAACGCTGATATACACGCATCTGCAGCATACGCGATACTCTCGTTTACAACTAGCAACGAAGAATAAATGCTCAATCAGAAATCATATTACCCTTGGTTATTAGTCGCCTTATTGTGTGTCGTGGGAGCGTTGAATTATCTTGATCGGATGATCATCACCACAATGCGCGGCAGTATCGTCGAAGCGATACCCATGACGGATGCACAATTTGGATTACTCTCTTCTGTTTTCCTTTGGGTTTACGGTTTTGCCAGTCCTTTTGCAGGTTTTTTGGCGGATAAATTCAGTCGGAGTAAAGTAATCATTGTGAGTCTATTTGTTTGGTCGTTGGTTACCTGGCTGACTTCACTAGCTACTTCGTTTGAGCAGTTGTTGGCAACGCGAGCGCTAATGGGCATTAGTGAAGCCTGCTATATTCCAGCTGCGCTGGCACTGATTGTTGATTACCATAGTGGTAAGACTAAATCCACAGCAACGGGGCTTCACATTGGAGGGGTTTACGTCGGTCAGAGTTTGGGTTTTATCGGTGCATGGCTAGCAGAGACTCATAGTTGGAATTATGCTTTTTCTGTATTTGGTATCATTGGGGTTGGCTATGCGTTTGTTTTGCTGTTTTTAATTAAAGATAAGAAAAGGGATTCAGGTGTGATTACATTTAATGAATCCGTAACAAAAAAAGAAACAATAGGTTTCTTTGATGCCGTGGCACAATTGTTTAGAAACCGCATGTTTAATTTGGCCTTGTTAGTTTGGGGGTTGGCAGGAGCAATAAGCTGGATGATTAACGGATGGTTGCCTACTTACTATCAAGAACAATTTAGTCTATCGCAAACAGAAGCGGGCATCTACGCAACCGCATATTTTTTCCCAGCGATGTTGGCCGGTGTGATATTAGGAGGAGCCATAGCTGATTGGTGGTACCGGAAGAATAGCAGCGCTCGGGTATTGCTTCCAGCTATCGGTTTCCTTATTGCAGTGCCTGGCGTATTCATTGCTAGTTACACGCCTATCTTATGGGTTACCGTACTTGGATTTACCACCTACGCGTTCGTCCGACCATTTCTGGATGCCAATATGATGCCCATCTTGGATATGATAGCGGATAAGCGCTATCTCGCTACCGGGTATGGTATATTAAATCTCTGTGCTTGTGTAATTGGTGGTATCGGCATCTACGTTGCTGGAGTATTGCGAGACGGGAACATCAATCTGAGTTTGGTTTTTCAGGTGGCGGCACTGACGATGATTCTTTGTGCCTGGTTTTTGTTCCGGATGTTGCCACGGAAAAAGCAGGCGTAGTGACCATTTTAAAAGACTAACTTTAAAATGTATATGACGAATCAACTAAAAGGCGTATGGGGTACTATTCAAGTGCCATTTGATAAACGCGAAAATGTTGATTATGTATTGTTGGATGAGCAGATTCAGTACTTGGGAGCTACGTCGTTGCACGGTGTTTATTCGAATGGTACGGCCGCTGAGTTCTTTAACCAAACTGAAGATGAATTTGATGATATTCACGCATTGTTGGCAGCGCGCTTAAATGTCGCTAATAAACCTTTTCAGATCGGTGTAAGTCACATGAGCCCTGTTGTTTCTTTAGAGAGGCTTAAGCGTGCCAAGCATTTCGACCCCCAAGCATTCCAGCTTATTTTTCCGGATTGGTTATGCCTGAATACACAAGAACGGCGTGCCTTTCTAGCTCGTATGCTTGCAGAAGCAAACCCGATACCAATTGTGCTCTACATGCCGGGACATGCAAAGAACAGATTAAATTTCAGTGAACTATCAGCACTGTCGGCGGAATTTCCGGGTTTGGTCGGAGTGAAAATCGGCAATGTTAATCCCGAAGAATACGATGCGGCGAGAAGCTTGAATCAGCAGCTTTCGGTGTTCATCCCCGGCCATCATATGGCCACGGGGATAATTCAAGGTATTGGTGCGGGATCATATTCAAATGTAGCTTGTATCAATCCCAACGCAGCAAGGTATTGGTATAACACGATCGTCGCCAATGATACCTGTGGGTTCGCCATAGAAAGGTCTATCCAGCTTTTTTTTAATCAGGAAATTATCCCCTTGGCTTCGCAGGGATATTCGGACCCGGCGTTGGATAAATTATTAGCCGCCATCGGAGGGAAAGTGCCCGGCAATGCAATGTTGCGGTGGCCCTATCAGAGTTTTGAAAGCCATCAAGTGATTGCCATTCGTGAGGTGGGAAAACGAATGCTTCCATTGTTTTTTGAAGATTAATGTAAAAAAGTGTAGATGAATTGTTTGATGGAAAGAGATGTTTCGAACCCTAGTAAATGGGTTTGCCCTAGTTGTTTTAGTATATTCGTTTGATTTATCAAGCGATAAGTCAGGAAGGTAAATTATTAGTTTCTGATCGATTTATGAGAAAAAGTAAAATTCTTGAGTTAATGCGGAATGGCCAACGAGCTAGTTGCTTCAAGGTCAATCTCAAAGACGCCCAATCTGTCGAGATAGCGGCTATGTCTGGTTTCGATTGTATATGGGTCGATTTGGAACATATCGGACAGGAATGGTCGGTTATCGCTTCACATGTTTGGGCAACTAAAGCGCACAACGTGGATCTGATGGTGCGTGTGCCGCGCGGCTCGTACAGCGATTATATCAAGCCCCTGGAGATGGACGCTACGGGCATCTTGGTACCCCATATCATGGGTGTTGAGGATGCTAAGAAAGTGATTCGAATGACAAGGTTCCATCCGGTAGGCAGGCGTCCCATCGATGGCGGCAATGCTGATGGCGCATACACAGCCATGGATTTCAACGAATACCTGGAGACGGCCAATCGGGAGCGTTTTATTGCGTTACAGATAGAAGATCCCGAACCGCTGGACGAACTAGAAGAAATCGCCCAACTGGAAGGGTTTGATATGCTCTTTTTTGGTCCCGGTGACTTTAGCCAGGGGATAGGTGCGCCCGGCCAGTGGGACCACCCATTGCTGGTGGAGACGCGTAGACGTGTGGCAGAGGTGGCTAACAAATACGAGAAATTTGCTGCCACCGTGGGTTCAGCATCCAACTTGCAGGAACTTTTGGATATGGGATATCATTTCGTCAGCGTTGGTGCCGATGTCGTAGGTCTTAAAAACTATTGCCAAGACATTGTATCGGCGTTTGGCAAGACGGGAGCGACAGGGAAATCCTATTTAGAGCAATAGGTGAATATGAAGAAGCAGAAACTTGGAAATACGGAAATAGAGGTGTCTGAGGTGGCCTTTGGTGGGGTGGAGATAGGCGTTCCTTATGGTATAGGTGTCAAAAGCGAAGCAGATATGCTCGGCGATAGCGATGCGATTCGCTTGCTTCACAGCGCGGCGGATGAAGGAATCAACTTTTTTGATACCGCCCGTCTTTACGGTGAGAGTGAACGGATCATGGGTGAAGCTTTTCATGACCGGCGGCAGGACATTGCATTGGCGACGAAGTGCCGACACCTGAGGAAGCCCGATGGGAAGTTGATTGCACGAGTTGGCCTTGATCGGTATATACGAGACTCATTGACGGAGAGTCTAACGATGTTGCAGACCGATTATATTGACCTCTACATGGTACACTACGCCGATATGGAGATTCTAGAAATCGAAGAAGTAGCCGCTGTATTTACCAGATTGAAGGAAAAGGGCGTAGTAAGGGCGATAGGTGTTTCTGTATACAAACCTGAAGAAACCAAGCGGGCGATAAGTAATGGTATATGGGACGCAATCCAACTTCCATTTAATTTAATGGACCAAAGCCATGGCGTGTGTTTTGGTGAGGCCTACCAACAGGGAGTTGGTGTTATTGTACGGTCGGTGCTCATGCGGGGGATGTTGACCGATAGGTCTGGCACCATGCATTCGGCTCTGGCAGGCGTTGAAAAACATATTGCTCAGTACCGTGGGCTAGCAAAGGAGGGTTACACCGGACTCTCTCAATTAGCCACTCGGTTTGCATTAGCGCATGAAGCCGTATCATCTGTGCTGGTGGGTATCGACAAGCAACAATACCTGTTGGACGCCGTTGACGCTATGCGGGGAAGCAAAATGGACAATGGGTTAAGGCAGCGGTTGCAACAGCTCGCTTATCCGGACCCCAGCTTTTTAAACTTAGCCCAGTGGGATAAAAACGGGTGGATATGATAAAAATAGGTGTAATTGGCATGAGTGAAGGCAATGCCCATCCATACTCATGGTCGGCAATTATTAATGGACAATTTGATGGTTCGGAAATTCGCCGAGCGGGTTATCCGGCGGTGGTTGCCTATTTGAATGCTAACAATGATACATTAGGTATTCCTGGAGCAGTCGTTAGCCATGTGTGGTGTCAAGATCGACCCATATCCGAAAGTATAGCGCGTTCTTCCGGTATCATCCACGTGGTTGGCCACTTCACGGATATGATCGGCCAAGTAGATGCAGTTATATTGGCACGGGACGATCCCGAGAATCACCGGGCGATGGCACACCCCTTCATTGAAGCGAATATTCCGATTTTCATTGATAAGCCTTTGGCGTATTCGTATGAAGATTTGGAGTGGTTTTCTGAGCAGGTGGCTAAGGGGAAATTTATGATGTCCTGTTCCTCCATGCGGTATGCCAATGAGTGCCGGATCGCCAAGCAGGAGCTAGGTTCGTTGGGTCCAATCGAACTCGTGACTGCCGTAGGCAAAAAGGATTGGAAGAAATATGGTATCCATTTATTGGAGGCTGTGTTTGGTGTGTTGGGTGATCCAATATCCGAGTGCGTCCAGCACATAGGTGAGTGGGGTCGAGAAATAGTTTATGTGCGGTTAGTGGGTGGAGCAGACGTGACACTACACTTGTTTAATGAGATTTCAGGAACATTTCAGGTTACCTTCTTCGGTCGGCAGGGATGGAAGTCGGTAGACATTCGGAATTCTTATTCCATGTTTCGGGACAATTTGATTGAGTTTGTCCGATCGGTGGAGGAGGGTAAACCACGTCTGGATTTTGAAAAGACTTTGCGATTGATGACGATAATTATCACGGCCGACGAAAGCCGAAAGCAGGGAGGAAAACGGATATCAGTACAATAAAATGAACGTAATAGAATTATTAAGTCTGAAGGGTAAGGTCATCTTAGTCACCGGGGGCTCAGGTAAGTATGGTCAGTGTATCGTCGAAGGATTGGCCGAGGCAGGAGCGACGGTCGTTACGACATCGCGTCAGTTGCAGCGAGCCGAGGAAACGGCTATAGCTTTCCGGGATCTTGGTCACGATGTCCATGCTATGGCCGTAGATCAGTCCAGGCCTGCAACCATAGACGTCTTGAAAAGACAGTTGGTCGAGCGTTTTGAACGGTTGGACGGCTTTGTGAACAATGCCGTGTCCCGGCCGATGAGCGGCTACGATGCTTCTTTAGTACAGTTTGCAGAATCCATGGCAGATAATGCAACCGGCATGTTTCACTTGCTTCGGGAACTAACAGCCTTAATTGTGGCGTCCGGCGGAGGCAGCGTTATTAATAGCGCTTCTATGATGGGAATGAAAGGTCCGGATCTGTCTAATTATGAGGGCACGGACATGGGTAACCCGCCGCCGGATTATTTCTTTCACAATGCGGGGCTTATTAACCTCACGCGTTACATGGCGAGGATCCATACGGGTAAAAATATACGCTTCAATTGTATCAGCCCCGGCGGGTTATTCAACAACCAACCGGAGCAATTCCTTAAAAACTATTGCAAGAAAGTTCC
>PJTQ01000651.1_pt1 | contig 16097 bp, 12 predicted proteins | sample 1512231 | NCBI WGS metagenome assembly PJTQ01 (sample SAMN08177688, study PRJNA422409) | Soil metagenome, whole genome shotgun sequencing project. | isolation source: Soil (3) enriched on wood chips | place: USA: Madison | collected 2015-01-15 | reverse complement strand
CGCGCGTCGCGCGCATCGTCGAGCGCCGCGACCCAGCGCACGCGTCGGCGCACGCCGTCCCAGAGGGCCGGGTCGGGAGGGGCGGGGGGCTTGCCTGCAAACAGGCGCCGGATCAACGCACGCACGCGCGTGCGGTCAGCGGAACATGCCCGGCAGGAAGCTGTGCCAGCGCGGCGGCCGGATGTCGCCGATGCCGTCGCTGGGCTGGCGCACGCTGGGCTTGGCCTTGGCGGGCTTGGCCGCGTGCGCGGCCGGCTGGGCGCCCGCGGTGGCCGGGTGGACGGTGTCGTCCTGCGCGGCTTCGGTGTCGTGGCAGCCGCCGCCGCTGTCGCCGGCGGCACTCATCATGCGGACTTCATGCGCGGCCAGCGGAAGGCTGGCGCACAGCAACAGCAGGATGAGTGCGAGACGGATGGACATGGGGGGATCCTTGGCCGAAGCCGCGATCAGTGGCGGACTATACCTTGGATGCCGGGGCCCTGCAGAAGGTTGCATGCTGCGCCGCAGCACCCGCGGGTATCGCTGGCCACGGCGGGACAGCGGCCGATCGCGTCGCCGATAATCACCCGATGCCGCCCTTCGAACTGCCTCCGTGCCCGCCTGCCGACGACCGGTTCGCCGCGACCTGCGCGACCGTTTGCAAGCGCCGCCGCGGCGCCCGGGTGCGTGCCTGCGATGGGTGCTGAGCGCGCCCTGCTGCAGCGCCTGCTCGCCGGCCCGGTATCGGGCGACACGTTGGCCCGCGAGAACGGCGAAACCCGCGCCGCGGTCTGGAAGCGCATCGAGGGCCTGCGCGAAGCCGGCGTCGCGATCCAGGCGCGGGCCGGTCGCGGCTACGCGCTTGCGCAGCCGCTGGACCTGCTCGACGCCGACGCCATCGTCATGGCCATGCCCGAAGCCGCGCGTGCGCGCCTGGCCGACCTGGAGGTGGCCTGGTCGATCGGCTCCACCAACTCCGAGCTGCTGCGCCGCGCCGCGCCGCGCGACGGCGTCGCCGTGCTGCTGGCCGAGCGCCAGACCGGTGGGCGCGGCCGCCGCGGCCGCGCGTGGGCCTCGCCGCTGGCGGCCAATGTCTACCTGTCGCTGGCGCGCGGGTTCGACGGCGGGCTTGCGCGGCTGGGCGGGCTGAGCCTGGTGGCCGGCGTGGCGGCCGCCGAGGCCCTGCGCACGCTGGGCTGGCAGGGCGTGCAGCTGAAGTGGCCCAATGACCTGGTGGTCGTCGATGGCGACCGCTTGTGCAAGCTCGGTGGGCTGCTGGTGGAAGGCAGCGGCGAACACGCCGGCCCGGTGCGCGCGGTGATCGGCCTGGGCCTCAACGTCCGCATGCCGGCCGCGCATGGCAACGCCATCGACCAGCCGTGGATCGACCTGGCCACGCTCACGCCCGGCCCGCCCCTGCCGCCGCGCAACCACATCGCCGCCGCGCTGCTGGGCGCGCTGCTGCCGGCACTCGACCGCTTCGACCGCGAGGGGCTGCCGGCCTTCCTGCAGCGCCACGGCGAACTCGACGCCCTCGCCGGCCGCGCCGTCGTGCTGCACGGTGGCGACGGCGACCGCGCCGGTACCGCTGCCGGCCTCGCACCCGACGGCGCGCTGCGCGTGCGCCTGGACGACGGCCAGCTGCGCAACTTCCACGCCGGCGAAGTCAGCGTGAGGCCGCGATGAGCCGCTGGCTGTTCGACCTCGGCAACACCCGCCTCAAGTGCGCACCGCTGGACGACGACGGTCGCCTTGGCCAGGTGCACGCGATCGCGCACGACGGTACGCGCTTCGAAGACGACCTGGCGGCCGTGCTGCCGTCGCGTTTCGCCGATGCCTGCGTGGCCAGCGTCGCCCCCACGGGCCTGCGCGTCGCATTGTTCGACGCGCTGGTGCAGCGCTGCGGGCGCATCTCGCTGGCGTGCACCCAGCGCCGCTTCGGCGACGTGTCGATCGCCTATGCGCAGCCGGCGCGGCTGGGCGTGGACCGCTTCCTCGCCCTGTTGGGGGCACGTGCGCAAGGCGCCGGTGCGGCGCTGGTGGTCGGCGTGGGCACCGCGCTGACCGTCGACTGGCTCGATGCCGACGGCCGCCATCGCGGCGGCCGCATCGCGCCGTCGCCGAGGCTGATGCGCGAGGCGCTGCACGCACGCGCCGCGCACCTGCCGGTCGCTGGCGGGCGCTACGCCGAGTTCGCCGACGACACCGACGACGCGCTCGAATCCGGCTGCACCGGCGCCGCGCTCGCGCTGGTCGAGCGCAGCCTGCAGATGGCCCAAGCGCAGGCCGGCGCCACGCCGCGGCTGCTCCTGCACGGGGGCGGCAGCCAGGCGCTGCATGCCCGGCTGCCGCACGCGATCGACGCGTCAGCGCTGGTGCTCGAAGGCCTGGCGCGGTGGGCGCGCGCGGCGTGACCGCGCGCACCGTGTGCCAACGCCGCGGCAGGCCCTAGAATCACGGCATGCTTGCCCGTTCGCTCATCGTCCTGCTGGTCGTCCTGAATCTCGGCGTCGCCATCTGGTGGCTGGCGCGCGACGACGCGCCGCCTGTCCCGGTCGAAGCCGAGCTGCCGGCCGGTGCCGCGCGCCTGCAACTGCTGCGCGAAGCCACCGTGGACGCCGCCGCGACGCCGTCGCCAGCCGCTGCCGCGTCGCCGTCGGTGGCTGCGGCGCCTGCAGACCCTCCGCCAGCCGCATTGCCCGGCGATGGGGCTGCCGCGGCCGCACCCGTCGAGCAAGCGCCCGCCGCATCGCTGCAGTGCTACGCGCTGGGGCCATTCCCTGACGCCGACAAGCTCGCTGCCGCGCGCCGGCAGTTGCAGCCCCGCGTGGCCCGCCTGCACGTGCGCGAGGTTCCCTCGACCGTGCGCCGCGACTGGCGCGTATGGCTGCCGCCGCAGGCCGACCACGCCGCCGCGCAAGCCCTGGTCGCGCGGATCACCGCCGCCGGTTTCAGCGACTACTACATCGTCGCCACCGGCGAGGAAGCCAACAGCATCGCGCTCGGCCTGTACGGCAGCGAAGCCTCGGCACGCCGCCACCAGGACGCGCTGCACGCGGCCGGATTCACCGGCGTGCGCGCCGAAGCGCTGGGCGACGCGCCGCCCTCGGCCGTCTGGATCGACGTTGCCAGCAGCGCGCCCCTGGCCGCCGCCGACGGCCAGGCGCTGGGCGCCGCGGAAGTGGAGCCGGTGGACTGCAGCACCGTGCCGGCCACCCCTGCGGCCGCCACAGGCTAGAATGCCCGCCCGCGGCGTGCCAGGACGACACATTGCGCCGCGTGCTCCATTCCTGCGGAACATGCCGGCATAGCTCAGTTGGTAGAGCAACCGCCTTGTAAGCGGTAGGTCCCCAGTTCGAACCCGGGTGCCGGCACCACCCCCCAGTTCGAAGGCGCTCCCATGTGGAGGCCGCAGAACGAAGGAACCCGCAGAGATGCGGGTTTTTTGCATGCGCGGGTGTACGACGTCCCGTCATGCCTGGACGTAAAGCCCATTTGCCCGAGCTACTCCGCCAGTTGGCGGCGAGGCCACGAGCGCCGCATTGGCATGCCGGTCAATTCTCGCCCACTGCGTAGGCATTCCCCCAGTCTTCCGGGACCTGGATCTCCACCTGCCGGCCGCCCTGCGCCTGGGACTCGCCGAATGCGAGGGCGTGCGCGGCCATGATGGCTTTGAAACGGCTGTTGAACTGCTCGCGGTAGCCGGATGCCACGACCTCGATGCGGCCCTGCACTTCCTTGATCTCGACCATGGGGTCCGTTCCGTTGCTGGGAGGTGCCAGCGGCCCCGCATCCCTGCAGGGGCCCGCCCGTCTGGATTGCCCGCGACAAGGATCGGGGATCGGACGTTGCTGACGGGCGACAGGTTGCCGGCTTGCATGGGGCGCGTCAGTCGGGCGAATCCGCGCCGTGGGGTAGGGAAATCCTGACCCCTGGGCCTGCACGCGCAGGCACGCGCCGGACAACGGGCCTAGCGATCGGGCACGGTGTCGTCGCTGGCGTAGCCCGATTCGCCGACGACACGTGCGGCATCCTTGGTGCGGCGGCCCTGGCGCTGGTCGCGTTCGCTCACGCGTGCGTCCTCGCCCTGGCCGCCGCGCTTGTCGTCGGGCGACGGGGTGGGCACGGCGTGGTTTTCCTCGCGTGCCGGGGCGTCGCGCTGCTTCTTCTTTGATCCGGATTCATGCTTGCGGTCGCGGTCCGCGCCGGGCGTGGGCTTGTGGGACATGTCCTGGCTCCTGCTGGTCGCTCCAACCCGGATCTTCGGCCGGTGCGCGTGACGCGGGAGAGAACCCCCGGGCGCCGCCAATCTGGCCTGATGCCGCCGGCCCCTCTAAAGTAGCGGCCGGATTCCTCCGTTTGACGGCCTGCCAGCAGGTCGGATCCGGGGCCGTATTCGGGTGCGTCCCCAGGCAGCCGAGTAGGGAAAGCCTTTTCCGTCCGTTGGTTGCGCCGGTTTCCAGGAGCCGGGCACCTCGCGCGGGGACGAGGACAGACCGCCATGCCCGGCGTCGTGCGATCGACCTGTCGATGCCGCGCGCCGGAGCCCATCCATCCGCCATCCGCCCGCCGGGACCGGCGCGCGCACCAAGCAACGGAGCCCCCATGAGCCGCAGCTATCCCCCCGTATCGATCATCGGCGCGCCCACCGACGTCGGCGCCGGCACCCGCGGCACCCGCATGGGACCGGAGGCGCTGCGCGTGGCCGGGCTGGCCGAGGCGCTGGCGGCCCGCGGCATCGACGTGGTCGACCGCGGCAACGTCGAGGGGCCGCGCAATCCCTGGCAGCCGCCGGTCGACGGCTATCGGCACCTCGACGCAGTGGTGGCCTGGAACCGCGCGGTGCTGGAAGCCTCCACGCGCGAGCTCGACGCAGGCCGCCTGCCGATCATGCTCGGCGGCGACCATTGCCTGGCGGTCGGCTCGATCGCCGCGGTCGCCGCGCATTGCCGCAAGCACGGCAGGAAGCTGCGGATCCTGTGGCTGGACGCGCATACCGACTTCAACACCTCCGACATCACGCCCTCGGGCAACATCCACGGCATGCCGGTGGCGTGCCTGTGCGGCATCGGCCCGGAGGCGCTGACCGCGCTGGGCGGGCACGTGCCGGAGATCGAACCGGCGCAGGTCCGGCAGATCGGCATCCGCTCGGTCGACCAGGAGGAAAAGCGCCTGGTCAAGCAGCACGGGCTCGACATCTACGACATGCGCTACATCGACGAGGTGGGCATGAAGCAGGTGATGGAGGAGGCGCTGGCCGGCATCGACGCCGACACCCACCTGCACGTGAGCTTCGACGTCGACATGCTCGATCCCTCGATCGCGCCGGGCACCGGCACCAAGGTCCCGGGCGGGGTGAACTACCGCGAGGGCCAGTTGATCATGGAGATGATCGCCGACAGCGGCCGCATGGGCTCGCTGGACGTGGTCGAGGTCAATCCGATCCTGGATGACGGCAACACCACCGCCGAACTGGCGGTGGACATGGTCGAGAGCCTGTTCGGCAAGTCGACCTTGATGCGCGACTGATCCGCCCGCGCCATGCCGACCTCACTGATCATCGTCGACGACTTCCTCGGGCCGGCCGACGCCAGCGGCCTGCGCGAGGCCGCGCTGGGCCTGACCTATCCGGAGCAGCAGGGCGCGTATCCCGGCCGCAACTCGGTGGAACGGATGGAAATCGGCGGCCTGACCGAAGCGGTGTCGCGGATCGTGGGCGAGCGGCTCAAGCCGATGCCGCCGACCGAGTCGCACGCCAAGTTCCGCATCACCCTCGCCGGCGACGTCGGCCGGGCCAAGGTGCACGTCGACTCGTCGCACTGGTCCGGCATCCTCTACCTGAGCCGGCCCGAGGACTGCCGCGGCGGCACCGAGTTCTTCCGCCACATCCCCACCAACACCGAGCGCGCGCCCTACGACGACGCGGAACTGGCCGCGATGGGCTACGCCTCGCGCAAGGAGATGTTCGGCGAGGTGATCAACCGCGACGGCACGGACGATTCTAAGTGGGAGATGACCATGCGCGTGCCGATGCGCTTCAACCGCCTGGTGCTGCTGCGGCCGTGGCTGTGGCACAGCGCGGGGCCGGCGTTCGGCGACCGCTTCGAGAACGGGCGGCTGGTCTACCTGATGTTCTTCGCCGCGGCGTGAGCGGCGCGGTGCGTTCGCGATGGACGCATCAATCCCCTGTCCAACGGCAATCACCCCGCAGCGATGCGGGGTGATTGCGTGCGACGGGCGGGTGGCGCGCCGTCGCCGGTGTGCCGTCAGCTCTCGTGCCCGCCGAGGTTGACGTTGAGGTTCTGCTGCAGGTTGAGCAGTTCGGCGGAGTAACCCGCTTCGTAGGCCGTGATCAGGTCGGGATTGCCGACCTCTTCGCTGAGCAGGTCGGCCTGCGAGGCGAACTGGTCGGCAAGCACCCCGGCGATGGCGGCATCCGGGCGATCGGGGTTCTTGATCAGGGCTTCGGCGAGCTGGTCGGCCAGCGGCTCGGCCACCTTGTCGGCGATCTTGCCGGCCAGGTCGCCCAGCGGCAGTTCGCCCACCAGGGTGCCGATGAGGCCTGCGAATTCCTCGCGCGCTTCGCGGGTCTTGGCGACGTCGCCGTCGTATTCGGTCAGCGCCACCGCCGCGCCGCCGGAAATGGCGGCGGCAAGCTGCCCGTACTGGCGCATGGCCCGCGCCTGGTCGGTGGGCGAAGCACCGTCGGCGCCGGCGCGCTCCAGGAACGTGCCCGAAGCGCTGCTGATGGCGTTGCGGATGGCCGGCACCAGGTCCTGCCTGCGATCCATCCAGATGCCCTGTGCGTCCGGATTGAACACGGTCTGGGCCATGAAGTTGGCCAGCACCTCGGTCTGGCCCGGCTGGCCCGGCTGGCTGCTGGTGTAACGGTCGAGCAGTTCCTGGCTGTGCGCGGTGAACAGGCGGCCGGAGGCGTTGAGCGCGCTGTTGCGCCAGATTTCGCTCGTCGTGCCGGCGTGGATGTCCTCGTAGGGCGCCGCCTCGTTGAAGCCGACCAGCGCCTCGAAGGCGGCCGCGCGCTTGTCCGGCGTGTCGAGGTTGCGCGACATCAGCGACGGGTCGGAGGTGTACAGGATCGCGGCGTTGGCACGGTCCATGCCGTCGCCGCCGTTGCGCTCCCACAGCGCATCGGCCAGCACCTCCGCGGTCCCGCCGGCCTGGCGCGCATCCGAGCTCTGGGTGAGGATCGACATGAAGCGCTGCGCGCCGTTGCCCGCCGCGTTGGCATCGGCGATGCGCAGCAGGTCGTCGGCGTTGATGGCGCCGTCCTCGTAGGCCTGCTGCACGCCTTCGGCAATCGTCTGCTGGTCCTCGGTCAGCGCGGCGTAGTCGCCGTCGCGCGTACGGAACGCGTCGTTGCCGTAGAAGCGGATCTGCTGGCCGTCCTCGCGCGCCAGCGTCTGGATGATCTGGTTGCGCTCGTCCTGGCTCAGGTTGGGGTTGCGCAGCGCCTCGGCGAGCGCTGACTGGTTCATCGGCACGTCGGCGCGGATCTGCCGCAGCGCCATGTCGACCTTGCGGTCGTCGATGGCGGGCGTCTGGGCCGGGCTTGGGGAAAGGGCGTGGACGGAAAGGGTCATGGGCGTTCTGACTGGCGGGGGAGTCCATACCTTTACCAACCCGGCGCGATCGAACCAGCTGGGGTTGTCCCTAGTGCGCAGGCCGGGGCGCTGCCGGCCCCGGTGATATCCGCATGATGCAGGGCTTGCGGGGGAAAACAGACCGGCAAAAACAACGGTTCTTCCCCCAACTGAGGGGACCGGAGACCGGCAAGTGGTTGCAGGCGGTGCCAGGGGTTGCCATCCCGAGCGCAGCGGGCGATCTGCCGGGGCAACAACAAGAGCCCCCGCTGCGCTCGGGATGACGGGCCGTTTGGGTGCAGCGGTCGTTTGCCGGGAACCGGGAACCGGAAGCCTGTCCCCTCCGTTGGGAGAAGAACCAGAAAAAACTCCCCGGCCCAGGCCGGGGAGCGAGTAGTCGCCGCTTGACCGTCGCCGTGCGTGTGCGCAGGGCGGCGGAAGAGACCGGCCGATTACAGATCGACGCCGAAGCCGACGCCCGCCGAGCGGTCGCTGCCGCTGAACGCGCCACCCAGCGAGAACGACGCGCGCCCGATGCGCTTGCCGTAGCCGACCGACAGGCCGCGCTCGCCACCCTGGAAGCCGGCGCCGACGGCGATGCGGCCGCGCTCGCTCTGGGTGCCGGCGGCGTTGATCGCCATGTTGAGCATCGCCGCGCTCATCGCGCCCATGCGGTCGATGCGGCGGTTCTGCTGGTGCAGGCGGCGATCGACGTCCTCGAAGCGGTCCTCGAGCGCGCTGATGCGCTCGTCGAAGCCGCTGGCATCGAAGCCGACCAGCTGCTGGATGGCGATGTCGGTGTACTCGTTGGCGGCGCTGAGCGTGGCGGTGTCGCCGGTGGCCATGTCGTCGCGGATTGCGTCTTCGCGGTCATCGGTGTAGGCGGTGGCCTCGTTGAAGGTGGCCGCATCACCTGCACCGGCAATGTCGGTGGCGATGCCGCGCACCTGGTCCTCGTCCAGGCCGTCCAGGCCGCTGCCGGCCGGCCCCTGCGGACCTGCCGGGCCCTCTGGGCCCGCCGGACCCTGTGGCCCCGCGGGACCTTGCGGGCCTGCGGGGCCTGCTGGCCCTTGCGGGCCGGGCGTGCCGCCGCCGGACGGCGCGGCCTCCAAGTCTGCGACGCGGCCGTCGAGGCCGGACAGCGCGCTGTCCACCGCCGCGAACGCGTCGCCAACATTGTCGTGGCTGCCACCCTGGATCACGTAGGTGGGCGCCGTCCACGCGCCGTTGGCGAACGCCGCTCCGCCGCCGAACAACGAAGCCACATCGCTGCCCATGCCGGACAGCTGGGCGACGTTGACCGCGTCGTTCTGCGCGGTGCCGGCGGCAATGTTGACCAGGCGCTGGTAGCGGCCAGTGTCGGCGTCGCCGAAGGACACCGTGTTGGACTCGGTGGCTATCGCGCCATAGCCGATCGCGGTGCTGTAGGCGGCCGTGGCCGCACTGTCCACGCCCAGTACGGTGCTGTAGTCGCCGCTGGCGTGTACCGCCGCACCCACGGCCACCGCACTTTGGCCGCTGGCGGTGGCCGTTTCGCTGCTGCCATCGTTGATGCCGTCGCCGTCTATGTCGATGTCGGGGGGAATCGCACGGTCGCCGTCACGGTCGTACCATGCCGACAGCGCCAGACTGCCGTCGCCAGTTGCTGCGCCATAGGCGCCAAACGCGCTGCTGTAGAGACCCAGTGCTGTGTTTTTGAAGCCGAATGCGCTGCTGAGGAGGCCGTAGGCATCGTTGGCATGGCCGAACGCGCTGCTGGAGCCGCTGGCCCTGTTGGCATAGCCGAACGCGCTGCTGCGGAGACCGTGGGCAGCGTTGGTATAGCCGAATGCGCTGCTGTAGACGCCGGTGGCATTGTTTCCATAGCCGAATGCGCTGCTGGCGCTCACGGCCTTGTTGGCATAGCCGAACGCGCTGCTGAAGGCGCCGCTGGCCGTGTTCCAATAGCCGAACGCGCTGCTGCTAGCGCCGCTGGCGTTGTTAGACATGCCGTAGGCGCTTGCGGTGGACTCGCAAGTCGAGTTCGCCTGGCCATGTTCCTGGCCCTGGGTTCGGTCGATGTCGGAATCCTGGTTCCCTTCGCTGTCGTAGCAGATCGGACCGTTGGAAGCGGCGCGCGCAGGCGCGGCGATGACCAGGCCCAGCGCGAGCGCCAAGGGGACTAGGCGGGAGGTGGCATGGAGGAAGGGGGACATGATGGCTCTCCTTGTTGAATGGGTCGTGCCCGGGGGCTGGCGCGAACGCCTGACCCTCCATCCACGCGATGCGGTGGCGGGGACTGACAGGTGGAGGTGGCGTGTTCGTGAAGCGCAGGGCCGGGGCACTTCATCGATGCCAGGCGCGACGCCTCGATCCCGCGTCCGCTGTGAGGGTGTGTTCGTGCCGGAGCTTCGGCCGCCGGTCTTTTCGCGGGTGGGACGACGCATGCGGCTTGCATGACGGCCCGATCCACGGACATGGGGTTTCAGGTGGCGATCATCTCGCCGGGTGCACCGGAAGTCTTTCGTGCGCCTCCTGCAGCGATCACTCCAGGCTCGCGTTCTGCGATGTGTCGGAGGATATTTGCGCGCTCAACCCCTGCCAGCGGTCCCCGACTTTGCGTCCGGATCCTCGAACGGGCCGACACGGTGCAAATTCCACTTCCATGTCGTGGTCGTTTTCCCGTCATCACTGGTCCTGGTCGTGCTGCCGGAAATCCGCTCGGGGAAGGGTTCGCTGACCGTGTAGACGTGGAACCCCTGCTCGACCAAAGGCCCCCCGGGAGGGCCAACGGTCCATTCGCTCTCCGCAAAGGTCACCGGCTCCCCGCGGTTCAGGAACTCGCAGCCGCCCCCCTTCTTCACGGCCAGATTACGTTGATAGGGGACCAGCCTGCCCGTACCGCCGAACTGGAGATGGATCCTGACGTTGTGCTTGTCCAGTGCCTCCTGGTCGATCGTCATCGAGTACGTGGTGGCGCCCGAGTTGCTGCCTGATCCCCATTCCTGGCGATTCAGGCTTCTCTTTCCCTGGTATGCGCCCGAGCGGTTGCCGGCGCATCCGGTCTCGCCGATTGTCGACTGGTAGAATTCGTAACTGGCCGCGCTGTTTGCCTGCCCGGACAGGCGCCAGACCGCACGATGCTTGTAGTCCGTATACCGCGTGAACGATGCGCGCGTGGGTGCCAGGCTCCCGGCGTTGGTTTTGCTGGTGTACTGGTTGTATCGTTCACGTTTGAGGTTGTGCGACCCAGGCCCGTGAAGGCTGTCCCAACTGGCGACATCGTTCTCGCTTTTCTGCTCGATGTAGTTCAACTGGACATTCACCTCGCCCTCGTAGCTGTACCCCGGGTGGCGCAGCCGGTGATAGGCGACCGCCACGTTGTAGGACACCTCGGGATCGAGGATGCGCTGTGCCCATCCTCCGAGCACCTCGCTCATGAGGCCGCCGGTCAACCCGACCGTGACGCCGGTCAGGCCCAGCAGGCCGGCGAGTTCGTTGCCGTTCTTGAATGAATTGATGGCCGCCGCGTAGGCCGAGACCGCTTCCGTGCCGGGCATGACGTCGGTATGCAACGTCGCCTTGCCGCTGATGTAGTCGGTGATGATGTCGCCTTCGTGATGCTCTTCACGCTTGATGTCCACGACGAACCGGGACTCGCCATGCGCGCCGTCGGCGCTCGGTTCCAGCGGCGCCTGTCTCAGGTTGCCGCTCTTGAACTTGTTCTTCTTGTTCGACCAGGTGGCATGGTCGCCGTACAGGTTCCAGGAGACCTTCCAGTTCTCCATCTCCTTGGCAATGTCGCCCACGTCGGTCGGCGTCGGCAGCCCGAGCTCGGCAAGGCATTTCGTCAGCCCCCGCATGATGGAAGACTCCTTCATCTTCCGCTCGAACTCCCGTTGCTTTTCCTCGTCGATGCCGACGGTCGCCACGAAGGTGACTTCCTTGCCGGCTTCGCCTGTTGCCGGCTTGTGCACGAATGGCTGGTCGGCGGTGACCCGCATCTCGGTGGAGGTGTACAGCAGCATCAACCGGTGGAGTTTGAACAGCGTGCTGATTGCGCCGGCAGCCTTGGCCAAGCCCTTCGCGGGGCCTTCGGAGGCGCCCCCTACCGATTCGCCGAGCCCGAAGATGTTCTGCATGTTCTTCTTGCTGCCGTCATAGATGTAGAACTCGCCGTAAAGGTCAAGCAAGACGGAGCAGGCGGCGCTGCGGCCTTCCGCTGCGTGGGCCCTGGGGAAGACCATGTCGGCAACCAGGTTGGCAGGCGCGAGCCAGGCCGAAGTGGCAGCCTGTTTCCCATCCGGGAAGACATCGATGATGGTCGCGTTGAAGACGAACAGCTCCAGGTGCGTCAGCCCGTACTGTTCCGCCATCCAGCGTGATGACGACAGGTCGATGGCAGGGTCCTGGCGCGCGGCCATCGCGTGGAGGAACCGCGCGGCTTCCGCTCCCGGCGTCCCGGGGTTCTCCAGCGCTTCGCCGACCCACGCCCGGATGCCTTCTTCCATCACTTCCGCGGGGCGCCGGCCTTCCGGGAACGGGAAACCGATGTCCTTGAGCATCTGCGCCAGCTCGGCCAGCGTGATGCGTGAGGTGGTGGATTTGCGGGCGCCATCCATCGCCAGCATGAGCAGTTCTGGTTGGACCACATGCAGGCCGTTGCCCGCGGGAAGCGACGTGTCGTCGTCCAGGACCGTGACACCGATCGACTCCAGCACGCTGCGCGTTGCGTCCTTCTGCGCCTGCCAGTCGTCCGACAGCAGTTGGTCGACGAGCCCGGCTTCGCGTTTTGCGACCTGGACCGGCGTGTCTTGGCCGGGCTGGTGTTCACTCACGCTGCCGGGCATGCCCTTGAACATCAACAGACCGCCTATCGCGATCGCCAGGAGTCCCGTCGCCACAACCACCCGCCGATGCGGCAGCCACAGGTAGAACCGGTGCAGCGCGGGGAATACCGTACCGCGCAGCCAGCGCCAAGTGGCGGGGAGCGCGCGCAGGGCGATGAAACGGGTCGTGGCAACCAGCAGCGCGAGCAGGTGCCGGGCCAGGAACAGCAGGGCGCTGCCGATGGCAGTGGCGATACGAATGAGGGTGTGTTTCCAGTCTGTCGCCATGCCTGCGGTCCGTGGAGTGACGGGGTTGCGCGGTGCGCGGGCGACGTCGCCACCCGCATCGCGGCGGGCCGGGCGTGCGCGCGCATATCCCTCTCATCCACGCGATTCCGCGTCGCGAACTGACAGTTGCCAACGCGCTCGCGCGGGCACGGGGGCTTCCGGGCCCCGATGCAGGCGGTCAAGGCGAGGACTCGCGGCGGGTGTTGATCTAATCCACGGGCCTGAAGTCCCAGGTGACCGTCACATGGCCGAGATCGACCGGATGGGTCCCTTCGTACAACGGCGTATCGAGCGCCGCCACGGCGCTCGCGTCCAGCGGCATCCGTTCGCGTTCCTCCTGCCTGACCACCTTGAAGGGGGCGGACCCGGAGATGGACGTCGACGAGGCGATGACGCCCTGGCCCTGGGCGCCGCCAACCACCATGTAGCTTTTCCACTGCTTTTCACCATCCCCCTTCGACCACTCCGTCGCGACGCCATCCACCCACGCCTGCACGTGGAACAGGTAGGTGCAATTCTTGGCGTCCAGGGTCAGGCCAAGCATCGATCCGGTTTCGCGGTCTTCCAGGTTTTCGTCGTACGGCCGTATCGCACCGCCCGAGAAACTGCCGGTCATGAGCAGCTTGCCGTCACCGAAGTACTCGTCGCGCTGATATGTCATGCGGGCCGACCCCTGCGGTGAGGGGCTGGAGTACCGGACCAGATAGTCCTCACCGCTGCGGTTGGTACGCCGCGTGGATTCGGGCATTTCGGAAGTGACGTTGATGCTCATCTTGTAGACGACGTGTTCACTGCCGGATGTGTTCCAGAAATCGCGCCCGTGGCTGTAGGACATCGTGCCCGTCCAGGCCTTGTGCTTGAGCAAGCTCTCGTCGCAGGTGCCTTCCTCGGCGACCGACACCGGCGCGGTCTTGGTGTCCTTCGCGCCGCCGTCGATGATCGTCAGCGCCGGTACGAAGCTGCCGCGCTGCTCGAAGGTGTGTTCGGTTTCGGTGACGGCCAGGCAGTCGTCGAAGCGCTGGCGCTTGCCGCCATCGCCGGGGTCGAATTCACAGCTGGGCGCCTTCCGGTCCTCCGGCCACGGGATGGTCCACGAGAACCGAGCGTCCACCGGCGCCTGGCCCGTCGCGGGCGTGCCGCGCAGTGTCCAGTCGGTGAACACTTCCGTGGACCCATCCGGCTGCTCGCCGCCAAGGCTGATCGTGGCGATGTAGGCGCCGCCGGTGTCTTCTTCCAGGCGTGACGTGTAGGGGTAGGTGTGGCGGACGGATTGCGTCTTGCGGCAGTCGGCGATCCGCTCCTTTGGCGAGCCGTCGCCGAAGTCGATCGTGCAGGCAAGCGGGCCGCTATCGTCCTTGTCCTCGGCGATCTTCCACGTCAGGTTGGCCGCAAGCGGTGCCTTGCCCTGTGGCGGATGCGCCTGCAGGTCGATGCCCACGGTGACCGGCCGTGCGCTCTCCCACACGTCTTCGCCGAACGCGCCGCCGGTCCAGACGCAGCCGGGACACAGGCTGTGGTCCTGGAGCACCTTGCTGCGGTCGCCGGCGCCGCGTGTCTCGACGCGCACGTTGGTCCGGCCGTTTCGCTCGGCGTGCCACGTCAGGTCCTCCTCGCGCGTGGAGACGATCGCTTCGTCACCGCTGGAGAGACTGACCAGGTCGTCGCTGGCGATCCGCGCGGGACCCCAGCGCTTGGCAGGCATGGTGAAGACGCCACCGTTCATGGCCGCCGATCCGGGAAGCACGCCGAACTGCCGCAGGGCGGCCTGGTACAGGCTGATGGCGAACTCGAAAACGCTCTTGAGCAGGCTCTTGTAACTGTCGGTGAGTTCGACCGGTCCGAGCACCGCTCCGGCCAGGTTGACCAGATCCATGATCGTGATGGTCATCGGCGTGTTGCTCGCGACCAGCTCGATGGTGGGCAGGGTGGTCTCGTCCACCTGCAGCAGTTCCTTGCTCAGTTGCAGGTCGAAGCGGTCCAGCTTGGAGGGCAACAGCGACAGGGACACTTTGGAGATGGTGAAGTCGACCACCGTCAGCAGGGAACTGACGATCGCGTGCGCGGGAACCGCCTTGCCAAGTACGCCCACCAATCCGGCGGCCAGTCCGAGGGTGTTGGCATAACCATCCGCAGTCGGCTTCACGAAAAATTCCGAGTACATGGAAAGCAGCGCGTGCGCCTGCATCATGCAGGCGATCCTGAAGGCTTCGGCGCTGTCGTTGCGGCAGCGCGCGGAACCACCGCTGCCGCGGGCCCCGCGACCCACGGAGTGGGGCACGGGTGCGCTTCCCGGCCGCGCACCGGAGATGCGATCGGCCATTGCCAACCTGCCGTCGACGGCAGGCTGCAGCGCCGCGGAGACCCAGGCGGTCACGAGTGCGCCGGTCGATGCGTGCTGGAATGCGAGCGGCGGGGCGTCGGGTGCCTGCGGCAGCATCGAGGCCACGAGGTCGGCATGCGCACCCGGACGCATCGCCGTGGCGGGTGCGATGCCCGTGGGCGGCGCCGTGTCGGACAGGGCGGATGCGTAGGCGTCCAGGTAGGCTGCCGCGCCGCTGGAAGCGAGGATGGCATCGGTCAGTTCGAGATCCACCGGGGCCCCTTCCAGCAGCGGTGAGGACCCCGCCAGGACCGCCGCCAGCGACTTGTCGCCTTCGCTCACCAGTCCGCGCAGCATGGCCACGACCGCGTGGCGCGTGGCGCGATCTTCCTCGCCCGTGACCGGGAGTGCGTCGAAGATGCGCTCGTAGCCGTCGGCAAGCTTCACCAGCGAGCGTTGCAGGCTCGCCGTGGTACCGGGTGCACGCGGCAGTTCGGTGACCTGCACGCCGCCGTCGCTGGCGGCCAGGAGCCGGTCGCCGCTGCGGACTTCGATCTTCTGCTTGCGCTTCGGCGGCGCCGGCCAGCCGTCGGAGCCGAGGTACAGCGGCACCAGGATGCGGATGCTGCCATCGCGCAGCCGCTGGGCGGGGGCCGGCTGGCCGCCGACCAGGACGTGGAAGGCCTGGTCGTCTTCCAGCGCCAGGCCGGTCAGGTGCACGGGTGCCGCGGGCGCCGCCTTGTCCGGCGAGAACTTCAGGACCACGGCCTTGGCCGGCGTCGACTCGCCGGGTGCCGGGTTGCCGGTTTGCGGCGTCCGCCACAGCAGCAGCGCGACGACGACCGCCACCACCGCGAACGTGCCGGCCGCAACCACCCGCCGATGCGGCAACCACAGATAGAACCGATGCAGCGCGGGGAATGCCGTACCGCGCAGCCAGCGCCAGGTGGCGGGGAGCGCGCGCAGGGCGATGAAACGGGTCGTGGCAACCAGCAGCGCGAACAGGTGCCGGACCAGGAACAGCAGGGCGCTGCCGATGGCAGTGGCGATACGGATGAGGGTGTGTTTCCAGTCTGTCGCCATGCCTGCGGTCCGTGGAGT
>PJTQ01000648.1_pt1 | contig 16159 bp, 13 predicted proteins | sample 1512231 | NCBI WGS metagenome assembly PJTQ01 (sample SAMN08177688, study PRJNA422409) | Soil metagenome, whole genome shotgun sequencing project. | isolation source: Soil (3) enriched on wood chips | place: USA: Madison | collected 2015-01-15 | reverse complement strand
GCTTAGCTTCGCCGAAGCACTTAGCGAGGCTAGGTATGCACGAACACGATCACCCAGCCGATCACGCCCCCGTTGGTGGTAGCACTCGATCGTCATGGTCACTGGCGCGAATTGCAAGGTCCCATAGATGCCGCCGGTTTGTCTATAATAAGCGGTGTCTGGCGCATGTTGCCTACTTTCATTTAGCAGTAATGCCGATACGGATATGCTATTGAACGCTTTGTTGAACCATAGCAATTGCATGGCCTTATAATTGTTCAGCTGTGGGTTGTAATGGGTTTCGGCTAACTTGCCTGGCTCCGGTATGTCGGTATCCTGGTTAAACGCGACCGCCCCATGGATCCGCATGTCTTGTGTGCCATATTCGTACTTCAGCACGTCGTGGCTCCGCCCCTGTTGGGCCCAATCCAAGTTGCCCAATATCCGGGCATTATCATAATTGAGTTCCATACGGCCTCCAACGATACGATGGTTTTTGCTGAATGTATAAGCCATCCAGGCCTGTTGAACATTGGTAAGACCGCGATCGGTTTTGGAAGCTTGGTCGGCATTGCCCCACATATGGATGTATTGGGGGGCCAGTAACAACTCGAATTGGTCATTTTTGAATGCTAAATAAAGCCTCGAACGCTGCTCCACGAAGAAAGCGGGTGACTCCGCTGCGGCCAGTGGTCGTTTAAAACCACTCCGAAACTCGGTTCTGGGCCTTATTTCAGCCGAAAGGTTGAATTGTGCAAATGCCCCGTGGAAAAGAAACATGAGCGACGTCAGTAAAGCAAGCTGGAATTTCATACGTGTTTCTATTTTGTTTATTTAACGTAAAAATACGTATATATAATTCAATTAACAAGTAAAATTACGCAATAATATACTACGATAGTCGTATATGATGCATCAAGCTTATTGAATCCAGTTGCTTACCAATTGACTTCTTACCGACTGGCCTATGTATTCCCGAACTATTGGCAGACAATACGTAGATAATAGGTCTTTTATAGGTGCTTCATAGGGGAAAACAACTATAATATATGATTAATTTATTAATTACATTACTTTTACAGTTTATTTATTTTAGGGAACATCGAGAAGTCAAGTAGTAAGGGAGCACCAAGGCAGATTGGCCATCGAAAACGGGGAAGTCTACGTATAGCCATACGTACTGGCGGCCACCGGGCCCTAAGCTCGGAAACGGAACACAGATTCTTAACGATGTAGTCGGATGTTTTGGGTCTAGGTGCGGTTGGCCATGGCCGCTAAAGTATATTTTCTTTTATTGCCTTGTTAATCATATCTACGGCATTATTGACGGCCAACTTTTTCATCATGTTGAACCGGTGGGTTTCGATGGTCCGTACACTTTTACCCAGCAGCTCGGCGATATCCTTATTGTGTTTCCCCTCGACCACCATGGCCAATATCTGCCTTTCCCGCTTGGAAAGTCCATATACGTCTTTCTTCTCATCTATACTTAGGATCGGCTGTTTAGTGGTGTTGAGTAATTGATTGGCCAATATATTGGATACCGGTCCGCTATAGTACCGTATGCCGTTGTTGATTTGTTTGATTGCCCGGATAAATTCGCCTTTATCCGTGTCTTTGAGGAGGTATCCCCATGCACCGGCTGAGAGCGACTGCAACACGTATTCCTCATTATCATGCATGGAGAGCATCACCACTTTAGTCGGCACCTGGTGCTGTGTCAGGATGGCACACGCTTCCAAACCGTTCATTTCGGGCATCCGGATGTCCATGATGGCCAGATCAGGGAGCAGCTTCCTAATCAGTTCCACTGCCTGCAAGCCGTTATTGGCTTCCCCAACGACGTCAATCTCTTGGTCGGCCTCCAACATGGCCTTGATCCCATCGCGCACCAGTACGTGATCGTCAACCAGAACTACGCTTATTTTATCCATGCTACAAAACTGTCAGGTTCTGTGCCAAAGGTACAAAAAGCTTTACAATCGTTCCCTTATCTTTCTCCGATAGGATATCCAGTGTGCCGTTGATATAATCCGCCCGCTCGCGCATATTGAGAAAACCATGACCGAAATCCATGTGGACCGTATCGGTGACCTGCTTTTCAAATCCCCGGCCAAAATCCTGTACGGTTACCATTAGGTGGCTATCATCATGCTGCAGCACCAAGTCGATCCGCTCCGATGCGGCGTATTTAACAGCGTTGTTCAGTGCTTCCTGGACAATCCGGAACACATTGTTTTCGACCTTGGAGCTCATGCGCTGGCTGAAGCCCGTGTCATTGTGAAATAGCACAGCGCTGCGGCTCGTTCGGTCTATTTCATGGGCAAGTGTTTTCAATCCGGCGGCCAGCCCATAGTCACTAAGCACCGGTGGGTTGAGGTTGAAGGTGACCCGCCTGACTTCCTGTATGATATTCCCGACCAACAGGTTTATTTCCTCCAGCTTGTTACGGGCCTCTTCTCCTTTGCCAATATCGATGGAAGCCAGCTGGAACTTCAGCGATGTCAACAGTTGCCCGATACCATCGTGGATATTCATGGCTATACGTTTCCGCTCCTCTTCCTGGCCTTCCAGCACCAATACAGAGCGGAACTTTTGCGCATTGATCTTACGTTCAATCTCCGCCCGGTCCTTCCGATATATCCCTTGCTCGGCCAACCTTTTTGCCGTCAGGTCTACAACCATGATATTCAGGTGTGCTACCTCGCCATCTTTAGCATAAATGGGCACTACGTGCACATCCAGATATGTAGTGTCTCCGCCATGACCCTCGATGACGACTTCCTGATGCCAGTTCCCACCATCGGACACGGCCTCGACGAGATCGTCCATGAAATTATCTGCAACATCTCCTTCCATACCCATCAATTGGGCCACGGTATCCGAAGACGCGACAGGCTTTCCTTCCAGCATTCGCATAAGCAAGGGAAGTACTTCGGTGATATTTCCCCCGCGATCCGCCTTTGCCGCCAGTTGTGGAGAAGAAATGGGTATCGAGATAGCCGATATCTTCTCGTAAGACGCTTCAAGCGAGCCGTACAGTGCACCGATTTCCTTACTCATTTGCTGCGCGTCGTGCTCAGACGTGATTAATTTTGCGAGGGTTTCGTTGATACGTCTTGTCGTCGGGATGAAGATGAGCAAAATTTCCAAGGTGATAACCAGCAACGAGACGCCCAATAACACATATTCCGTGTGCCGCAGTAAGGCTACCTTTCTTGTCGCCTGTTTTTCCAGTAGGGCCACCACCTCATCCATGGCTTCTAAAAAACCATCCACATGTGTCAGTAGCTGTCTCACAAGCGGCGAAAGTTGGCCATTCACCGCAGGGGGATGACGTGCTAATTGGGCGGAAATTTCGCTGCTTGCTTTTAATGCGGCTTCCAAATGAGGGGCGCATGTCTCGGTAAGCAATGCGGCTACCTCCCGGTCGGTACCCGCAAACAGTGGCTGGGAATGGTCGTTGCCGATAAGCGCATATTGAACTTCTTGCCATTGCCTAGCGGTGGTATTAAGGCGTTCTGCAATGGCTCGCCGTTGATGATCTGTTCCTTCCGTTTCCAACTCCAGGGCGATTCTGGCTAGCTGCTGGCTCAGCATGCGTTGCCGCCCGGCCGTATTGATCAAATGGGCATCACCTTCCTGTCCGTGTAGATGGCGCTGCACCAATACCTGCGCCAGCACGATACTCAACGCAATGGCACCCAATGCGCCCAGGTAATACCATCTGAGCCGTGAAAACGGGTGTTTTTCCTGTCGCTGTTTGCCTTGCGGGGTGTCCATATCGTCCCTTCAAACTTAGCTAAATTCGCTTCTATATGCAATATCATTACGCTGCAAAAGCGAATTTAGCGATCCCGCCGCCGCTGGAAACTTTCTTTGAGCGGAAATGCACTAAACGATGGCTTCCGGCAAAATTGTTAAAAGCTGGTGGTTTCGTGCACTTCCTGGGGCTCTGGGAACCGTGCCGGCACGATCGCATCGGTGTGGACCTTGACGTTAGGTATCTGATTCTTCTTTCCAAAGGTGAAATAGAGGGCTGCTGCTGTGAATACCGCGCCGCCGACAAAGTTGCCCAGTGTAACGGGGATTTGGTTAAGCATCCACCAATCACCGCCACCGACGGCCGCACCAGAAAGCATTCCCGCGGGGATGACGAACATGTTGACCACGGCGTGTTCGAAGCCTTGGCCGAAGAAAATAAAAATGGGCAGCCAGGCACCGAGGATTTTGCCCGAGGACGAAGACGATGCCATCCCCAGCACCACGCCGGTGGTGACCATCCAATTGCAGAGGATTCCCTTGGTGAATGCCGTGGTCCACCCGTAAGCTCCATATTGCCCATATCCAATGGTTTTCGCCTCTGCGGTCTTCACGATCAATGCGGCGAGCGCCCCGCCATCCTGCTGGCCAAAATTAGTGATAGACACCCAGAACAGCAGCGCATACAGCAATCCCCCCAACAAGTTGGCGACAAAGACGACCGTCAGGTTGGCCAGCAACCGGTTGAACTTGATTTTTCCATCCAGGTAAGCCATGGGCAATACGGCAAAGCTGCCCGTGACCAACTCGAGCCCCATGAGCACAACAATGACGAAACATGCCGGGAAGATGGCTGCGCCCACAATGGGCAATCCGGTTTGGACCGCAGCCGTGAAGGCGAGCGTGGTGCCGAAGCCCAGTATAGCCCCGGATAGGATTCCGCGTATCATCAAATCCATGATAGACAACTGGGTTTTATCGATTCCTGCTTGGATCATGGCGCCTGCTACGATCGTTGGTTTTTGGTAATTCATGACGATATACGCTAATGGTAATTGGGATATTCAGTTTATGTTCTTTTTCGAAAGGCCTACGTATACGGAGCCGTCCTCCACTTTTACAGGAAAGGTGACAATGGCCGGTTCATCGCCGTTTAGGCATTGCCCATCGCGCAAGGAAAACGACCGCTTATGGAACGGACAGGCGACCTTAGGTTCGTCGGATTGCGAACCTATTATTCCGCGAGAAAGGGCCATCTGCATCCGGTGTGGGCATAGGTTCTGGCAGGCATACCATTCCTTGCGGTGCGAAAAATTGAAGACGGCAATCTGCAACTGCTCATGCTTGAAGCAAAGCCCACCATTGTCGGGAAATTCGGCGGCTACACCTACGTTAAACCAAAAGTCTACCGCCGCGGAATCGACTACGGCAGGTGTTTCAAAATCAGTGTTCATCATGGGATTTATAAATTTTAGTGATTAACCAGTTATCCAGTGATTATTTGCTCCACTCCATGGGGGCCTTCTGCCCCCTCATCTCTACAAATTCGAGTGTGGGATCTCCTTCGTCTGCATTGGCGAAGTGCCTGAATCTCTTCTTCAATTCGTTGCTTTCCACCACATGCTTCCATTCGCACTGGTAGTTAGCGATCAATGTCGCCATCTCTTCTTCCAGTTGCCGTCCGATACCGAGGGAGTCATTCACCACCACATCATACAGGTATTCCAGGCCGCCATCCATCTTGTTGAGCCAGGCGGCCGTGCGGGTAAGGGGTTCGGCCGTTTTGATGTAAAACATGAGGAACCGATCGATATACCGCACGCAGGTATCTTTGTCTACGTCGGCCACCAGCAGCTTCGCGTGCTGGGGATGTGCACCTCCGTTGCCGCAGACATACAGGTTCCACCCTTTTTCCGTGGCAATCACGCCAAAATCCTTGGATTGTGCCTCGGCACATTCCCTTATGCACCCGGAGACGGCTCCCTTGAATTTGTGGGGAGCGCGGAGTCCCTTGTACCGGTTCTCGATTTCAATGGCAAAAGTTACGGAATCCTGCACACCGAACCTGCACCAGGTGGATCCCACGCAGCTTTTGATCGTACGCATGGACTTACCGTACGCATGGCCGCTTTCAAAACCGGCATCGACGAGTTCCTCCCAGATGGCCGGTAATTCGTGGAGCTGGGCACCGAACAGATCGATACGCTGTCCACCCGTAATCTTGGTGTACAGCTTATACTTTTTCGCCACCTGTGCGATGACCAACAGCTTTTCGGGTGTGATTTCGCCTCCGGGTATGCGCGGCACCACGGAATAGGATCCACCTTTCTGGATGTTGGCCAAAAAACGGTCATTCGTATCCTGTATCGTGCTTTGCTTCTGCACCAGGTCGTTCCATATGCTGGCCAGCAGCGATGCGATAGCGGGTTTGCATACTTCACAGCCACTCCCCTGCCCGTAGTGGTCGAGCAGCTGGTCGAATGTGCGGATGCTGTTCACTTTGATCAGGTCGTAAAGCTCCTGGCGGTTATAGGCAAAATGCTCGCAGAGCGTGCGCTTCACCTTGCGGCCGCTCGATTCCAGTTCATATTTGAGGATATCGGCCACCATAGGTGTGCAACCGCCACATCCCGTACAGGCTTTGGTAATCTTTTTGACCGTGGTTAAGTCGGTGAGGTCACCTTCCCGGATGGCTTTGCAGAGGTCACCCTTGGTTATTCCCTCACATGAACAGATCTGTGCGCTGTCGGGCAGCGACTCCACACCATTGCCGATAGCCGGTTGGCTTCCGGAACCGCCACCCACGATGAGCGTTGCGGGGTCTGTCGGTAGCATCAACCTATTCTGCACCGTCTGGAGCAGCATGTTGTAGGCTCCGGCATCACCGACCAAAATCCCGCCCTGTAAATATTTTCCATCTGCTGATAAGTTGATGCGCTTATAGACTCCTTTGGCCTTGTTCTCATAAACGATGGGCACACAAGCACCCGCCTCATCTAAGGCGTCGCCGAAACTGGCGACATCTACCCCAATCAGCTTGAGCTTGGCCGACTGGTCGAATCCCGTAAACCGCGCGCTGTCATCACCGGTAAACCGTGCGGCGACTACCTCCGCCATCTGATATCCCGGTGCGGCCAATCCATAGATGATGTCGTTGTGCAATGCCACTTCCCCGATCGCATAGATATCGGGGTGGTTGGTTTGGAGGCAATCATTTACCACGATGCCGCCCCTGCCCCCGGTAACCAGGCCGCACCCGTGGGCTAGTTCGTCCCGGGGCCGGATACCCGCAGATACCACCAATAGCTCGCACGCCAACTTGGCACCGCCGGCCAATCGCAAACCCGAAACACACCCCTCGCCGGCAATCTCCTGCACCTGGCAGCCGGTATGGATGTGCAATCCCATGTTTACTAGCAGCCCACGCAGCAGCTGTGCCCCCCGGTCGTCCAACTGTCGGGGCATCAACCGGTCTTCACGTTCCACAACGTGGGTTTCCAACCCCATGTCCAGCATCGCCTTGGCAGCTTCCAATCCGAGCAACCCGCCGCCGATAACCAACCCGGTTCGGGCACGTTTGCCATAACTGGCTATCTGCTGTAGATCTTCGATGGTCCGGTAAGCGAATACACCCTCCTTATCAACGCCGGGCAACGGCGGTATGAACGCAGACGAACCCGTAGCAACCACAAGCCGGTCATACGTATCGGTCTTTCCCGTGTGTGTAATGACAACCTTATTTACTGGATCGACGCCGGTAATCAACTGGCCGGTATGCAACACAATGTCTTGGGAAGCATACCACGAACCAGGGGCCAACACCAACTCATCGGCGGTTTTCCCGGAAAAATAGGCGCTTAAATGGACACGATCATAAGCCGGATGAGCCTCTTCACCGTAAACGACCAACTCAATGGTATCCATGGAAGCCTTTTTACGCATCTTTTCGCAAAATTTATAGCCAACCATGCCATTTCCTATCACTATTACCTTCATATTCCTGTATTATTACGTAAATAAACTTACAACACTCCAAAAAAACTACTTATTTTTTAGAAAACCAAGTAAATAATTAAAATAATTACGTAATTTTACCTAAAAATTCAGCTGATGCGCTATTCACTACTTAAAAACACAGGAGATGCCGCTTATATCACGGTAAAAGCAATGAAGAAAATCCAATTGGCAGATATTATCTGGCACGACAGGCACGTCGACCGGGAAGCGCTCTGGCACGCAAAGGACACGTGTAATACCTGCAGTCGGATGGAGGAAGTGTTACAGCTATGCCGTGATACGGATAAAACGGATCTGCGGGTGGTGCGGATGACCGAAGAGCGCGACAGCAGCGGCAGTAGGGAGCGGTTTGAGTTGGCGGTATTCAAAGCCAGCGGGTTCGACGTGGAAATCGTGCCGGGCATCAGTAACATTAACCGGATTACCGCGGTGGGTTCATTTCCACTCACGGTACGGGGGCGCAATGAAAGCTTTTGGGTATGGGATGGGGCATCGTTTTCTACGGGGAAGGTCTTCGATATCGACCTTTGGGAGCGTGTGGCTGCCACCCGTGCCACCATGGCTATCATGAATCCGCCGGCTATCCACCTATTTAGGGGCCTCGAGGCCGTCGCAGCCCGGCGTCATGCGCAAACACCCGTTCTTTTCTGTAACAAGGACGGTCAATATGAGGTAGTCTCACTGGGGCAACTGACGGCATCCCGATCGATCGATTGCTCCGGCTGCCACTTGCTCGTCATCAACCCATCGCCAAAGTCGCTCCCACGTGTGGAAACAGCCTATTCAACTGCCGTCATCACCGCCGCGGAGGGCTGCGTTGCCAGCTGACGCCGCCCAGGCACCGAGATCACGGGGACGTTGGGCCACGGCGCTTCCGATAATAATCACAGCCGGTGCACCGACCTGCTGCTTGTCGGCCTCAGACACTACCGTATCTACCTCGGCAACGAGTATCCGTTCATCAGGCATAGAACCGTTCTGGATAATGGCAATGGGAGTTTTACCTTTCCCCTCACGCTGATAGCACTCCACGATAGCCGGGAGGTTGTTGATCCCCATCAGGATAACCGCTGTAATTTCGTTTTTTGCGGCAACCGATACGTCTTCAGCCACCTGGCCACTACGCGTGGACCCTGTAATCACCCAGAAGCTGTCGGCCGTCCCTTTTCCTGTAAGCGATATGCCCTGCCCACCAGCCAGTGCCAGCGCGCTTGAGACCCCCGCCACCACCTCCACGGGTATCCCGTGCCGTTGGGCGTGGCGGAGCTCTTCATTACCCCGGCCGAAAACATAGGGGTCACCGCCTTTAAGCCGCACCACGTGTCCATACTTCCAAGCGAAATCCACCAACAGTTGGTTAATCTCCTCCTGCTTATAGGCATGATTACCCGCGCGTTTGCCCACAAATAAACGTACGGCACCCTCCGGCGCATAATGCAGTAGGTCTGGGCTGACCAACGCATCGTAAAGCACGGCATCTGCCGCACGCAGCGCTTCTACCCCTTTCAGGCTGAACAACTCGGGATCACCGGGTCCGGCGCCGACCAGCGTAATGCGGGCTTTTACAGGCGTTTCATCTGGCGGCTCGTTTTCCATACAGCCAATATACGACAAAAATATACGCCGCTTAGCCAGTGGATTCTTTTTTTCAATGGTTTGTAGCAAAATGGAGCGCTCGAACGTCTACACACCCGACATCAATTAACGAAACAGCTGCAAAACCACGGGAATGATCTTTCTAACTTCAGAAACATAATGCCCAGCATAGTTGTTAATTATGTTTGTTAAATAGTGTTAACAGGTCAATTAATCGGATTATTTAAATAACTTTGCAACCCGCAAGGTTGAAACAGCAAAAAAATGAAAAAAGTAAATGTACTTGTGTTGGGCGCTATGGTAGCTATGGGGTTATCCTCTTGTATCAAGGACGGCGATACGTTTGATTCCGAAGCCCAGTACCAATTGGAGAAGCCTATTATCGAGGAATATGCGAAAGCAAATTTGACAAATCCTCAATTCCATGAAGAAAGCGGCATTTGGTATCAAATTATAACGCCCGGCGACCCTTCTTCCTATCAATATAAAGCTGTTCCGCGACAGGATAACCCTTCTCAGTTAGCCATTGAGGCCCCCACGGTCAACGTTAATTATGTGGGAAGGCTTGTACAGACGAATAGTGTTTTCGATTCCAACGACGATGAAGATGGCTGGGAAACGTCATTGGCCAGAGTCATCGCCGCTTGGCAAGTCATTTTCTTTCCAGAGGAGATTATTTACGGTAAAGACGGCGAGCTACTGGAGGACCCCATCGAATTTGGCGGCATAACCGAAGATGGTCTAAAAGCAGGCGCTGTGTTCCGTATTGTAACCCCCTCTAGGTGGGCATATCAAAATACGGGTCAGGGAACCGTACCCGCAAACGCCCCGTTGTACTTCGAGATCGAAGTACTGGATATTGTTCCCCCAAGCGGCACCGGCAATTAACTTAATTTCAATTGTTCAGACTATAATGACTAAATCGACTCCTTGTATTGCGGCTATCGGTATCGCGGCTATCACGTTATTGATGGGTTGCTCCAAAAAAGAATACCAATCGTTTGAAGAACTGGATAATGCCAATATCCGTGAATACATCCAGAAAAACAACCTCACGGTGCACCAATACAAGGAGACGGATTTATTTTACCAGGTGCTCGAAGAAGGCACGGGTAATGCCATCGACTATAAAAATATCTACCCGATTGTCTATACGGTAAAAAGCCTTGACGGCACTTATAATTCTGCAGACACACTGAGCTCGGGCAACCGCTATGCGGAGCATTTCGGCTATTTCCCCTTCGGCTCTGCCGCCGCTGGAACACCTACCGTGGAACGCACCGGAGATTTCAAGGAAGTGATCCGCGAGGTATTGCAAAAGACCAACGGCAAAGTCCGCATCATCGTGCCGTCACGGCTCATGTATGGCCGGAATGGCGTACCCAGCCAAGGGATTCCCCCAAATGCATCATTGGATTACGTCGCAACCGTTCACGATAATTTTGAGGATTACGAGGATGGGGTTATCCAACAGATGATTGCCAATGCATCGCTGAACATTGACGACTTTACAAAAACCGAAGACAATATCTATTACCAAATCATCACACAGGGCGATGGGGATGCCATTACCGCAGATTCTACCGTTACCGTTGATTATACGCTGAAAAGCCCAAATGGCACCGTACTCGACTCCAACACCGGTACCGATTTTTCCCTGGCCGGGGGGGTGATATCCGCCTGGACCAAGATCGTACCCTTTATCAATAAAGGTGGAAAAATCCGGTTCTTCACGCCAAGCACGTTTGCCTACGGCAGGGCAGGAAGTTCTACTGGAACTATCGCGCCGTTTCTGTCATTGGACTTTGAAGTCGAAGTCAAAGACGAGTAAGGTTTTCGGTTCTATTTTCCCCGATACCTCGACCCCTCCAATATCACTTGGGCATCCTTGATTTCCAATAACGCTTTCAGTGTAGTATCCGGGTATCGGTCCATGTATTGACGCACGATGTTCCACCCGATGAATACCCCCAGTTTGGGAGCCGATTCATTGTGCTCACCCAGTTCGGGCGTAAACGGGGCTTCGTTAAGGTATTTCTGAATACGGTTATAATCCGCCTCATAGAGCAGGTTTTCCTGTAGAAACCATGCCCACACATCGCTTTCGAAGTGGTCGGCCCACACCCACTGCGGCCCTGTATAACCGATTTTTAGGCTGTCTGCGATGTCCGGCATCACCGTTTCCATCACATACAGCACCTTGCCGTGGTAAACCATATGCTGCAGCAGACTCACATCCAATTCGTCTTGCGGGTACAATTCTTCCCGGATATAACTCTCCATTACCCTCGGCACCATGTTTTCAGGTGTGAAACGCCGGGAAAGATAAGCAGGTATGCTTCCCCGCAACGCCGGATAAAACTTCGAATCTGCACCAAGGAACATATCCAATCCAATGCCGACGTAGTCTGCCCCGATCGGGGTCTGCACTGCGAACCCTGAGAAAAATGCGATTACCCGTGGTATGCCAATACCCGGAAAATAGTACTTCAGACGCCTGAAGGCATCGGTTAGCCCGGCTTCCTGGGTTGCCATGTCCGGATAGGTTTCGTAGACATTTGCTTTCAAGTCCCTGAAATCATCCGTAGAAATCACCTGCGTTAACACGGATGACAGCTGGACCGTATCCAACGGATTTCCCGCCTCCAGCATATACTGCATGTAATCGGCGTAGAAAAAGCCGTAGCGATCGAGCCACTCCTGATTTTTCTGGAGGATGTTGTCTGGCGTTAGGCTATCCAATGCCCTGTCGAAACGTTCGATCGTAATATTGACATCGATGTGCCTCATATCCACACGCTCGCGCCTGTTGCAGGAAAACAGAATGATAATCAAAAAAAAGCAATAACTTTGCCGTGTGTGGATTTTGCGCATCATTTTTGTTGATTAGCTGGCAGCGAAGTTACGGATTTTGATGGAACACGGATGTATCCGACTACTGGCGGACGATACGGATAAACAGATAGACTCGTCGGCCGAACAACACCTTAACGTTATAATTATGTCAAAGAAAACAATACGATTCCTTTTTTTCGCTTTACTGTTGACCTTCTGCTACCAGCCCAGCATTGCCCAAGACTATTACAGCTCCACCTACCAATACCGACCCATATCCTTGGGCATCACGTTCTCACCGAATATGGGATGGATGCGTTATGGTGATGCCGATGGTTATAAAAGCACTCCCAAATTCGGCTATGCATATGGCTTGCTCGCCGATTTCGCATTCACGGAGAATTACTATTTCTCTACCGGACTGTTGATTAATACGCTAAACAGCGACACGGAATATGCAGACCCTACTATAAATACCATCCCCGGTGCCGACCTGACCCAAAACTACCGACTGCAATACGCCGAAATCCCCATATCCCTCAAATTGAAAAGCACGATGCGCTATTTCCGCAGCTATTACGGGCAATTTGGTTTTACAGGTGGGGTTAAGCTCAATGCGAAAGAGAAGCAAGGCGGCGCATCGTCCCGCAGTTCAATGGGTAGCGATGCGGACTTCTTCCGCCTGGCACTGCAAATCGGTGGTGGCGTGGAGTGGCAACTCGACCATAACCTGGTGATGGTAACAGGATTGAGTTTCAACAATGGCTTTACACGCGTCATCAAGGCGGGCGAACCGCGCAATTCGTATGTGGCTTTCAATTTCGGAATATTCTTTTAACCGTTTACTAAAACAGGGGCCTTTTACATGACCATCGCTTTAGCTCAGCTAAACTACCATATCGGTAACTTCGATCATAACACGGCACGCATCATCAGCGTCATCCAAGGAGCCAAGGCCAACGGAGCAGACCTCGTCGTATTTGCCGAATTGGCCATCAGTGGGTATCCCGCAAAGGACCTGTTGCGCTCCCCTGCTTTTCTGGATAGCTGTGAAGCCTCGGTAGCTGAAATCGCCGCCCACTGTGTGGGGATTGCGTGTATCATTGGTACACCGGTTCGCAACACGACCGGAAAAGGCAAGCCGCTGCATAATGCCGGGTTGTTCATCGCGGATGGTAGCATACAGCAAGTAGTGCACAAAGGCCTGCTCCCCGATTACGATGTATTTGATGAATATCGGTATTTCCAACCGGCCGATGAGTTTGCGTGCATTATGTACCAAAACAGAAAAATAGCGCTCACCGTATGCGAAGATCTTTGGAACATCGCTACTCCGAAATTGTACCGAAAAAGCCCCATGGATGCACTACGGAGTGAAAATCCGGCGATTATCATTAACATCGCTGCTTCTCCATTTTCGTATAACCACCTTAGCGCACGACTGGACGTATTGCAGGCGCATGCCAAAAAAAACGGAGTGCCGCTTTTGTACGTAAACCAGGTTGGTGCGCACGCCGACATCATTTTCGATGGCCGGTCGATTGCCTTGTCGCCCACCGGTGAACTGGTGGATGTGATGGCTTCCTTTGCGGAGGATGTGAAGTACTATACGTTAACGGTTGAGGGCATTACCGCATTACATCAGGCGGATGCCGAACACCGGCCACTGGATACCCCCTTGATTCATCAGGCGCTATTGCTGGGCATTCGCGACTATTTCAACAAGTCGGGTTTCACCAAAGCGGTGGTCGGGCTGTCTGGCGGAATAGACTCTGCTGTGGTGGCCGCCCTCGCCTGCGAGGCACTTGGTCCGGAAAACGTACTGGCCGTGCTGATGCCTTCGGTTTATTCCAGTGACCACTCGATCACCGACGCGCTGGATCTGGTCCGCAACACGGGTTGCCACCATGAAGTCATTCCGATACAACCCATGGCCGACACCTTTAGCCAAGGCCTCCATACGGCATTCGAGGGATTATCCCCCGATGTCACGGAAGAAAATATTCAGGCCCGGATCCGCGGAACGCTATTGATGGCCTTTTCAAATAAATTGGGCTATATCCTGCTCAATACGTCTAACAAGAGCGAGGCTGCCGTGGGCTATGGCACCTTATATGGCGACATGGCCGGGGCGTTGGGCGTTATCGGTGATATCTACAAGACACAGGTCTATCATTTGGCCGGATACATCAATCGCGACCGCGAAATTATTCCCCAGCATACCATTGTCAAGCCGCCATCGGCAGAATTGCGACCCGGACAGCAGGACAGTGACTCCCTCCCAGACTATGAACTGCTGGATTCGGTGCTCTTCCAATACATCGAAAACGAAAAAAGCACCATGCAAATCGTTGCGTTGGGGTTTGAGGAAGCCCTGGTGCACCGGGTGTTGCGTATGGTCGATCGGGCTGAATTTAAGCGCTTCCAGTCTCCCCCGGTACTGCGTGTCAGTAGTAAGGCCTTTGGAGCAGGTAGGGCGATGCCGTTAGTAGCCAAGTATCCGTCGTAGACCGCGCTCCCCAAATGCAACCGGAAAGGGCTTTATGTATACTGCTGTGGAGGTACACTACAGGTACACTACTGGTACATATGATGTGCATATGCATCGTATTACACATGAATCAACTATACGGCAGGTGTGATTAAACCATTCCCCACCTACACGGTCTAATACTGAAGTAAATCAATGATATTAGGAGACATGGCCATGAAAAAGCTATTTGTATATTTCACTTCCGTACTGCTTCTGGCATCCTGTTCGTCATACAAATACCACACCACTAAGATACAGGGCACCGATTTCTCGAAATACCATACCTATGGATGGCTTCCACCGGTAGATTCATTGTCCAAATCCTATTTCGACAATGACATTGCCAATGCCAATATTCTGGAAACGGCTAATCGGGAGCTGGAAGCCCGTGGACTAACGTATTCCAAAGATAACCCCGATTTGCTTTTCCGTTATATTACCATCGTGAACAATAAGAGCCGGCCACTATACGGTGGCTACCCTTACAGCCCATGGGGTATGTGGGGTTATAACCCGTGGATGTGGGGTCCGGGTTGGGGATTCGGCTATGGATATGGGTGGAACCGCCCGTTAGGTAAGGAGCGCTACCGTGCTGGCCACATCATCATTGAAGCCAAGGATAGGCGATCCAATACGATCGTGTGGCAAGCACGCGGCTCGGGCGAAGTCAGGGACCCCGAACAGGCTATCAATAAACTACCCGAGGTAGTTGTTGGCGTGATCGAGCAGTTTCCTGTGGGTAAGATTAAATAGACGGTCTGAGTGTCAGGTAAAAGGTTACCTTTTCATGCCTTTTCGAATTATCCAGAATCAGTCGGGCAGCAGCCTCTCCCATCTGTTTAAAATCAGTGGAGATGGTGGTGATTCCGTTGAGGATAAACTTCTTCAGCGGTGTTTCATTGTATGAAATAATGCCCACCTCCTTGCCAATTTGCAATTTCAGGGAAATCACTCGGTCGAGCAATTTCACCAAGTCATCTTCCATGAGGTTGATGTACACCTCGCCCGCTGATATCGGTTCTTCTGAAATATCACTTACTAATAAGTGATTGAATGCATATTGCTGGCAAAAGCGGTAGAATCCTTTGATGATGCCCTTGGGAAAATAGCTTTTGTCAGGAAAGATCAGTTTCAGCGTGTGGTATTTGCTTAGTTGTTCGTTTGCTTGCTCCAATGCATTGTAAATATCTTTTTCAAAATCTTCATACACGGCAGCGTACTCCCCACCTACTTCCGGCACCAATTTGTCCATCAGCACCAATTTATCTTTTGGGATGGTATTGATGATCTCAGCTGCTTTATCACGCCCCTCGATAAAATGCGGGATAATGACATAATGGGTATACTCCTGTTTGAGATTTTGAAGCAGCTTCCGAAAAAGCGACAGGTCATTGTTGTAAATATAGAAATCTACCGCCGCATCACCGCCAATCGCTT
>PJTQ01000645.1_pt1 | contig 16255 bp, 12 predicted proteins | sample 1512231 | NCBI WGS metagenome assembly PJTQ01 (sample SAMN08177688, study PRJNA422409) | Soil metagenome, whole genome shotgun sequencing project. | isolation source: Soil (3) enriched on wood chips | place: USA: Madison | collected 2015-01-15 | reverse complement strand
GTCCGGGCCGGCCGAGCCCAGGCCCTTGAGTTCGATCTCCAGCTGGATCGCGTCGTTCATGTCGCCGGAGCGGTTGCGCACGTAGCGGCGGGCGACCAGGCGCGCGGCCAGGCAGCAGCTGTCCCACTGCACGCCGGCGATGCCCTCGAGCATCTGATTGTCCTTGATCGAGTAGTAGTAGCGGCCGACCAGGCTCCAGGCCGGCGACAGCGGGTACAGGAACGACAGGTCGGCCTGTTCAAGCAGGTCTTCGCCGCTGTTGGCGTTGCGGCGGTAGCGGTAGCTGAGGTTGACGATGCCGTCGTCGCCGATCAGGTAGCGCGTGCGCAGGCTGGCCAGGTCCTCGCGGCCGAATTTCGGGTCCCACTGGTAGGAGGCACCGATGTTCCAGCGGTCGTTGACCGCGTAGCTGACATCGGCCACCCATGCCGAGCGGCCGCTTTCGACCACCGGGCTGGTGCTCGACAGGCGGACCCGCGAGTCCTCGAAGTACTGGATCTGGCCCAGGCTCACCGCCAGTTTCTCGCGGCCGTCGGACTCGCGGATCAGGCGGCTGGTCACCGCCATGGTCAGCTGGTTGGCGTCGGTCTGGCGGTCGGCGCCGGAGAAGCGGTTGTCGCGGAACAACTGGCCCCAGCTGAAGGTCATCGGGCCGGTGTCGAAGATCGGCAGGTTGTCCTGGTTGCGGTACGGCACGTTGAGGTAGAACAGCCGCGGCTCCAGGGTGTTGACGTAGTCCTCGCCCTTGAACCGCACGTTGCGATCGAAATAGAGCCCGGCGTCCAGCGAGCTGATCGGTGTATTGCGGCTGGGGGATTTTTCCGGATTGGCGGCATCGAGGTTCTCGGCCAGTTCGCGCTCGAGCTGGTAGCCGGTGTAGCGCCACGCCAGGGTCGGGGTGATGAACCAGCTCGCACCGGCCAGCGGCATGCTGACGTAGGGCTTGACATCGATGCGGGCGCCGCCTGGACGGGCGTCGTCGTCGATGTGCTGGAAGCGCGCGGCCTCGGTGTTGATGCCGGCGGTGAACCAGGGGCCGAAGGATTGCTCCCAGTTGAAGTACGCGCGCGGAAGCCGGTAGTACGGCAACCGCGTTTCGGACAGGGTGTAGTCCGACAGCTGGTAGTAGTCGGCCATCAGGCCCGCGTCCCAGTGGCGCCCGCGACCGTAGATGCCGAGGTCGCTGTTGACCCGGTAGCTCGACAGCGAATCGAGGTTGTTGTTGAAGTCCTCGAAGTAGCGTGGGTCGCTGATCCAGTTGATGTTGGCGCGCGCCTGCCAGCTGCGGTTGATGTTCTGCCTGCCGAGGAAGTGGAAGCGGCCGCGGTCGTCCTTGCGGCGGTTTTCCAGCGGATACCGGTTGTTCGGGTCCAGGAACTCGGCCAGTTCCTCGTCGTGCTCGCGGCGGGTGAGATCGTCCGACGGCAGGTAACCGATGTCGAATTCGCCGCGGCCGGTGGGCGTGAGGTAGCGGAACTCGGTGTTGAGCATCAGTCCGCGCTTGGTCATGAGCCTGGGTTCCAGGGTCATGTCGTAGTTCGGCGCCAGGTTCAGGTAGATCGGCTGGCGCCAGTCGAGGCCGTTGCGACTGGACTGGCCGACGTTGGGATACAGCAGGCCGGTCACGCGGCGGTCGTCGATCGGGAACTTGAACCATGGCACGTACAGCACCGGGACCTTGCCCACGCGGATGGTCGCGTTGCGCGCGGTGCCGAACCCCGAATCGGTATCGATGTCGATCTGGTTGGCGCGCAACTCCCAGTGGCGGTCGTTGGGCGGGCAGGTCGAGTAGGTCGAGCCGACCAGCTTGCCCTGGGTGCCCTGCATGCGGATGGTTTCGGCGCCGCCGTTGCCGCGGCGCTCGATCAGCTGGTAGCGGACGTTGTCGATCTGGTGGGTGTCGTTGTCCTGGTCGCCGTGCGCGCGCTCGGCGACCATGCGCATGCCCGAATCCTGGTAGCGCACGTTGCCGTCGGCGACGTACTGTTCGGTCTGCTGGTCGAAGCGCAGGCTGTCGGCGTGCAGGAACTGGTCGCCGCGGCGCAGCGTCACGTTGCCCTGGAAGTTGATCGTTTCGCCGGAGATGCCCTCGGCGTCGTCGGCGGCCACGTTGGTCGCCTGCGATTCGCGGTCCTCCGGCTTGCCGGTGGGCGGCGGTGCGTCGGCGAAGGCAGGCACCGCGTCCTCGACCGGGCACAGCGACCAGTCCAGCGGGCGGTCGTCATCGGCGTGGGCGGTCAGCGAGAAGGCGATGCACAGCGGCAGGGGCAGCAGGCGGACAACAGGGCGCACGCGGGCATCCGTTCTACGAAAAGCGGTCGCTAGCTTGCCGCATCCCCATGCAAGCGGCAATGACGGCCCGGGTTTGCCTTCAGCCCGCGAAAAGGTTGTGAAAGCCGGGCAAAGACCATCGAACGAAAGCTGAATACCGTGATGCCCCGGCGCCCTCAACCGCCTCGCAGCGCGCCGACATGGGCCAGGCTGCACTCGCGCAGCGCCTGCAGGTCGTAGCCGCCTTCCAGGGTCGACACCAGCCGGCCGCCTGCGTGGGCGGCTGCCAGCTGGCGCAGTTCGGCGGTGAGCCAGGCGTAGTCGTCGGCATCGAGCTGCAGCTGCGCCAGCGGGTCGCGCCAGTGTGCGTCGAAGCCGGCAGAGACCAGCAGCAGCTGCGGCCGGAAGGCATCGATCGCCGGCAGCAGCCGGTCCTCCCATGCGGCGCGGAAGCCGCGGCTGCCGGTGCCCGGTGGCAGCGGCGCATTGAGGATGTTGCCGGCGCCGCGTTCGTGCACGTGGCCGGTGTCCGGATACAGCGGCATCTGGTGCGAGCTCAGGTAGTGCACGCGCGGCTCGGCGTCGAAGATCGCCTGGGTGCCGTTGCCGTGGTGGACGTCGAAGTCGGCGATCGCCACCCGGGCCAGGCCGTGGCGTTCGAGCGCGTGCGCGGCCGCGACCGCGACGTTGTTGAACAGGCAGAAGCCCATCGCGGCATGCGCGGTGGCGTGGTGGCCGGGTGGACGCACCGCGCAGAAGGCCACCGGCGTTTGGCCGGACAACACCGCGTCCACGGCCGCCACGCCGGCACCGGCGGCGCGCAGCGCGGCTTCGGCCGACTGCGGCGACAGCACCGTGTCCGGGTCGAGCACGACCCGCTGCGCCGGCGATGCCTCCAGCACCGCGGCGAGCAGCGACTCGTCGTGCGCTCGCAGCAGCTGCCCGCGCGTGGCGCGTGGCGCTTCGCGCCAGTCGAGGTCGTCGAATCCGGCGCGCAGCGCGTCGATCACCGCGCCCAGCCGCTGCGGGCGTTCGGCGTGGCCGGGGCCGGTGTCGTGGGCCAGGCAGGCCGGGTGGGTGAAGACCGGCAGGCTCACTCAGATGCCTCGGGCCGGTGGCTGTCCATGCTCAGGACTTGCGGCGTTCGTGCTGCCAGATCACTTCGCCATGGCCGCTGGCGCGGGCGAGCACGCGCGCGAGCACGAACAACAGGTCGGACAGGCGGTTGAGGTAGCGGATCGGCTGCGGCCGCACGGTTTCCTGGCGCGCGAGCGCCACGGTCTCGCGTTCGGCACGCCGCACCACGGTCCGCGCGATATGGCAGCGTGCCGCGGCGTCGCCGCCGCCGGGCAGGATGAATTCCTTCAGCGGTGGCAGCGCCTCGTTGTAGTGGTCCAGGTGCTGTTCGAGGCGGTCGATGTCGGCGTCCTCGATCGCCGCGTGCCCCGGGATGCACAGCTCGCCACCCAGGTCGAACAACTGGTGCTGGACGGTGGTCAGCAGGCTGCGGATATCGTCGGGCACATCCGCGGCCAGCAGCAGGCCGATGGTGGAGTTGGCCTCGTCGACGGTGCCGTAGGCGCCCACCCGCGCCGAATCCTTGCCGGTGCGGCTGCCGTCGCCCAGCCCGGTGCTGCCGTCGTCGCCGGTGCGGGTGTAGATCTTCGACAGGCGATTGCCCATGGCGTGCGGTCAGGACTTCTTCCGGTCGCGCGCGACCGGCTGGCCGTGCGCCACGACCTGCTCGCACACCACCTGCGCAATCGCGGCCACGGTGACGAACATCGCCGTGCCGCGCAGGTAGGGCAGGAACCAGTCGCCGTAGTTCTTCGCCCAGCCGGCGATGCTCGGCTCGGCAACGGCGTCGCTGAACCAGTAGAAGCCGCCCTGCGCGAACAGGTGGCACAGCGCCGTGGCCGCGACCACGGCGGCGACCAGCCGGCCCAGCGCCGGGAGGCTGGCGCCGGTGTAGTGGCGACGCAGCCACAGGCCGCCCAGCCACATCGACAGGTGGGCGGGAATCAGGAACCAGTAGCCGGGCGATACGCAGTAATGGCTCCAGAAGTCGATGCCCTGCCGGGTGATCACGGCCCAGTCGATCGCCACCGCCAGCACCATCAGCAGCGGGAATGCCCACCGCGTCCCGTTGCGCAGGTAGAAGCCGCCGATGAAGAACACCGCCCACGACGCATCCGGCACCGGCGTGAAGTGGCTGAAAATGTGCGTGCGCGTCGCCGCTATCAGCAAGACGAGCAGGGACAGGACGATGACGCGTTGCAGGGTGGTGTTCATGGGGCGGGCAGCTCCGGGCGCGACGTGCGGACGGCGGCCATTCTAGCGAAACGGCCGGAGCGGGGCTTGGGCGTGCCGTCCGCGTTGAAGCACTTCCCCACGCGCCGGCGAGGCCGCGTTGCAGTCCCTGCCGGGGCGGTCGGCCCCGGCGCGCGGCCCGTGCCTTGCTTCGCGGCGGCACTGGCGCCCGGGAAAGCACTTCAAGGCGGACGGCACGCTCTATCATGGCGCCATGAAGGCAGGACATGACGTGGTGATCGTCGGCGGCGGCCTGGTCGGGGCCAGCCTTGCGATCGCGCTGGACAGGATCGGCCTGGACGTCGGGCTGGTCGAGGCCACGCCGCCGGGCACCCTGCCGGCCGTGTTCGACGAGCGCAACCTGAGCTTTGCCGACGCTACCGTCAACGCGCTGGAGGCCCTGGGCGTGATGGCCAGGCTGCGTGCGCCCACCGGTGCCATCACCCGCATCCACGTCAGCCGCCGCGGCGATTTCGGCCGCGCCTGCTTGTCGGCATCCGATTACGGGCGCGAGGCATTCGGCCGGGTGGTGGTGGCACGCGACTTCGGGCAGGCGCTGGAACACCGGCTGGGTGAACTGCGGCGGCTGACCCGCTACCGTCCGGCGCGCTTCGTCGGGTTGGGCGCGGGCGACGGCGAGGCGCGCGCCATCCGTATCGCGAACGACGATGGCGAACACCTGCTGCGCGCGCGGCTGCTGGTCGCCGCCGACGGCACCCGCAGCGGCGTGCGCGACGCGCTGGACATCGCCGCTGATCGCCATGACTACCTGCAAACCCTGTTCGTCGCCCGCCTGCGCGCGGCGCGCGCGCCGGACGGCACCGCCTATGAGCGCCTGGGCGATGACGGCCCGACCGCCCTGCTGCCGCGCGGCGATCGCCACTTCGGCCTCGTCCACGGCGTGGCCCGCGAGCAGGCGGACGCCGTGCAGGCGCTCGACGACGCGGCCTTCCTCGCACGGATCCAGCGCGCGTTCGGCTGGCGCGTGGGACGCCTGGCGTCCGTCGGCACGCGCAGCGTCTATCCGGCCATCCGCACCGTCGCGCGCAGCCTGTGGGCGCCGCGCGCCGTGCTGGTCGGCAATGCCGCGCAGACCCTGCACCCGATCGGTGCACAGGGCTTCAACCTCGGCCTGCGTGATGCGCTGACGCTGGCCGAACTGATCGAGACCCGCGGCGGCGACCCCGGCGACGCCGGCCTGCTCGCCGCCCACGTGCAGCGGCGCGGCGAGGACCGCGACCGCACCCTGGCGATGAGCGACGGCCTGGCCCGGCTGACCGCGAACGACGCGCCGCTGCTGCGCCCGCTGCGCAGCCTCGGGCTGCTCGCGCTCGAGCGCCTGCCCTCGGCGCAGGCGCTGCTGGTCGGCGGGGCGATGGGCTACCGCGGCCAGGTGCCGGCGCTGTGCAGGAAGGCCTCGTGAGCCGCGGCGCACGCAGCGATGCGGTGGTGGTCGGCGGCGGCGTGGTCGGCGCGGCCTGCGCGCTGGCGTTGGCGAACCTCGATCTCGAGGTGACCCTGGTCGAGGCCGCGGAGCCCGCGCGCTGGTCGCAGTCGCAGCCGGACCTGCGCGTGTTCGCCTTCGCCCCCGACAACGCTGCCTTGCTGGACGGCTTCGGCGTCTGGCGCGAAGTGCTCGCCGCGCGCGTGCAGCCCTACCGGCGCATGCGGGTGTGGGATGCGGCGGGCGGCGGCGATCTGGCGTTCGACGCCGACGCGGTCGGCCGCAACGAACTGGGCTGGATCGTGGAGAACGGCCTGCTGGTCGACCGCCTGTGGTCGGCGCTGTCGCGTGCCGGCGTCGACGTGCGCGTGCCGGCGCGGGTCGAGGCGCTGGAGCAGGACGACGACGGCGTGCGCCTGCGGCTGGACGACGGCAGCCGGGTCGAGGCGCGGGTGGCGGTCGCCGCCGACGGTGCCGAGTCCACCCTGCGCCGGCTCGCCGGCGGCGAGGTCAGCCGCCGCGACTACGGCCAGCGCGGCGTGGTGGCCTATCTCGAAACCACGCTGCCGCACGAAGACACCGCGTGGCAGCGCTTCCTGTCGACCGGTCCGCTGGCGGTGCTGCCGTTCGCGGACGGACGCAGTTCCATCGTCTGGACGTTGCCCGATGCGCGTGCGGCGCAGGTGCTGGCGCTCGACGATGATGCGTTTTCAAGCGAACTCACGCGCGCCTTCGATGCGCGCCTGGGATCGATGCGCGTGGTGTCCAGGCGGGCGGCGTTCCCGCTGCGCCTGCAGCTGGCGCAATCGCACGTGCACGGCCGCGTGCTGGTGGTCGGCGACGCCGCCCACGTGGTGCATCCGCTGGCCGGGCAGGGCGTCAACCTCGGCCTGCGTGACGTGGCCGCGCTGCGCGACGCGATCAGGGCCGCACAGGCGCGGCGCGTCGACTGGACGTCACCGCAGCGGCTGGCGCGCTGGGCGCGGATGCGCGCCAGCGAGAACGCGCTCGCCGCGCATGCCTACGACGGCATCAACCGGCTGTTCTCCAGCGACGGCATGCACCGCACCCTGCTGCGCGGGCCGCTGCTCGGACTGGCCGGGCGGCTGCCGCCGCTGACCCATGCGCTGTGGCGGCGCGCGGCGGGGCTTTGAGGCAGGGGGCTGTTTCGCCTGCGCCGTGGTCCTCGCAGAAGCGCGCGGCTGAAGCCGCTGGCTACGAAACGCGACCTGCCGGGCTTCGGGCATTCATACCCGGCGCCCGGCCACTGGGGACGCAGCGCTGTTTCCCGCAACCGGGAGCAGAACCCGAAAAAAAGCCCCGCGTCCGCGGGGCTTCTTCTTCTTCGTTGCCGGCGACCCTCGCCGGTCGGAGGGCGTCAGCGCCTCACATCCAGCCTTCCAGCTCCTGCCGGTCGAGCTTGCCGTCGTGGTTGTTGTCGACGGCGTCGAACTCGGCGCTCAGGGTGGCGTTGGACTTGGCCTCGCTGCGGCTGATGCTGCCGTCGCCGTTGCGGTCCATCGCGGCGAAGTCGATCTTGTAATCGCCGACGACCGAGTTGGACGGGCTGGAGGTGAACGTGACCAGCGGCTCGGTCGGGCCGGTGGGCGCGACCTGCGTCGGCGGTGGCGGCGGTGGCGGCGCGGTGATGGCTTCCTGCGCGGCCTGCGCGGCGAGCGTGGCTTCGGTGGCCGCGGTGGTGGCCTGCGTGCTCGCGGCTTCGGCGGCATTGGCCGCCTGGCGGGCCTGGAACGTGGCGTGCCCGGCCTGGCGCGTTCCGCCGGTGGCCGCCGAGCGCGCGGCGCCGGCCTGGTTGGCGGCACGGGTGGCGTTGCGGGCCGCTTCCTGGGCCTGGATCGACGAGCGGTCCGCGAGGTAGGCCTGGTACTCGGCATTCGCCGCGCCGTCGCTGGTCAGCGCGCCGGCACGCTTGCTGGCCGCGGCCTGCTGCGCGGCGTTGCGGGCCGCCTGCGCCTGAGCGCGCGCCACGTCGGCCTCGGCCGCGGCGGTGCGCGAGGCATCCTTCGTCGCCGATTTCGCCTTGCCCAGCTCGACAGCGGTCTGGGCCGAGGCGCTGCCTGCGGCGAATGCGCCGACCAGGGCGAGGGCAAGCAGGATGGGTGGGTGCTTCATGTCGACCTCCGGGCTGGGTAACGCGGCTACGCTAGGGCCAAGGCAATGAATCGGGCGTCAATCGCGCGAAATCGCCGCTGAATGGTCGCTCAGGCGGCGGCAGCGGCGAAAACGGTGATCTCTTCGCGGTCGTGGTAGAGCTGGCGCGCGCGAACCGCCAGCGGGCGCTGCGCCTGTTCGGCGAGCAGGTCCAGGCACAGCCGGGTTTCGTCCCAGCGCTTCTTCATCGGCAGCTTGAGGTTGAAGATCGCCTGCCGGCACCAGCCCTCGCGCAGCCAGGTGGCCATGCGTGCAGCCACGCGGCGCGGCTGTTCGACCATGTCGCAGACCATCCAGTCCAGCGGCCGCGGCGGCTGCCAGTGGAAGCCGTCGGCGCGCAGGTGTTCGACCAGGCCGGTATCGAGCACGTGCGGGCGCAGCGGGCCGTTGTCGATCGCGCTCACGCGCAGGCCGTGGCGGGTGAGCACCCAGGTCCAGCCGCCCGGCGCGGCGCCCAGGTCCGCGGCGTGCATGCCGTTGCGCAGCAGGTGCGCGCGCTCGCCGTCGTCGAGCAGGGTCAGCAGCGCTTCCTCGAGCTTGAGCGCCGAGCGCGAGGGCGCGTCGGCGTGCAGGCGCAGGCGCGGGATGCCCAGCGGCCAAGGCGCGCTGTCGGCGGGATCGGTCACGGCGACGAACGCGTGGTCGCCGTCGACGAAGCACACGTGCAGCCGCGGCAGCGAGGGGTCGTCGCGCATGGCGAGCAGCCCCGCCTTGCGCAGCGCCGGGCGCAGGGCGTTGCCGAAGGCGCGCGCAAGGCCGGCCAGCGGCTTGCCCGAATCGCTGTCCGGATGCTCCACGAGCAAAGCCCCGTAGCGCCGGCCCCGGACCAGGTCCGGGCCACGGCCCGCCGTCCCGTCCCGGGCGTCCCCGGCCCGGTCGCCCGCCGTCCCGAAGTCCCGGTCGGCCATCCCGGCGCGCAGCGCCGCCACGATCGGCGTGATCCGATCCTTCGGATCCAGCCCACGCAACTCCGCCAGGATCCGCAGCTTCTGCCGCGCGAACACCAGGCCGCGCCAGGGCAGCGCGCGCGACAGTGCGTCGTCCCGGTCGCAGGCGAACACCACGAAGCCGCTGTTGCGATCGGTGCGCGCGTAGCCGGCGAACCCGGCATCGGCGGCGCGCGCGGTCAGTTCGGCGGCCAGCTCGGGCTCGAAGCCGGCGCGGCAGTAGCAGAGCAGTCCGGTCATTGGGATACGCTCACCATGTAGGAGCGGCGGAAGCCGCGAGCCTTTTCGCAATCATCAAGGATCAAAAGCTCGCGGCTTCCGCCGCTCCTACGGTGATGGAGCGGCTCAATAACGTTGCCCGCCGCCTTCGCCATAGGCACGCAGCACCTCGCGCGCATCGTCGCGACGGATGTCGCGCACGACCTCGATGCCGCGCTTGCCCAGCTCGCCGATCCAGTCCGCGGGCAGCGGGCCTTCGTCGAACTCGGTCAGCGCCATCACGTCCTCCGCGCGGGCGCCGATCAGCAGGCGGTCGATGCCGGCCCAGATCGTGGCGCCATAGCACTGGCAGCACGGCTGCGCGGAGGTGGCCAGGGTATAGCGGCCGTCGGGTTCGCCGGCGTCGTCGCGGTTGAGCCGGGCGCGCTGCAGCCGCTGCTGGGCGAGCATGTAGGCCATGGTCTCGGCGTGCCCGAGGGACGTGTTCTGCGGCAGCACCACGTTGACGCCGGCCGCAACCAGGTGGCCGGCGTCGTTGAACACCGCCGCGCCGAACGGCCCGCCGGTGCCGGCGTCGAGGTTGCGGCGCGACAGTTCGATCGCCAGCGCGACTTTCTCTTCGTCCGCGTCATAGCGGCGCGCGGCGTCGACCGCGTCGTGCACCCAGGCCGGCAGGGTGAGATGGACCTGCGCGTAGAGCATTACGATCCCACCCTGGACTGCGGCATGAAGGCTTCCGCGGGCTCGCAGCGGCCGGCGTTGCACGAACAGCTTTTGATCTCGCGGAAGCCGCATACGCCGGCGCGCCCTTCCTTCGCGCACTGCGACTGCACCGCGGCCGGGTCGACCGGGCTGTCGACGTTGACGCAGGCCGGCATCGCGCCGCAGCAGTTGCCGACGTTCTTGACCGCGCAGTCGCTGTCGGCCTTGCAGCTGTAGTCGATCACCGGCGCCTCGCGCACGCGGTTGGGCGGCAGCGGGCGCGACATCGGCGGCGGCGCCTTGGCCGCAGGATCCTGCGGCGCGGGATCGCCGCTGGTGGCCGGCGCCGCGCACGCCGCCAGCGCGGCGCACAGGCACAGGACAAGGGCTTGGAGGCGCTTGGACATGATCAGTCTCCCTTCTGCATCCAGGTGTCGCGCAGGGTGACGGCACGGTTGAACACCGGGGCGTCGCGGCGATGGTCGTGGCGGTCGGCGACAAAATACCCGGTGCGTTCGAACTGGAACCGCGTCTCGGGTTCGGCCGCTGCCGCCGCAGGCTCGACATAACCCTGCACCACCGCGCGTGAATCGGCGTTGATGTGGTCGCGGTAGGTCTTGCCGTCGGCCTCGTCATCCGGATTGGCGACGGAGAACAGGCGATCGTAGAGGCGGATCTGCGCCGGCACCGCGCGCGTCGCGTCGACCCAGTGGATCGTGCCCTTGATCTTGCGGTTGGCGCCTTCCATGCCCGGCCGCGATTCGGGGTCGAGCGTGCCGCGCAGTTCGACCACGTTGCCGTCGGCGTCCTTGACGACCTCGTCGCAGCGCACGATGCCCGCCCCGCGCAGGCGAACCTCGCCGCCGGGGACCAGCCGCTTCCAGCCCTTGGGTGGCACTTCGGCGAAATCGCCGCGCTCGATCCACAGCTCGCGCGAGAACGGCACCTCGCGCGTGCCCAGCGATTCATCCTTCGGGTGATTGGGGAACGCCAGCGTTTCCGCGTGGCCTTCGGGCAGGTTGGCCAGGACGAACTTCAGCGGCTCGACCACCGCCATCCGCCGCGGCGCGTGCGCGTCGAGGTCGTCGCGCAGGCAGCCCTCAAGCACCGAGAAGTCGATCACCGAGTTCTGCTTGCTGATGCCGACGCGGTCGACCAGCAGCCGCAGCGCGGCCGGCGTGTAGCCGCGCCGGCGCAGGCCCTGCAGGGTGTACATGCGCGGATCGTCCCAACCGTCGACCAGGCCTTCGGCCACCAGCTGCGTGAGCTTGCGCTTGCTCATCACCGTGTAGTTGATGTTCAGGCGCGAGAACTCGATCTGGCGCGGCTTGGCGGCCTCGTTGGGCAGGCCCTTGTCGAGCAGCGGCGCGAGCAGGTCCGGCGAGCCGGCCAGGTCGACCTTGTCCACGCACCAGTCGTACAGCGGCCGGTGGTCCTCGAATTCCAGCGTGCACAGCGAGTGGGTGATGCCTTCGATGGCGTCGCCCAGCGAGTGCGCGTAGTCGTACATCGGGTAGATCGGCCAGGCGTCGCCGGTGTTCTGGTGCGAGACCTGCTTGATCCGGTACAGCGCCGGGTCGCGCAGGTTGATGTTGCCGCTGGCCATGTCGATCTTCGCGCGCAGGGTGCGCGCGCCATCGGGGAACTCGCCTGCGCGCATGCGCCGGAACAGGTCGAGGTTTTCCTCGACGCCGCGGTCGCGGTACGGCGAGTTGCGGCCGGGCTCGGTCAAGGTGCCGCGGTACTCGCGCACCTGTTCGGCGGACAGGTCGCAGACGAAGGCGTCGCCCTGGCGGATCAGTTTTTCGGCGCCCAGGTAGAACACCTCGAAGTAGTCCGAGGCGTGGCGCAGGCTGGCCCAGTCGAAGCCCAGCCAGCGCACGTCGTCCTGGATCGCCTGCACGAACTCGGGATCTTCCTTCGCCGGGTTGGTGTCGTCGAAACGCAGGTTGCACAGGCCGGCGAACTCGGCGGCGATGCCGAAGTCCAGGCAGATCGCCTTGGCGTGGCCGATGTGCAGGTAGCCGTTGGGCTCGGGCGGGAAGCGGGTGCGGATGGCGTCGTGCTTCCCGCTGGCCAGGTCCTGGCGGACGATCTGGCGGATGAAGTCCTGCTTTTCGGCAGGCGACGCGGGGTCGCCGGCGCGCGCTGCGGTACCGGGGGCGTTGCTGTGGCTCATGGGGCGGGGTGCCGGGGAAAAACAACAGTTTAGCCGAGCCTGCGGGCGTGCGAACCGCCGATCGGGGCCTGTCGGCCGGCGCGCACAGCGCCCTGTCCCGGCCCGCGGACGGCCGGGCTGGCACGCAAGTTGCGTGCGGTAGGGTATGGGGCGGGGGAACGCAATGCGCCGGAGGCGGGAAACAGCGCGACCGGGACTTTTGACGGTGCCGGGGTGCGGGATCGGCGGGCTGTCGGACGGACGGTGCCGATGACCCTGCGTGCGTGGCGGTACAGCTCCCATCACGAATGGCTGGTCGCCGGCTGCCTGCTGGTGTTGCTGGCCCTGTTCGCCAGTGCGGTCGCCGGCGGCCTGCCGGCTGCCGAGCTGGTCCAGGTGCGGCTTTCGCCGCTGCCCGGGAGCGCCGATGCGCCTGCGATCACGCCGGACGGCCAGGGGCTGCGCGTCGACGATCGCGGGGGCGACACGCGGGCGCGGCTGCACTTCACGTTGCCGCCGCCGCGGGCCGAAGGCGATGGGTCCTGGATGGTCTGGATCGAGCGCAAGCCCGTCGAGGTCATGCAATTGGCCGGCAATGGCTGGAGCAGCGGGCAACGCGGGTTCTTCCATCCCCATGTCCGCGCCGGGCCGTTGCCGACCGGCTACGTGTTCCACCTGCCGCACGACTGGCAGGGCGACATCGATCTCGACCTGCGCGTGCGCAGCGACCTGCCGGTCGTGCTGCGCCCGCGGGTGCTCGACAGCGCCGAGGCCTGGCGGGTCGAGCGCCAGGGCGTGGCGATCAGCGCGACGATCTACGCCACCCTGTTCACCCTGGCGCTGCTGGCGTTGGCGCTGTTCTCGGCCGCGCGCGACCGGCTGTTCCTGACCCTGTTCGGCTGTGCAACGCTCACCCTGGTGACGCTGTCGGCCGTCAACGGCCACCTGTACCAGGTGGGCGGGTTGCGCTGGCTTGCCGGCTGGGGCGTGCAGGGCCTGCTGGCGCTGCAATTCCTGCTGTGCGCCTCGCTGCCGCAGCTGCTGCTGCGCTACGCCGGCACGCGCCGTGCGCATCCGTCGACCGCGCGCGCGATCGATGCGGGCTGCATCGCGTTCGCGGCGCTGGCTGCGGTATGCCTGCTCGACCTGCAGCCGCTGGTCCGCTGGCTGCAGCCGACCGCGCTGGCGGTGCGCGTGGCGTGCGCGCTGGCGTGCCTGTGGCTGGTGGTCGACGCCGCGCGTCGCCGCATCCCGATGGGTTGGCCGCTGGCCGCGCTGGGCGTGCTGACCATCGCCGCCAGCGTGGCCCGGCAGCTGATGCTGCTGGGCTACGTCGAGAACTTCCCCTGGGTGCGCGCCGGCGACCAGATCGTGCTGGCCGGCGCGATGGCGATCCTCGCGGTCGGGGTGATCAACCGCATCAGCGACTACCGCGACCAGCGCGACCGCGACCAGCTCGCGCGCCTGGACTCGGAACGGCGCATGCAGCGCGAGGCGGCGCGTTCGGACCTCAATGCCACGCTGCAGGCCAAGCTGCGCAGCTGCGCCGAGGGCGACATCGAATGGACGGCATTCCACATGCTGCTCGAACGCCTGGTGCCGCTGGTGCGCGCCGACCGGGCGGTGGTGCTGGCGCGCGGCTACCGCGGCCAGGACGTGCAGGTGGTGATGCCGGTGGCGTGCAAGGCCGAGGTCGAGGCGCTCGTGGCCAGGCGCGAGCTGGCGCTCAAGCGCCAGGCGGCCAACGGCATCCCGCTGCAGCAGCCGGTCACCGTGGACGCTGGTGGCGGCGTGGCGATGGAAGCGCTGGTGCCGCTGCCGATCCGCGCCCCGGCCTGGGGCATGCTGCTGCTCGAGCGCGCCGGGGGCGAGGGCTTCACCACCGAGGAACTGGCGCTGGCCGGTGAATTCATCCGCCTGGTGCTGGTCCATGTCGACCAGGCGCTGACGGCGATCCAGCTGCGGCGCTCGGCCGAACTCGATGCGCTGACCGGCACCTTCAACCGCCGCACCATCGACCAGTGGCTGGTGCGCAGCTTCAACGAGGCCGAGCGCGACGGCCAGCCGATCTCGGTGCTGTTCGTCGACATGGACCATTTCAAGGCAGTCAACGACAAATATGGTCACGCCTGCGGCGACCACTGCCTGCGATCGGTGGCGCAGGCGCTGCGCGCTGCGCTGGGCGAAGGCGACCTGCTCGGCCGCTACGGCGGTGAGGAGTTCATCGCGGTGCTGCCCGGCCGCGGCGGCGCGGCCGGGCGCAAGCTGGGCGAACAGCTGCGCGCCGACGTGGAGCGGCTGACGCTGGACTGGGAAGGCCAGCCGCTGCGCCTGACCGTGAGCGTGGGCGTGGCCACGCGCCTGCACGACGAGCGGCCGGCGCACACCATCGACCGCGCCGACAAGGCGCTGTACGCGGCCAAGCGCGCAGGCCGCAACTGCGTGCACGTGGCGCCTGCAGTGTTCAGCTGACCGCACAAGTCGCCGTTGTGCCCTGTGGGAGGGCCATGGGAATCATTACCATGTGCCGCCGCCATTCCGGCGCGTCCATGCAGGCGTATCGATGACCCACGCGCGGAGCGAACCCAAGGCCCTGGCCTGGATGCTGGCCGGCGCCGCGATCATCGGCACCAACGGCATCATGGTCGAGCTGGCCGGCGTGCCGCCGACGGTGTCGGCGTTCTGGCGCATGGCCTTCTCCGGCGTGATGCTGCTGGGCTGGGTGCTGGCCTCCGGCCGCTGGCGCGCGCTGACGCCGCGCACCTGGGCCTGGATCGCCCTGACCGGCGTGTTCTTCTCCGCCGACCTGTGGCTGTGGCACCGCAGCATCCTGCTGGTCGGCCCGGGGCTGGCGACGCTGCTGGGCAATGCGCAGGTGTTCTTCATGGCGCTGGCCGGCGTGCTGCTGTTCCGCGAACGCGTGGGTCCGCGCTTCCTTGCCGGGCTGGTGCTGGCCTTCGCCGGACTGTGGCTGATGCTCGGGTCGAACTGGTCCACGCTGCCGCCGCAGTATCGCTGGGGCGTGTGGCTGGGCCTGGGCACCGGCGTTTGCTACGCGGCCTACAACCTGGGCCTGCGGCGGTCGCAGCGCGAGGCGCACGCCGACCGCACGCGTTCGGCGCCGGTGGCGCAGGTGCTGGGCATCGCGGCGCTGGTCAGTGCCGTGTTCCTCGGCGGCGCGGCGGCGGTGGAAGGCGCGTCGTTCGGGATCCCGTCGCTGCGGTCGCTGGTGGTCCTGCTGGCGCTGGCCGGTTTCGGCCACTGCCTGAGCTGGGTGCTGATCTCGCGGGCGATGGCGCAGTTGCGCGTGGCCCTGGTCGGGCTGCTGCTGTTGCTGCAGCCGGTGGTGGCGTTCGTGCTGGACGCGTGGTTGTTCGGCCGCGCCACCGAGCCGCGGGAATGGATCGGGCTGGCGCTGAGCCTGGCGGGAATTTTCCTGGCCGGGTTGAGGGGGCGTTCGCGGCTGCCGGAGCAGCCGGGGTAGGGCCGGCGCCGCCCCGCCATCGCCACCACGCGGTCGCCAGCATGTCGCGCAATGGAAGGCGGGCCGGGCCCCGCCCTACATGGCGTCGAACTCGCCGGCGAACATCGCGCGCATCTGCGCGATCGTTTCGCCCTGTTCGGGATGGAGCAGGCGCAGGCATTCGCAGGCGAAGCCGACCGGGCTGGTGCCCGGCGCGGTGACCAGCCCGCCTTCGCTGACGACCCTGGCCTCGCGGTAGTGCCCGGCGCCGGCGTAGGCGGGGACGTTGTCCTGCAGGAACTGCAGCGAATTGCTGGTGTGTGCCCGTGCGTCGAGCAGGCCGGCGTGGCCGAGCGCCACCGTGGCGCCGCAGATCGCGGCCAGCGGCCGGCCGGCGTCCACGCGCGCGCGCAGTGCCTGGCCGAGCGCGGGAATCGCGCCGTCGCGCCAGCGGTCGCTGCCGGGCAGCAGCCACAGGTCGGTGGCGAGCGGGTCGAGGTCGGCAAGGGCGGCTTCGGGCTGGATGCGCAGGCCGCCGATCGAGGTCAGCGGCGCGCCGTCGATGCTGG
>PJTQ01000642.1_pt1 | contig 16298 bp, 12 predicted proteins | sample 1512231 | NCBI WGS metagenome assembly PJTQ01 (sample SAMN08177688, study PRJNA422409) | Soil metagenome, whole genome shotgun sequencing project. | isolation source: Soil (3) enriched on wood chips | place: USA: Madison | collected 2015-01-15 | reverse complement strand
GCGAACCATCAGTGGCAACGCCGGAGACTGTATAAGCGAAACGGCAGTTGTTGCCGCCTGTCAGGCAGGTTGCAACATAACAGATGATGTTGTGCTTACTTCCCAGGCAGATGTCGTGAATTTCGCATCTGCTTATATGTATTGTTCCAATCTGGTAGTAAACAATTTAGTCATCGGTTATGCCTCCGGTACTACCATGACCGACATCAACGACCTTTCACCTCTGCACACCATCACCGGTGTCACCGGAAATCTGGTGATAGGCAACAATCCCGGTTTGTTGAACCTCAACGGCCTGCAATACATCACAAATGTTGGCGGTCATCTTGGGCTGAATAACAACGGGAACCTGCAAAATCTCAATGGCCTAAACGGCATTACCCAGATTGGCGGATCGTTTGCCGTTGGTTATAACACACAACTGCAGAGCCTGAACGGTTTGAATTCGCTCACTCAGCTTGGGGAAGGAATCGCTATCGGTTACAACCCGCAACTGCAAAGCTTAAGCGGTTTGGAAAGCATTACAGATGTAGGTGGTGAGGTAGGGATTTCCTTTAACCCGTTCTTGTCCGATATTTCCGCATTGCAAAACATTGACCCTGCTACCATAGGCGGAACTTATGGTTTGCACATTACAAACAACCATTTGCTTGCGGTTTGTAATTTACCTAATTTCTGTACTTACCTTTCTAATCCTGCGGCTACCCATCCGAGGGATATTAGCGGCAACGCGGCGGATTGCATAAGCGAAGTAGCGGTTGCCCTTGCTTGTGGTGCGGTGCTTCCGTATAACGAAACACAGGACGAATATGGTGTTACCATCCAGGATGCCATAGCACTTTCGGATTGTGATGTGGAAAGCATAGTGGACATTCCGGCGGGTGATTACAGCAGCGAAACGGTTGATGCGACAGACCCTTGTCATGATATTTATTTCAAAGTCGGCGCGAGCCCGGGCTGTGCAACAATCGGCTCATTTGTACTTGATGAATCCGATACCGTAGAAATCGAAATAGGGGGGCCATTTGCCTGTAGTCAACATGATCAATATACCATCCTGAACAACTTGTCTTTGGGCGGAGCCATACTTGATGTGAAATTCATCAATGGTTTTGTTCCTGCACTGGGATACAACTGGATGATCTTTAACAATACATTTTCGGAAGCCGTAAACGGAACCTTTGCAGGTCTGGAAGAAGGGGATACCCTTATGGTTGACGGATATGAACTTACGATTTCTTATACCGGCTTTTCAGGTAACGATATTATTTTAACGTTAACCGGTTGCGCCGAAATTACAACAAATGACCTTCCAACTGACCAGGAAGGAGATATAGAAGAAGGAACCTGCCAGGCTGTCTTTGGCTGGACAGAGCCTTCTTTTGAGGGTGGATGTGGTGAATTAACCGTCACGAGGACGATTTCTCCTCTGCCTGAACTTTCTCCGATTCCGTACGGACCGGGTTACAATGTAGGAGCAGGCGTAAGCAACGGTATAACCACGGTTACCTATACCGTTACCGATGCTTTTGGAAATTCTCAGGATTTTGCATTCACGCTCACCGCCCATGATGTGGAAGAACCTGCAATCAATTGTCCGGGTGATATAATCGTTGATGCCGATCCGGGCGTATGCGGTGCGGAAGTCAATTATGCTAATCCTACTGCATCTGAAACTACTTGTAATCTAATAACTTACAAACATTTAGCAAATAATTCGGAAGTAATGAACGGTACCTCTTTGGATTGTGAGGGAGTTTCATCACAACATATACAAATCTATGACCTGGCGGCGAAAGGAATCGTCAATGATTACCAGATTAACAATGTAACGGTAGGGATTAATTTAAGCAACGGAACAAATGCGATTACGGTTAATCTTTATTATAGTTCCCAAATTACAAGCCCGCTTACTTCTTACTCAGGGCCGCTCTCCAATTATGTTACGCCTTTTGCAACAACGAGCATGGTAATGCCTCCGGGAAGCAATTATTTATTCAATATTCCTCTTCCGGTATTGGTTCCGGCTGGCTCCAAAATATATGCGGAAGTCGTAACCCCTGCAGCTTATGATTATATGATGGGTTATACCGATGATGGATCCAATACAGATCAGGCGTATGTTTCTTGTGGTAGTGATGTACCTTATACAACACTTGCATCCATAGGATATTCGGATGTATCTCCCATCATTTCACTTGACGGAGAAGAATACAATGTAATCACACCTGTTCAGGTTGAAGGATTACCGTCGGGATCTGTTTTCCCTGTGGGTACCACAACCAATACGTTTGAAGTAACCAGTGCAAACGGAATTACTTCCAGCTGTTCGTTCGATGTAGTTGTAGAAGACAACGAAGTTCCGGTCATTACTTGCCCTGTTCCCGAGGCCTCTTACGGTACGGATGAAGGGGAATGTTCGGCAAGCCTGTCGTTTACAGCAACCGCAACAGATAACTGTTCTGCCGAAATAACTTATTCGTTAGATGAAGAAGAAACGGAACCAATTGTCTTTCCTTACTTATTCTCATTGGGAACAACGACCATATTTGCAACGGCTACAGACCCTTCCGGTAACAAAAGCCAATGTGAATTTGATGTGACTGTAGTAAGCAGCCAGATGCCTGAGATTATTTGTACTGACAACCAGCTGGCGGAAGCAGATATGGGTGTTTGTACCTATACCCACAGCGGAACCGGATGGGATGCCACGCCGGTACTTGACTGTAACATCGCTTCCCTCACGTATGAACTGACAGGTACAACTACCGGAAACGGAACTTCTTTAGATGGCATGGAATTCAATCTGGGTGACACCACCGTTACCTGGATAGTAACCGACAACGAGGGAAATACAGATACTTGTTCATTCATTGTAACAGTAGAAGACAACCAGGCACCAGAGATCAGCTGTACAGTGAACCAATTAGCTGATGCCGATTTAGACGAATGCTCTTACATCCACAGCGGAACAGCTTGGGATGCAACGGCAACCGATAATTGTACCATTGATTCAGTTACTTATGAGCTTAGCGGTGCAACCACCGGAAACGGAACCTCTTTGGACGGAGTCGAATTCAACGTAGGTGAAACGACTGTTAACTGGACAGTAACCGACGAAAGCGGTAATACTTCAGTTTGTTCTTTCACTGTAACGGTAGAAGATAATCAAGCACCGGAAATAATTTGCACATCAAATCAGACGGTTGATGTCTCAACAGACGACTGTTCTTACCTTCATAGCGGGACAAGCTGGGATGCTCCAGCAACCGATAATTGTACAATCGCTTCCATTACTTATGAATTGACAGGTGCAACTACCGGGAACGGAACCTCTTTGGACGGAGTCGAATTCAACGTAGGTGAAACGACTGTTAACTGGACAGTAACCGACGGAAACGGTAATACCTCGGTTTGTTCTTTCACCGTAACGGTAGAAGATAATCAAGCACCGGTGGCGATTTGTGTAGATTCGTTAATAGTTCAATTAGACGAAGACGGACAAGCAACCATCACCACAGAAGATGTGGACAATGGAAGTTTCGACAATTGCAGCGGTGTTTCTCTGGAAATAAACCAAACTTCGTTTGATTGTTCCGATATCGGGGAAAATAACATTACCCTGACGGTTACCGACAACAACGGAAACCTAAGCACCTGTACAACCACCGTTACTGTAGAAGACAATATCGCGCCGGAAATATTCTGTCCCGATGACTTGATTGTAAATGTTCCTCAGGGAGAAACTTACATCGTCCCTGATTATTTTGCAGATGGTGATGCTTCCGCTACGGACAACTGTTTGGTAAGTATGACGCAAAGCCCGGAAGCCGGAACAGAACTAGGAGATGGCACACACATCATTACGCTTACAGCCATTGACCCAAGCGGTAATGAAACCCATTGTAGTTTTGGTTTGGAAGTTCAGGAATTGGGAATTCAATCTTATGATATGAAATCATTAACAATGTATCCTAATCCTGCTCGGACAACGGTTACAATTGCTAACCCCACTGCATTGGGAATTATACAAGTGAATATTTTTGATTTACAAGGAAGATTGCTTTACAGTATGACACCTCAAAATATTTATGCAGATGTTGAAGTCAACATTTCAGGGTTAGAAACCGGTACTTATATGGTCAATATCAAGAATAACAAGGGAGGAGAAATCTTTAAGAAATTGCTTAAAAGGTAAGTTTACGCCCTGACCGAAATGAAATCCCGGAACTTTTCCGGGATTTTTATTTTTATATAATTATCGTATAATCAATTATTTATGTAAAATTTAGAATAAAATAAAAATATTTCAGTACTTTGTTTTGCATAATACTATATTTTGTTTATATATTTGCAATACAAAACCCAATATCGCGATGGATATAGAAAAAACAAAAACGCAAATGAGGAAGGGCATACTTGAGTACTGCATCCTTAGCATCATCAAAAGAGGGGGCGATGCCTATGCGTCAGATATCATAGATGAACTTAAAAAATCTGAAATGATTGTCGTAGAAGGAACGCTTTATCCGCTTTTGACGAGATTAAAAAATGATAATTTGCTCAACTACCGCTGGGAAGAATCAACCTCGGGACCACCAAGAAAATATTATAACCTGACAGAAGACGGCGAAACTTTTTTAAAAGAACTTGCCGTGACCTGGAATCAATTACAAAATGCAGTAAACAAAGTAACTATAGATACAAATCAACATGGATAAGACGATCTCAATCAGTTTAGGCGGTTTTTCATTTATCGTTGACGACCGCGCTTTTATGAAGTTAAAAAATTATTTGGACGAAATCCGTCGTTCACTTCATGGAATGGAAGGTACGGAAGACATTATAGCAGATGTTGAAACCCGTATTGCAGAACTTTTTAAAGAAAAATTGGGCAGCCGGGAAGTTGTAAATGAAAATGATGTTGATCACATTGTTGACATCATGGGACGGCCGGAACAATACATAGATGAAGAAGGGGTAGAGGAGAAAAGCACTTATACCGGCTCTGGAACTTCTTACAAATCAACAAGCAGTGAAGGTGTGAAGAAAAAACTTTACCGTGATCCAAATGATAAGATCGTTGCAGGGGTATTGTCAGGATTGGCACACTATCTTGGAATTGAAACATGGATTACACGCCTTATTTGGATTATATTGTTTTTCTCAGATGCATTTATCTCGTTTACATCTATTACGATAATCGGATATATCATTTTATGGATCATTCTTCCAAAAGCAGAAACCGCTACACAGAAATACGAAATGTATGGCCAGGCGGGTGATTTCGAAACCATAAAAAAAAACGCCAGCCAAGCCGCTGTTGAAATGAAAGGAGTGGCGCGCGATGCTTCCGGGGCTTTGGGAAAAATATTCCATGTGCTCGGCAAAATCATCCTGTTCTTTATCGGATTTATGTTGATTTGTTCCGGAATAGGATTAATCATCGGCGCCATTTCTCTTTTGGTAACCACTTTTACTGGGATGCCCGTTGAAATTTTCGGATATTTCTTTGATTATGAATGGCAAAATGTTTTAGCCAAAATTCTTTTGATGACCTTGATGATCATACCCGCCATTTTAATTATGACCTTGGGAGCAAGATTAATCTCAAAAAGAGTTAAAATAAGTAAAATATTTATTTTCAGTTCTCTGGCTGTCTGGGTGTTGGCAGTAATAGCCGCCAGTATTATGGGAGTAAGCTTTGGTAAAAATTTTATGTATGATATTGAATATACAGACAAAAAGACATTTGCAATAGCACAAGATACCATTACCATAAATTTCAACGAATTCAGAAATTCCGGGAAATACAAGTACAGATGGTTTGATAATGACATGAACGATTTTATTCAGTTTGACGGGAACCTGCACAGAAGAATTGAAAATGATATTTACCTGGAAGAAACCCATGACAGTGTTCTTTCTGTTGAAATTCAATACCATTCCAAAGGAAGAAATATGGACAACGCTCGCGAAAACGCGGAACAAATCCAATACAACTACCAAATAAACGAAAAAGGGGAACTCGAATTCAACGACTTTATCACTTTACCAGAAGGATCCAAATTCAGGGATCAGTATGTAGATATTTATATTTATGTCCCCAAAGGAAAAACCATACATACCCAAAATGTAGATGATGTTGAATACAATGGTGAAAATGATTACTACAAATATTACAATGGAAAAAATAAATTTATTAAATTTGTGGACAACGAATTAAAGTGTCTTAATTGTGAGGCAGATGAATTTGATAACAATGAAGTTGAGAGCAAGGAATACCATATCAATTTGGATTCAGGAAACTCAACTATCAAAGTATCCCGGGAGGGTGTAAGAATTGAAGATGGTAAAGAAAAGATTATAATAGACAACAAAAAAATTAAAGCCACAGATGGTACAGATTCTATTAACATTGACCTCTCTGATAATTGATTTCGTAGTTTCTATATTCAATTAAGAGAATTTGAACAGATCTTTCACGAAAGTGTAAAAATATGCCGGATGTCGTATGTCCGGCTTTTTTTATGGACTTAAATCTTATATTTGTTTAATATAATCTACTGCTGAAAATCATATGTGCGAATGAAAAAGTTCATTGGAAAAATGTTTTTAAAATTAACAGGCTGGAAACTCGACATTACAGTTCCGGTCAAAAATATCTCTAAATGTGTGTTGGTCGCGGCACCTCATACAACGAACTGGGACTTTTTCTATGCGGTTTTTTCGTTTTGGGCAATTGGGATCCCAATGAAATTCTTCATAAAGGACAGCTGGACCAAGCCTTGGTATGGGTTCATCATCAGGTCTGTAGGCGGAATCGGCATTAACCGTGAGCAACGCTCCAATAGGGTCGATTATGCCGCTGAATTATTGAAAAATAATGATGATTTATATTTGCTCAATACCCCGGAAGGATCACGTTCGCGTGCGGAAAAATGGAAAACAGGATTTTATTACATTGCAAAAAAGGCCGAAGTCCCCATTATTTTGGCATATTGCGATTATGAAAAGAAAATGGCGGGAATTGGAAAAGTAATCAGATTGGAAGAAAAATCTAAAGAAGAAATTCTGATGGAAATTGAGAATTATTATAAAGATATAAAGGGAAAATTTCCGGAAAATTATAATCCAAAAATATTTTAATGGACAAACAAGAAAAACTGCAAAAGCTGAACGCTATGAACCCAAATACATTGTTGGAGGTTTTGGATATAAAATTTTCAGATACGGGTGATGATTTCATAGAGGCGACAATGCCCGTAACCCACAAAGTCCATCAGCCTTACGGGATTTTGCATGGCGGTGCAAGCATTGCACTGGCAGAAACGGTGGGGAGTGTTTTATCTGCGATTTCAATTGATGCCAAACAATTTAAATCAGTTGGTATGCAAATGACGGCCAATCACTTACGTCCAAAAAAAGAAGGAGTTGTGACAGCCAGAGCCGAATTTGTTAAAAAAGGACGAACAACGCATCTCGTGAAAATCGAAATCCGAGATGAAGAAGGAAAAATAATTTGTTATTGTCATTTGACGAATTCCATTGTTCCGAATAATTATGTTTAAATCAAAATAACCTTGTCAAGGTTCCAAACCTTGGCAAATTCATCTTAAAAAATGAATCTTAATTTTTCAAACAAACTTCAACAGGCAATACAAAATAATTTACCATTTGCCTTCTTTCGCAAACCAAAAGAAGAACAGATATGTCTTTTGGTTAATGATCATTCGGGAAAAAATTCATTTTTACTACATTCATTTGATTCCAAAACGGAAAAATCAATTTCGGATGAAAATCCACTTTCAATTTCTCAAAATGAATTGAATGTTGATTTTGATTTGATTCTAAATCCGGCAAAAGAATTTGTACCGATTAAACAGGAAGAGTATGAGAAATTAATTCAACAAACAATTCATAAAATTCAAAATTCGGGAATTGACAAAATTGTTTTCAGCAGGATTAAACAAATTGATAACGAAAAATTTAAGCTATTCACATCATTTAAGAATTTGGCCTTGAACCATCCCAATGCTTTGGTTTACCTCTGGCACAATCCAAATGAAGAAACTTGGATGGGCGCGACCCCGGAACTGCTTTTGAGTGTAAATGAAACGGAAGTCAAAACGGTTTCTCTTGCCGGAACCAAATCGCCCGAAAGTGATTGGACCGAAAAGGAGTTTGATGAACAGCAAATTGTCACGGACTATATTGCGTCTTGTTTTTCCGGGCTGAATAATTTGAAAATTACGGAAGCCGAAACAGTTCAGGCAGGCAAACTCCAACATTTGAAATCTTATATTTCAGCCAAAATTCCGGAAAATTTTGATTTGCAAAACCTGCTTGGAAGCCTGCATCCTACACCTGCGGTTTGCGGTCTGCCGAAACAGGAAGCATTTGATTTTATTGTACGGAATGAAGGCTATGAGCGGGAATTTTATGCGGGCTATATCGGGATTGAGAATGAAGTTTCAAAAGAATATTTTGTTAATCTGCGCTGTGGGCAATTCTTCCAGGAAAGCATTTGGGTTTATGTTGGCGGTGGAATCACAGCAGGCAGCAACCCGGCCAAAGAGTGGGAGGAAACCGAGCTGAAGTCGGGAACGGTTTTGAATGCGTTGTTCTAAATATGCTTCTATAGAAACTATTTTATTTTTTCATACAAAGACCTGATCATCCCGTCTGAAATTCCGATTTTGGGTACATAGATTTTTTTGGCACGTGACCATTTCATCACTTTTGTATAGATTTCCAAAGCGTATTCCACCACATCAGCGCGGTCGGGCTTCATGTTAAGCTCTTTCAAACGTTCTTCATATCCCATTTCACGTATTACCTTATAACGACTTCTCAGATAACTTCCATTGAGTGGCTTTCCTAATTTTACCCCTGAATATTTATATACGTGGTTGATGTTTCCACCTGAACCAATCAAATCCACATTGAGAGGTTTTATATTTTCCTCAACCCAGTTTTTCATTTCTGGGTAAGTTGTATTCTCTACTTTTCCTTCAAGTAACCTTACGGTTCCAATTGGAAATGAGCGAGATTTGAGTACTTTTCCCTTGGTAATTAAAGTAAGTTCCGTACTACCGCCACCTACATCTACATAAAGATAATTGTTGCCATCAAGAATAAAATTTTGAAGTTGCGTAGCGAAAATTAATTCGGCCTCCGTATTTCCATCGATGATTTCAATTTCAATTCCTGTATTCTTTCTGATTTGTTTGACAATGTCTTTTCCGTTTTCAGCTTCCCGCATTGCCGAAGTCGCGTATGCCAAATAATCTTCTATACCATAAATATCCATCATCAGCTTATAAGCTTTCATCGCATCATTCAAACGTGCAGTGTTCTTATCTGAAATTTTCTTTTTTGTAAACACATCTTCTCCCAAACGTATGGGCATACGAACGATGCTGGTTTTATTAAAAACGGGCGGGTTGCCGGGTATTTCGTATACATAATTAATGAGTAATCTCATTGCGTTGGACCCTATGTCTATGGCTGCTAATTTTTTGATTTTCATTTAATTATGATTTTTCTGAATTAATTTATTATCAATTTCTTCAATTTCATTTAATTCATATAAGTAGTCATAAGTTGCAAATTGAGAGCGTAAAGCCGGAAGATGGTTGTGTCGGTAAGTCATGCTTTGGAAGGCATCATGATAACGAGCTTTTACATTATCATTGAAGCTTAATTCAAAAGTATCTTTGACGAGTTTCTTTAAGTTTTCACTATAAATGGGGCAAGCAACTTCAACCCGATAGTCAAGGTTTCTTTCCATCATGTCGGCTGATGAAATAAATACCCTGTCTTCACCTCCGTTTACAAACCAATAAATTCTCGGGTGTTCTAAAAATTTGTCAATGACGCTGATAGATTCAATATTTTCAGAGAGTCCTTCTATTCCCGGAATCAAACAATGCAAACCTCTTACCACCAGCCTTATTTTTACACCGGCTGAAGAGGCTTTGTAAAGCATATCAATAACTTCTTTGTCACTTAAGCTGTTTAATTTTAAATTGATGCCTGAAGGCAATCCTTTTTTATGGTTTCTAATTTCCTTTTTGATAAACCGGATTATTTTTTTTCTGGTTTGTAAAGGCGAAACCAATAAATGTCTATAAGATTGAATTAAATAATTGGCATTAAAGAATTTAAACAATTGGATGACTTCTTCGCAGATTTCACTGTTTGTTGTTAACAATGTATAATCGGTGTATAATTTTGCGGTTCCTGCATGAAAGTTTCCTGTGCTGATAAATGCATATTCTGTTGCATATCCACTTTCCGGGAGCCTTTCTATAAAACCGATTTTTGAATGTACTTTAAGCCCGGGGACACCAAAAATAACTTTTACGCCAGCATCTTGCAGACGTTTTGACCATTTCACATTATTGGCCTCATCAAATCTTGCACGGAGCTCCAATACGGCGGTTACTTCTTTTCCATTTCGAGCTGCATTGATCAAAGCACTCATCACTTGAGATTCTGCCGCCACCCTGTAAATGGTGATTTTGATTTTGGTAACCTTTGGGTCAATGGCTGCCTCCCGCAAAAAACGTAGAAACACCGAATAATCATGGTAGGGTGCATAAAGCATATGATCCTCATGGGTAATCGCTTCAAAATGATTGTCGTACTTTTCAATGCCATACGGAACAATTGGGACAATTTTCTCATAAGTCAAATCCTCTCTTCCCAAATTGGGAAATTTCATTAAATCCCTTTTGTTATGGTATTTTCCGCCGGGATTGATGCTATCATAATCATCAATATTTAGTTTTTTGATTAAGAATTCAAGTGTATCCTGTGCCAGATCCCGGTCATAAACAATCCTCACCGGTTCTCCTTTTCTTCTGCCTTCCAGACTTTTCGCCACTTTTTCCAATAAGCTGTTTTCCAGATCATTATCAAAATCAAGTTCCGAATCTCGGGTGATTTTTATTGAATGTGCCTCAATGAAATTATAACGAAAGGCTTTGAAAATCTCATTTAAATGATAGCGAATGATGTCTTCCAGGTACATCACATATAGTTTGTCATCTGTTTTGGGAAGCAAAACAAATCTCGGGAAAATATGAGTAGGAATATCAATGATGGCATAATTGGAAGATTCAGCATCGGAAAACTTAACAGCCAGATAAAACGCTCCATCCCGTATGACAGGGGTTTTTAAATTTTCCTGGAGAATATAAACCCCGATTGAATGACTGAGTTCCGAATTAAAATATTGGTTTACATATTCTATATGTTCCTCCGGAATATTTTGATCATCAATAAAATAAATTCCTTGTTCTTCTAATTCTAATAAAATACTATCATACAAGGCATCATAATCTTCCCGTTGAATCGCTACAAGTTCATTTATTTTTTCAATCAATTCTTCATCAGATTGATATTTTAATATATTTCTGTAAACTTTGCTTTTTAATTGGATGGAACGTAAGACAGCTGAATAACGGACTGAGTAAAATTCATCTAAGTTGTTGGAATAAATTCCCAAAAAACGCAATCTTTCCAGTAAAGGCACATTGGGATCCTTGACTTCTTGCAGCACGCGGCCGTTAAAATGGAGCCAGCTGATTTCCCTGTTTATATATTTTTTCATTTCAATTCTTTGGGTTTGATGATGAGCTGGGTTTTTCCTTTTTCGATTTCATCCCATCTTTGAACATTAAATTCCATACAAGCTACTCCCGAAGTTGGTAGATGATCTAAGTAAACGTCTCCCATTCTGTTTACAAATTCCGTAAAAGCCTCATTATGCCCAAAGACAATCGCCGAATCAACATCGTTTTCAAATTTTTTAATTTCCTTTAATAAATCAAAGAATGAAAAAGTGTAAAGATTTTCATTTACCTGTATATCTACATTATTTGGAAAAGCTTTTGTTGCTTCTTTTGCAGTTCTATGGGCACGGAGAGCAGGGCTTGAAAACCATTTTTGAGGTATAAAATCTAATTTGGAAGCCAATTCTTTTGCTGACTTTTGCGTTCTTTCAATTCCGATTATTTCCAAATCTCTTTCACGGTCATTGACCGGCGCATCCCAACGGCTTTTGCCATGCCTGAATAAAATTAACTTTTTCATTAAATGTTAGCTTTTAGTGATGCTGTAATTTCAAGAATTCTGTTTCCGATTTCTTTTGTTTTTTCAAAATCCCATTTCAATGATATCGGAATAGTAATGGTTCGGCTCAGAATTTCGTCAGAAACCGAAAAATCCTGATTTTCATAATCCGGAAGAAGTTTTTGTTGTGCTTCAGAAAGCCATTGGGCACTTTTTAGATTTTTGAAATGTTCCCATTTTTTTATGTAATGCCAATTATTATCAAACCAGTAAGCACATGGAATTCCTTCTTTTTTCAATTGATCAGCTATTGTTTTGGCTATTTCTTGGTTGGTTAAGAAAAAAGATAAGAAAGACGCATTATCTCCGGTTTCATCAGGTATTTTTCTAAATGAAATATCATTATTCTGCGCGATAATTTTTTTTAATTTGGATTTAATTTCCCTTTGTTTTGCAAGGATAGAATCCAGCTTATTCCATTGCGCCAGACCAACTGCGGCATGAAGCTCAGAAATCCTGAAATTCAGCCCGACTATGGGGTGGCTTTCTGCCCCACGGTCAGTTCCAATATGATCGTGGCCATGATCCGAAAATTGGTGAGAGAATTCATACAATTTTTCATTCTGGGTTACAATTGCTCCACCTTCTCCACAGGTTACGGTTTTTACGAAATCAAAAGAATAACAACCCATATCACCGATTGTTCCCAGGTAATTTCCTTTATAGCTTGCACCAATTGCCTGACAGGCATCTTCCAGCACATATAAATTATGTTTTTTTGCAATCTGCATAATAGCATCCATGTCCGCCATGGCGCCGCACATATGAACAGGCATTATGATTTTGGTTCTGGGCGTAACGGCTTTTTCAATTGCCACAGGTGAGAGGGTAAGTGTTTCATCTATATCAACAAGGACGGGAACCGCACCGGTAAAGAGAACAGCCTCAAAGCTTGCTACAAATGTAAATGACGGCATAATGATTTCGTCTCCGGGTTGAATGCCCAACGCACGTATGGCAGTAATAAGTGCAGTCGTGCCGCTACTGGTAAGGTGAGCGTACTGGATTTTTAATTTTTCCTGTATGGCTTGTTCAAATTCTTTTGCTTTCCAGTGGTTATTTCTGATTGAATCAAAATTGTAGCGCATCAGAATTCCTGAATTTAAGACATCATTCACCTCTTTTTTTTCATCTTCTCCAAATAATTCAAATCCGGGCATAAATCTTTTGTTCAATTGTTACAAAACAAAGATAGGAATTCGTTATAATCTTAGAGCCTGACCTTGAAATTTAATTTAACAGATCAGATGTTTTTTGATTTAGCATTCCGCACTGGCTTGGTTAATACCATCAAACCAGCCATCTGGATAGCAGAATCAAAGGTGATGTTAATTAACCATTTGTTTTTTCCTTGCTTTGATCCAATAGATTCCTAAAAGGATTGCGCAGAAAATCAGAATATATAGTTTCTGGTCAATAGGAGCCGGGTCAGGATCTACATCTCCCGGTGGGTCAACTGTATCATCAGCCAAAGCCGGAGCGGTGAACATAAACCAAAGAATGATGGGAAGTCCGTATTGTAAAATAGTTTTTTTCATATTGTTTAGGTTTTTATATTTTTCCATTAGATATAAGCTTGCAATAATGCAATAAGTTAAATGCAACCCCTATAATCTCTAAATATTTTCTCTCGTTATGATTTTATTGTGTGAATAAATGTTTCTTTCAGCAAAGATAAAATATGTTTTTTATATTTTCTACCCGCTTTGTGTTTTAAAATAAAATTTGTCAATTTGTGTGATTTTTGATAAAATTTGATGTTTTGAGAAGGGTGACAATAGAGTTTTTTTTCACTTTTTTTGAAAGATTACTTATGTTGAAATTTCATTTAATCCAACCGTTATTAAGAATAAAAAAAGATAATGGAGAGCTCTAACCTGTTCTATACCATAGTGAAAGCGGAATTTGAACAATTGCTTAGAAATCATTACAAAAATATTAATCAAACCTTTGCATTATAACAATTTAATTGTACTTTTGCAACCCCGAAAATGGGGTTAAACATATTTTTATAGTATGCCAACAATACAACAATTAGTAAGAAAAGGAAGAACAAAACTGGCCAAGAAGAGTAAATCGGCTGCTTTGGAATCTTGTCCTCAACGTCGCGGTGTTTGTACACGTGTGTACACGACTACTCCGAAAAAACCAAACTCGGCAATGCGTAAAGTTGCCCGTGTAAGGTTATCAAACGGAAAAGAAGTCAACGCATACATCGGCGGAGAAGGGCATAATTTGCAGGAGCACTCGATAGTATTGGTTAGAGGAGGAAGGGTAAAAGATTTACCCGGTGTACGTTACCACATTGTACGTGGTGCGTTGGATACTGCAGGAGTTAATGGACGAACTCAACGCAGAAGTAAGTATGGTGCAAAACGTCCGAAAGAGAAAAAATCATAAAAAACTTTGAGAAATGAGAAAGACAAAAGCAAAAAAAAGACCGTTACTTCCGGATCCAAAGTTTAATGATCAACTGGTAACACGTTTTGTAAATAACATGATGTATGATGGTAAAAAAAGTGTTGCATTCAACATCTTTTATGAAGCCATGGACATTGTAGAACAAAGAAAAGAGAATGCGGAGAAATCTGCATTGGATATATGGAAAGAAGCATTGACCAACGTTATGCCGCACGTAGAGGTTCGTTCCCGTCGTGTGGGTGGAGCTACTTTTCAGATTCCTATGGAAATCCGTCCGGATAGAAAAATTGCAACTGCGATGAAATGGTTAATTAATTATTCACGTAAACGTAATGAAAAATCAATGGCTCAGAAATTAGCCGGAGAAATCATTGCTGCCGCAAAAGAAGAAGGTGCTGCTGTTAAAAAACGTCAAGATACACATAAAATGGCAGAAGCCAATAAAGCATTCTCACACTTTAGAGTATAATATAAGATGGCAAGAGATTTAAAATATACAAGAAATATTGGTATTGCTGCTCACATTGATGCAGGAAAAACCACTACTACTGAGCGTATTTTGTTTTATTCAGGAAAAAACCATAAAATAGGAGAAACGCACGAAGGTGCTTCTACTACTGACTGGATGGAGCAAGAAGCAGAAAGAGGGATTACCATTACTTCTGCTGCTGTAACAGTTGATTGGCAATTTCCTATAGAAAACGGAAAGCCTACTGCTGAAACAAAACCCTATCACTTTAATATCATTGACACTCCCGGCCACGTGGATTTTACCGTTGAGGTAAACCGTTCATTGCGTGTGTTGGATGGATTGGTATTTTTGTTTTCTGCGGTGGATGGAGTAGAACCTCAGTCAGAAACAAACTGGCGTTTGGCAGATAACTACAAAGTTCCGCGTATGGGATTTGTAAACAAAATGGACAGACAAGGTTCTGACTTTTTGAAAGTTTGTCAACAAGTAAAGGATATGTTAGGATCCAATGCGGTTCCTATTGTATTACCGATTGGGGAAGAAGCAGACTTTAGAGGAGTGGTTGATTTGATTAAAAACCGTGCAATTGTATGGCATGATGATAATTACGGGTCAACGTTCGATATCGTTCCGATTCCGGAAGATATGATTGATGAAGTAAATCAATACAGAGGTCAATTGATCGAAGAAGTTGCAGGGTATGATGATGGTCTTTTGGAAAAATACATGGAAGATCCGGATTCAATCACAGAAGACGAAATCAATGCCGCGCTAAGAGCTGCAACATTAGACATGAGCATCATTCCGATGACTTGTGGTTCTTCTTTTAAAAACAAAGGAGTCCAGTCTATGCTGGATGCAGTATGTCATTATTTACCGGCTCCAACTGATAAAGAAGCGATTGAAGGAATCAATCCTGATACAGATGAACCGATTTTAAGAAAACCATCCGTTACTGAACCTTTTTCAGCATTGGCATTTAAAATTGCTACTGACCCGTTCGTGGGGCGTTTGGCATTCTTTAGAGCTTATTCGGGAGGGTTGGACGCAGGTTCTTATGTCTTGAACACCCGTTCAGGAAACAAAGAGCGTATTTCCCGTATCTTCCAGATGCATGCTAACAAGCAAGAGCCGATCGAAAGAATCGAAGCAGGAGACATCGGAGCTGCGGTAGGTTTCAAAGATATCAAAACAGGAGATACATTGTGTGATGAAAAACATCCGATTGTATTGGAAAGCATGAACTTCCCGGATCCGGTAATCG
>PJTQ01000640.1_pt1 | contig 16307 bp, 12 predicted proteins | sample 1512231 | NCBI WGS metagenome assembly PJTQ01 (sample SAMN08177688, study PRJNA422409) | Soil metagenome, whole genome shotgun sequencing project. | isolation source: Soil (3) enriched on wood chips | place: USA: Madison | collected 2015-01-15 | reverse complement strand
TTCTCGGTGCCGCTGCGGCGCACGATGATCGTCGAAGATCCGCTGCCGTTCCCCGAGGGCAAGGCCGCGGCCGAGGTGCTCAAGGCCGGCGACAACCCGGGCCCGGGGCTGAAGATCCTGGCGCTGTCGGGCGTGATCGGCGGCGTGGTCAAGCTGGCAGCGGCCAGCGGCCTGCGCATGATCCCCGACAGCGCGATCGGCGCCGGTTTCCTCGGCAAGTACCTGGGCTACATGGGCACCGGCCTGTCGCCGGCGCTGCTGGGCGTGGGCTACATCGTCGGACTCAACGTCGGCATCGTGGTGGTGTCGGGCAGCATCCTGTCGTTCAACATCGCGATCCCGATCTACCACGAGTTCTTCATGGGCACCGACCCGGCGCTGGCGGCGTCGGTGGCCGGTGCGGGCGCCGAGGAGATCGCCGGGGCGATCTGGTCGGCCAAGATCCGCTACCTCGGCGTCGGGACGATGCTGATCGGTGGCGTGTGGACGCTGTTCTCGCTGCGCAAGTCACTGGTCTCCGGGATCAAGAGCGGCTTTGCCGCGGCGCGCAAGAGCGCCGGCACCGTCGTCGCCGAGACCGAGCGCGACCTGCCGATGAAATGGATGCTGGTCGCGCTGGTGGCCTTCGTGGTGCCGCTGGGCCTGCTGTACCACGCCATCGTCGACCAGTGGATGGTCAGCATCCCCATGACGATCATCATGATCGTCGCCGGTTTCCTGTTCGTGTCGGTATCGGCGTACCTGGCCGGCCTGGTCGGCTCGTCGAACAACCCGGTCTCGGGCATCACCATCGCCACGATCCTGTTCGCCTCGCTGGTGCTGGTGCTGCTGCTCGGGCGCGATTCGCCGATCGGCGCGGTGGCCGCGATCATGATCGGCGCAGTGGTGTGCTGCGCGGCGGCGGTCGGCGGCGACAACCTGCAGGACCTCAAGGCCGGCTACATCGTCGGCGCGACGCCGTGGAAGCAGCAGTTGATGCTGGCCATCGGCGCCTTCTCCTGCGCGCTGATCATGGCACCGGTGCTCAACTTGCTGGCGCAGGCCTACGGGATCGGCGCGCCCACGCCCGAGCATCCCAATTCCCTGGCCGCCCCGCAGGCCACGCTGATGGCCTCGGTGGCCAACGGCATGTTCGGCGGCGAACTGCCGTGGACGATGATCGGCATCGGCGTCGGCATCGGTGCGGCGATCATCGCGCTGGACGAGTGGCTCAAGGCGCGCAATTCGAACTTCCGCGTGCCGGTGCTGGCCGCGGCCATCGGCATCTACCTGCCGCTGGAGCTGATGGTGCCGATCTTCCTCGGCGGCCTGCTGTCGTACTTCGTCGAGCGCCGCAAGGGGCTCAAGTCCGGCGACGAGGACATGCGCGACCGCATCCATCGCCCCGGCACGCTGTTCTCCGCCGGCCTGATCACGGGCGAGGCCCTGATGGGCATCGCCATCGCGATCCCGATCGTGGTGTCCGGGCGTGCCGACGTGCTGGCGCTGCCGGAGCCGTTCCGGTTCGGCCAGATCGTCGGCCTCGGGGTGCTGGTCGTGGTCGGCTGGCTGCTGTACCGCAGCGGCGCGAAGTCCAAGGCGCGGGGCGAGGCCGAGCCCGGTCCGATGTAACCCGCCTTGAAGCCCTCCCTTCAAGGGGAGGGTTTGGGTGGGGACGGCTTTCCTTCGAGGCCACGGCAAACCATCCCCATCCCGGCCCCGCTTTTGCGGGGCAGGCTCCTTTCCCGGATGGGGAAGGAGAAACACAACGGCCTTCCCCGGGGAAGGTGCAAGCCTCCCGTCGGACCCGCAATTCCAGGAGTTGAAATGAAATCCCGCTACCTCGTCCTGCCCCTCGCCCTGCTGATCGCCCTGCCGTCGCTGGCCGCCACCCGCGGCTTCGAAGTGCGCGACATGGTCCAGCTCGACCGCTACTCGTCGCCGACGCTGTCGCCAGACGGGCGCAAGCTGGTGTTCGCCAAGCGCGTGCTCGACGGCGAGAGCGGGAAGGCCAGCACGTCGCTGTGGATCGAGGACCTCTTCACGCGCGATGCGGCGCCGCCGAAGCAGCTCACGCCCGAAGGCTGGAACGTCAATTCGCCGGCATTCTCGCCGGACGGGGCGACCGTCTACTTCCTCAGCGCGAAGGACGGCTCGTCGCAGCTGTATGGCATGCCCGCCGCCGGCGGCACGCCCGTGCAAGTGAGCGCGCTGCCGGTCGATGTCGACACCTACAAGCTGTCGCCGGACGGGGCGCGCGTGGCCTTCAGCGCCGGCGCATTCCCGGACTGCGAGGCCGGTGCGGGGCAGGGCGTGCTCGCGTGCACGAAGGACAAGCTGGACGCGGCGGAAAAGAACAAAGCCAGCGGCATGGTCTTCGACCGGATGTTCATCCGCCACTGGGATACCTGGAACGACGGCCGCCTCAACCGCGTGTTCGTCGCCGACCTGCCCGCGGCGAAGGCGAAGGCCGTGGACCGTGCCATCCTCGTGGGCGCCGACGTGGTCGGCAACGTGCCGTCCAAGCCCTTCGGCGACAGCAGCGAATACACGTGGGCGCCGGACGGCCAGTCGCTGGTGCTCAGCGCGCGCAAGTCCGACCGCAGCGAGCCGTGGTCGACCAACTTCGACCTCTACCAGGTCAATGCCGACGGCAGCGGCACCGCGAAGAACCTGACCGAAGCCAACAAGGCCTGGGACACCGGCCCGGTGTTCGGCAATGACGGCAAGACGCTGTACTACCGCGCGATGAAGCGCCCGGGCTTCGAGGCCGACCGCTTCGCGCTGATGGCGATGGACCTGGCCAGTGGCCAGGCGCGCGAGATCGCGCCGGACTGGGACCGCTCGGCAGACGCCATCGTCGTGTCCGGGGACGGCGCCACGCTCTACACCACCGCGCAGGACACCGGCGAGCACCCGCTGTTCGCGGTCGACATCGCCAGCGGCGAGGCGAAGAAAATCGTCGGCGACGGCACGGTCTCCACGTTCGAGATTGCCGGTCCGACGCTGGCGTTCTCGCGCAACACGATGAAGACCGGCGACCAGCTGTTCACCACCAGCGTCGACGGTGCGCCGTTGCGCCAGATCACCCCGAGCGCCGGCGAGATGGTGCCCGAGGCCACGTTCGGCGACTTCGAACAGTTCAGCTTCAAGGGCTGGAACAACGAGACCGTGCATGGCTACGTGGTCAAGCCGTGGAACTACGAGGAAGGCAAGCAGTACCCGGTCGCTTTCCTCATCCACGGCGGCCCGCAGGGCAGCTTCGGCAACGGCTGGAGCTATCGCTGGAATCCGCAGACCTACGCCGGCCAGGGCTACGCGGTGGTGATGATCGACTTCCACGGTTCGGTCGGCTACGGCCAGGCCTTCACCGACTCGATCAGCCAGCACTGGGGCGACCGTCCGCTGGAAGACCTGCAGAAGGGCTGGGCCGCGGCGCAGCAGCAGTACGACTACCTCGACGGCGCCAACGCCTGCGCGCTGGGGGCCAGCTACGGCGGCTACATGGTGTACTGGATGGCCGGAAACTGGCACACGCCCGAGTCCGGCGCATGGAAGTGCCTGGTCGACCATGACGGCGTGTTCGACAACCGCATCATGGGCTACGCCACCGAGGAACTGTGGTTCAGCGAGTGGGAGAACGGCGGCACCCCTTACGACAATCCGGAAGGCTACGAGCGGTTCAACCCGGTCAACCACGTCAAGGACTGGCGCGTGCCGATGCTGGTGGTCCACGGCCAGCTCGATTACCGCATCCCCGTCTCGCAGGGCATCGCCGCCTTCACCGCGCTGCAGCGCCAGGGCATCGAGTCGAAGTTCCTGTACTTCCCCGACGAGAACCACTGGGTGCTCAAGCCGGAGAACAGCATCCTCTGGCACGACACCGTCAACGGCTGGCTGAAGCAGTATCTCGGCCAGTAGAAGGCCTTCCTTCTCCCTTCGGGTGAGCAGCCCGCCCCCGCGCAGGCGGGGGTGCCCGGAGGGCGGATAAGGGGAGGCACCGCCGGCGCACCGCGGTTCGCCGGCACGCCACCCTCCCGCCCCCATCCGGCGCTTCGCGCCACCTTCTCCCGGGCGGAGGAGGACACGCAAGTTGCCAGCGGACACACACATGCCAGACACCGTCGCCAGCCACGCCCTCATCACCAACGACATCGTCATCCTCGGACTGATCGCGGCCACGCTCGGCGTGATCTTCTGGACCGAGTCGCGGGAGACCGGGGTGTGGAAGAAGTTCTACACCTACGTGCCGGCCTTGCTGCTGTGCTACTTCATCCCCGGCATCTACAACAGCGTCGGCCTGATCGACGGCGCCAATACCAGCCTCTACAACCCGGTCGCCAGCCGCGTGCTGCTGCCGGCGGCGCTGGTCTTGCTCACGCTGACCATCGACATCAAGGGCATCATCAGGCTCGGGCCGAAGCTGCTGTTGATGTACGCCGCCTCGTCGATCAGCGTGATGATCGGCGCGATCGTCGCCTTCCTGCTGTTCGCGGCGCTGCACCCGGCGACCGTGGCCGGCGACACCTGGGCCGGCATGACCACGCTTGCCGGCAGCTGGATCGGCGGCGGCGCCAACATGATGGCGATGAAGGAGATCTTCGAGGTCGATGCGACCACGTTCGGCCAGTTTGCCGTGGTCGACGTCGGCGTCGGCTATGCGTGGATGGCGGTGCTGATCTTCCTGGCCGGGCGCGCCGGGGCGATCGACAAGCGCAGCGGGGCCGACACCCGGGCGCTGGACGACCTCAAGCAGCGCATGGCCAGCTTCCAGGCCCAGCACGCACGCATCGCCAGCCTCGCCGACCTGATGATCATCGTCGGCATCGCCTTCGGCGCGGTCGGCCTGGCACACGCCATTGCGACGCCGATGGCGAACTGGTTCGGCGCCAACGTGTCGTGGGCCAGCACGGTCAGCCTGCATGAGCCGTTCGTATGGGTGATTGCGCTGTCCACGTTCATCGGCCTGGCATTGAGCTTCACCCGCGCACGTACCTACGAAGGCGCGGGCGCGTCCAAGATCGGCACGCTGTTGCTGTACTTCCTGATCGCCTGCATCGGCATGCAGATGGACATCATGGCGCTGCTGCAGCGGCCGGAACTGTTCCTGCTCGGCCTGGTGTGGATCCTGATCCACATCGGCCTGCTGTGGATAGTCGGCAAGCTGCTGCGGGTGCCGTTCTTCTACTTCGCGATCGGCTCGCAGAGCAACATCGGCGGTCCCGCATCGGCGCCGGTGGTGGCGGCGGTGTTCCACCCGTCGCTGGCGCCGGTGGGCGCGCTGCTGGGCACGCTGGGCTATGCCACCGGTACCGGGCTGGCGTACCTGCTGGGGATCATCCTCAGGTCGATGGCCGGCGGGTAGAGTCCATGTAACCCGCCGTGGGAGCGGCTTCAGCCGCGAGCTCTTCCCGGGATCACCAGGAGATCAAAAGCTCGCGGCTGAAGCCGCTCCCACGAGAGCGGTCGAATGATGCCGGTCAGCAGCAGCGGAAGCCGCCCTTGCCGCCGAAGCGCGCTTCCTGGCGCTCGCGGAAGAACGTCGGGTAGTCCATCGGTTCCCGGTCCGGATGCTTCTCGAGCACGTGCCGGACATAGTTGTCGTAGTCCGGCACGCCGCAGCACAGGCGTGCCATCTGCAACAGCCGCCGCCAGGCGCGCCTGTGCGCCTGGAAATGGCCGAGCGGGACGAGCGCGGTGCCCATCAGGGTTGCGCCGCCTGCTGTTCGGGGGTGAGCGCGACGTAGGGCTGCTCGCGGTCGGTGCGTGCCTGGCTGGCGCGTGCCTTGGCAATGGCCCTGATCGAATAGAACAGCACCGCCAGCACCACGAACAGGAACAGCGCGGTGAGCCCGGCGTTGATGTAGTTGTTGACCATGACCTGCTGCATGCCGCCGAAGTCGGTCGACGGCGCGATCAGTTCGCCGGCCGCGATCGCGTCCCGGTACTTGTTGGCCTGGGCGAGGAAGCCCACGCCCGGGTCGTCGGCGAAGATCTTGATCCAGCCGGCCGAAACCGTGCACACCAGCAGCCACGCGGTCGGCACGATCGACACCCACGCGTAGCGCGCCTTCTTCATCTTGAACAGCACCACCGTGCACAGCAGCAATGCGATGCCCGCGAGCATCTGGTTGGCGATGCCGAACAGCGGCCACAGCATGTTGATGCCGCCCAGCGGATCGGTCACGCCCTGGTAGAGGAAGTAGCCCCACAGCGCCACGCAGCCGCCGGTGGCCACGAGGTTCGGGCCCCAGGACTCGGTGCGGCGCATCGCCGGCACGAAGTTGCCGAGCAGGTCCTGCAGCATGAAGCGGCCCGCGCGCGTGCCCGCGTCCACCGCGGTGAGGATGAACAGGGCCTCGAACAGGATCGCGAAGTGGTACCAGAACGCCATCATGTCGGCGCTCGGCAGCACGCTGTGCAGGATCTGCGCGATGCCGACCGCCAGCGTGGGCGCGCCGCCGGCACGCGAGAGGATGCTGTTCTCGCCGATCTCCTCCGCCGTCGCGATGAGCAGGTCGGGCGAGACCACGAAGCCCCAGCTCGACACCGTCTGCGCCACGGTGGCCGCATCGGTGCCGATGATCGCCGCCGGGCTGTTCATCGCGAAGTAGATGCCCGGGTCGATGATCGACGCGGCGACCATCGCCATGATCGCGACGAACGATTCCATCAGCATGCCGCCGTAGCCGATGTAGCGCGCGTCGCGCTCGTTGGCCAACAGCTTGGGCGTGGTGCCCGAGGCGATCAGCGCGTGGAAGCCCGACACCGCGCCGCAGGCGATGGTGATGAACAGGAACGGGAACATGTCGCCCTTCCACACCGGACCGCTGCCGTCGGTGAACTGGGTCAGCGCCGGCATGCGCAGCTCCGGCATCACCACCACGATGCCGATCGCCAGCGCGACGATGGTGCCGATCTTCAGGAAGGTCGACAGATAGTCGCGCGGCGCCAGCAGCAGCCACACCGGCAGCACCGCGGCGACGAAGCCGTAGCCGATCAGCATCCAGGTGATCTGGGTGCCGCTGAAGGTGAACATCGCCGCCCATTCCGGGTTGGCCGCGATGCGGCCGCCGAACCAGATGGCAGCCAGCAGCAGCACCAGCCCGACCACCGAAATTTCGCCGATCTTCCCGGGCCGGATGTAGCGCATGTACACGCCCATCAGGATCGCGATCGGGATCGTGGCGATCACCGTGAACATGCCCCACGGACTGTCCTGCAGCGCCTTGACCACGATCATCGCCAGCACCGCGAGGATGATGATCATGATCAGGAACGCGCCGAACAGCGCGATCGTGCCCGGCGCCTGGCCCATCTCCTCGCGCACCAGGTCGCCGAGCGAGCGGCCGTCGCGGCGGCTGGAAATCACCAGCACCATGAAGTCCTGCACCGCGCCGGCCAGCACCACGCCGGCGATCAGCCACAGCGTGCCGGGCAGGTAGCCCATCTGCGCCGCCAGCACCGGGCCGACCAGCGGGCCCGCGCCGGCGATCGCGGCGAAGTGGTGGCCGAACAGCACGTGCCGGTTGGTGGGCACGAAATCCAGGCCGTCGTTGTTGAGCACCGCCGGGGTGGCGCGCGTGGGGTCGAGCCCCATCACCTTGTCGGCGATGAACTTGCCGTAGAAGCGGTAGGCGACCAGGTAGATCGAAACGGCGGCCGCCACGATCCACAGCGCGTTGATCGATTCCCCGCGCCGCAGCGCGATGGTGCCCAGGCAGAATGCGCCGAGCACGGCCAGCGCCGCCCATGCGACTTTCTTCAGGAAACCACCGTTCATGCGCGCGCCCTCCGTCCGGAACCGGCAGGGTCGCGCCTGCGCTGCGGGTGGTCAATGCGAAAACGGGGCTGCGGCGCGAAAACGGTCTACGACATTGGTCGTAGGCCGTGGTGCGAGAGAGTCCTGATGCGGGATTTTTCCTACAGGCGCCAGGCGGGATTTCGTAGCGGGAGAAGCTCGCGGCTTCCGCCGCTCCTACAGGCGCCGGCGAGGGGGCCGCGGGAACGTTTCATTCAGTGCGCCAGCACGCGCCGGACTTCGGCGATGAATTCCGGATCGGCCTGGCTGCCGATCTGTTCGGTGCGGGCGACGATGCGGCCATCGCGGTCGAGCAGCACCAGCGCGCTGGTGTGGTTGAACTCGCCGTCGGCCAGCTGCCGGTAGCGCACGCCGAGCACGCCGGCGACGCTGCGGACGTCGGCGGGTGCGGGACTGGCCAGCGACCAGCGCGCATCGTCGAGCTTGCGCTTGCGTGCCACCGACAGCAGCGCCTCGGGGTCGTCGCGGGCGGGATCCATGCTGATCAGCAGGATGCCCAATCGTGCGCGCTCGTCCGCGGACAGCGCGTGTTCGATCGCCTTGCCGCTGTCGACGATCAGCGGGCAGATGAACTGGCAGGAGGTGTAGAACATCGCCACCACCTGCGGCGTGCCGCGCTTGCTGCGCCAGTCCCAGGCCTTGCCGCCCTGGTCGGTGAGCGTGGCCGGCAGCTGGTAGACCGAGTCGCGCGGCAGCGGCGCCTGGGCCGGCGCCGCCGGCGTGGCGGTCGCCAGCAGCGCGAAGGCCAGCGGCAGGCAGGCGACGAGTTTGCGAAAACGTTTCATTCCACGTCCCTCGCGCAGCGGAATCCGAGGTTGGCGGTGGTGTCGCGGGCGTCGAGCGAGGACAGCATCGCCACCCGCATCAGCACCGCGTAGTTGTCGCGGTCGTCCATCGACAGCGCGCCGGCGCCGCAGAACTTGAACTTGTCGGCATCGCCCTGCATGCGGTTGTCGCCGGACACCAGCAGCGACGAGAAATCGTCGGTCCACTCCCACACCAGCCCGTGCAGGTCCTGCACGCCCCAGGCGTTGGGCGCCTGCAGCCCGGCCCGCGGCAGGGCGTGGTTGGAGGGCTTCGAGTACCAGCCGAGGATGCGTTCGCGCCACGCGGGATCGCTGCGTGCGTCATGGCGCATCTCGTCGGCGGCCGCGGCGTATTCCCATTCGGACCAGGTCGGCAATCGTCCGCCCTGCGCCTCGCAGTAGGCGGACGCGGCGAACCAGCTGACCTGGACCACGGGCTGCCGGGGCAGCGCTGCATCCCCCAATGCCTCCGGTCCGGCCCAGTGCGAAAGGTAGCGCGGCTCGGCCAGCACCGAGGCGACGTTGTCGCGCCGCCACTGCGGGTGCGCCTGCACGAAGGCCAGGAATTCGGCGTTGGTCACCGGTCGCTTCTGCAGTTCGAACGGCGCGATCCTCACTTCGCGCGCATCCTCGTACTTGAGCGCCGAGCGGAAGCTGCCCCCCGGCAGGGCCACCCAGGCCGCGCCGCCGGCCGCGATGGCGGCGACCGGCAGCAGGCAGAGCAGGGCGGCGATGGGTCGCATGGCGGTGGCCTCAGTGGCCCTCGGACGCATTGGCGGGCTTGACCGTGCGGATCTCCGCCGCCTGCTCCTTGGTCACCTGTCCGCCCGGGTTGCCCCAGGTGTTGAGGACATAGGTGGCGATGTTGGCGACCTCGTCGTCGGTGAGTTGGCCCATCGGCGGCATGATCGAGTTGTACTCCTTGCCGTTCACCGTGATCGGGCCCTCCAGGCCGTGCAGGATGACCTGCGGCACGTGCATCGGGTCGGCGGCGATGTAGTCGGAGTTCGCCAGCGGCGGGAACACGCCCGGCATGCCTTCGCCGCTAGCCTGGTGGCAGGTGGAACAGGTGCCTGCGAACAGCGCCTTGCCGGCTTCGATCTGGTCCTCGACCGTGAGTTCGCCGGCCTTGGCGGCCTTGGCCGCGACGCCCACTGCGGCCAGGTTGGCGTTGGCCTGGTCGCCGATGTACATCGCGTCGACCTCCTTGCCGGAGTAGATCTCGGGCCGTTCCGGGCCCTCGGCCTTGAGGATCGCCAGCGCGCCCTTGTTGAACGCGCGGAAGATCGAATGGTCGACCAGCACGTAGCTGCCCGGCACCTCGAGGTGGAAGTCCATGATCGCCGCGCCCCCGGAGGGGATCAGCGTGGTCTGCACGTTCTCGTTGTAGCGCGTGCCGCCCTCGAACCAGACCTTGTCGAAGATCTCGCCGATCACGTGGAAGCTCGACACCAGGTTGGGACCGCCGTTGCCCACGTACAGGCGCACGTTTTCGCCGGTGTTGGCGGTCAGGGCCTTGTCGCCGGTCAGCGCGCCCTCGGCGCCGTTGAACAGCACGTAGGTCGGGTTCTCGTCGATGCCCTTCTGCATGTCGAAGCCCTGGTGGCCCTTCTCGCGGTACTTGCCGGTGGTGTAGAAGTCGCCCTGCATCACGTAGTACTCGCGGTCCACCGGCGGCATGCCCTCCGGCGGCTCGACCAGGATCAGGCCGTACATGCCGTTGGCGATGTGCATGCCCACCGGCGCCGTGGCGCAGTGGTAGACGAACAGGCCGGCGTTGAGCGCCTTGAACGTGAAGCGGGTGACGTGGCCGGGCGCGGTGAAGCTCGACGATGCGCCGCCGCCGGGACCGGTGACGCCGTGCAGGTCGATGTTGTGCGGCATCTTGCTGTCGGGCATGTTGCGCAGGTGGAACACCACCGTATCGCCCTGGCGCACGCGGATGAAGCTGCCGGGCACCGTGCCGCCGAAGGTCCAGAAGGTGTAGGTCACGCCTTCGGAGATTTCCATTTCCTTCTCGATCACGTCGAGCTCGACGACCACCTTGGCCGGATAGTCGCGCCGGGTCGGCGGCGGCACGTGCGGCGGCGAGGTGAGGACCGCGTCGATCGGCTTGCCCTGCGGCGGACCGAAGTCGCCCTTGAGCGAGCCGCCGGAGTCGAGCGCCGCGGCAGGCTTGGCGGCGGGGGCGCTGGAAGCCGCTTCCTTCTTGCAGCCGGCTGCCGCCAGCAGTGTAGCGATTGCGATGCAGGCGATGAGGCGTTTCATGGTCTGTGTCCCTTTCCCCGTCCGGGGCTCAGCGTGTCATGGCGCGGTTAATAATGCGATTGCCTTGCGGTGCGGCTGGAGCGGTGGCGTGTGGGCATCGGGTTGCGGGCCTGTCGTCGCGCCTGGTGGACCTGTGGAGCCTGCGGTGTCCGGCGCTGCGGCGGGGCCGCCACGGGGCGACCATCCGTGTACGTATGGTGCCCCTTGGCCGGCGGATGCCCCATGACCTGCGTCAAGTTTGCAGCGACTGGTCCGGGCGTGATTGTCCGGAAGCCGCGGCGAGCGCGCTTGATCCGGATCAATGCGCGCCCGGGCACCGGCGGGCCTGATGGTGTCGCGATTCCGCACCGGTACCAGGACCATGAACGACGCATTCGAGTGGGTGGGATTCGCGTTGCAGGCGCCCGGCGCAATCGCCGAATGCCTCGACGCCGCCGGCATCGATGCCGGCGTTCCGTGCCATGGCCGCGACGACGATGCGCCACGGGGGGATTGAACCGCCGGCCCGCGGAACGGGCGCCTTCCCGCGTCGCAACCTACCGCGCCGTATGGCCGGGACGGCGTGCGCAGCGTCTGGTTTCACCGCGCTGCTGACATAATTCACCTTTCCCCTGGATCGGATCGAATCGATGACGAGACCCTCTTCGCTGGATCGCGAACAGCTTCTTGCCTGCGGGCGCGGTGAAATGTTCGGCCCCGGCAACGCGCGCCTGCCGCTGCCGCCGATGTTGATGTTCGACCGCATCACGCAGATTGCCAGCGAGGGCGGGGCGTTCGGCAAGGGCCTGATCCGCGCCGAGATGGACGTGCACCCGGACCTGTGGTTCTTCGGTTGCCACTTCGAGGGCGACCCGGTGATGCCCGGCTGCCTGGGCATGGATGCGATGTGGCAGCTCACCGGCTTCTACCTGCCGTGGCTGGGCGAGCCCGGGCGCGGCCGCGCGCTGGGCGTGGGGCAGGTCAAGTTCAGCGGCCAGGTGCTGCCGGTTGCCAAGCTGGTCAGCTACGAGATCGACATCCGTCGGGTAATGCGCGGCAAGCTCGCACTGGTGATCGCGGACGGCCGCACCCTGGTCGACGGCAACGAGATCTATGTGGCCGAAAGCCTGCGCGTGGGACTGTTCCGCAACCCGGAGGCATTCTGATGAACGGCGCCAACGGCAACCGGCGCGTCGTGGTCACCGGCATGGGCATCGTCTCGTGCCTGGGCAACGACCCGGCCGGGGTCACCCTGTCGCTGCGCAAGCTGGAACCTGGTATCCGCTTCATCCCCGAGTACGCCGAACTCGGCCTGCGCAGCCACGTCGCCGGCCAGCCGGAGATCGACCTCGACGCGCAGATCGACCGCAAGCTCAAGCGCTTCATGGGCGACGCGGCCGCCTACGCCTACGTGTCCATGCGCGACGCGATCGCCGATGCGGGGCTGGCCGACGAGAGCGTCCGCGACACGCGCACCGGCCTGGTCGCCGGTTCCGGCGGCGGCTCGCCGCAGTGGCAGATCGAGACCGGCGACCTGCTGCGCAACCGCGGCGTGCGCAAGGTCGGCCCGTACATGGTGCCGCGCACGATGGGCTCGACCGTGTCGGCGGCGCTGTCGACGGCCTTCGGCATCCGGGGCATCAGCTATTCGATCTCCGCCGCCTGCGCGACGTCGGCGCACTGCATCGGCGCCGCCGCCAACATGATCCGCCACGGCGCCAAGGACGTGATGTTCGCCGGCGGCGGCGAGGAGCTGCACTGGGGCATGACCGCGCAGTTCGACGCGATGGGCGCGCTGTCCACGCATCACAACGACACCCCGGAAAGCGCCTCTCGCCCGTACGACACCGGTCGCGACGGCTTCGTCATCGCCGGTGGCGGCGGGATGCTGGTGCTGGAGGACTACGAACACGCCAAGGCGCGCGGCGCGCGCATCCACGCCGAGCTGGTCGGCTACGGCGTGACCTCCGATGGCGTCGACATGGTTGCCCCGTCCGGCGAGGGCGCAGTGCGCTGCATGCGCGTGGCGATGGAGGGCGTCGACACGCCGGTCGACTACCTCAACACCCACGGCACCTCGACGCCGCTGGGCGACATCGTCGAACTGGAAGCCGTGCGCGAGGCCTTCGACGGCAAGCCGCCGCCGCTGTCCTCGACCAAGGCGCTGTCGGGCCATTCGCTCGGCGCGGCCAGCGTGCACGAGGCGATCTACTGCCTGCTGATGCTGGGCGGCGGCTTCATGGCCGGCTCGGCCAACATCGCCGAGCTCGATCCGCGCGCGGATGGCTTCCCGGTGCTTCGCCAGACCACCGAAGCGCCGCTGCGCACGGTGATGTCGAACAGCTTCGGCTTCGGCGGCACCAACGGCACGCTGGTGTTCCGCAGCCTGTAGTGGGTGCCGCGCCTGCGGGAGCCTGCTGGAGGAATCCTCGAGAAAATCTCGTGAGAGCGGCCATGGCCGCTCCCACAGGGGTCATGCCGGTGCTTGCGTGCCGGGTACTCCCGCGTCCCCGCCGTCGCCGATCGCGCGCAGCTGACGCAGCCACGGCGCCGGATCGATGCCGCTGCGCGACAACCACTGCGGATCGAACAGCGTGCGGTCGTAGCGCTCGCCGCGATCGCACAGCAGGCTGACGATGCTGCCTTGCTCGCCGCGCGCGTGCATGTGGTCGGCCAACTGCAGGCAGGCGACGAGGTTGGTGCCCGACGAGCCGCCGTAGCGGCGTCCGAGGAACTGTTCGAGCAGCTGCGCGCCGGCGATGGAGGCCGCGTCGGGCACCTCGATGACCTCGTCGACGACTTCGAACAGGAAGCCGGGCTCGGCACTGGGCCGGCCGATGCCTTCGATGCAGGTCGAGTGGGTCGCGTGCGCGCCGTGGTCGCGCGTGTGCCAGGCGCGTGCGAACGCCATGCCGGTGGGCTCGGCCACGCACAGCCGCGTGCGCAGGCCGCGGTAGCGCAGGTAGCGGCCGATCGTGGCCGACGTGCCGCCCGTGCCGGCGCCGCACACGATCCACGACGGCTCCGGGAACCGTTCGCGCTGCAGCTGGCCGATGATCGATTCGGCGATGTTGTTGTTGCCGCGCCAGTCGGTGGCGCGCTCGGCCAGGCCGAACTGGTCCAGGAAGCAGGCGCCGCGCGCGGCGATCTCCTGCGCGCGTGCGTGCGGGCGGATCTCCGGCGCGGTGAGCTCGCAGTGCCCGCTCAGCGCATGCACGGCCTCGATCTTGGCCGGTGCGGTGGTCGCCGGCATCACCGCGGTGAACGACAGCCCCAGCAGGCGCGCGAACCAGGCCTCGGAGATCGCGGTGCTGCCCGAGGAGGCGTCCACCACCGCCTGTCCCGGCCGCAGCCGGCCGTTGCACAGCGCGTACAGGAACAGCGAGCGCGCCAGCCGGTGCTTGAGGCTGCCGGTGGGATGCGAGGCCTCGTCCTTGAAGTAGAAATCGATCCCCGGCAGGCCGGGGAAGGCCGCGTGCAGCAGGTGGGTATCGGCCGAGCGCGCGGCCTCGCGCTGCAGGACGGCGACCGCGCCGGCCGTCCAGTCGCGGTCGCCGCCCGCCACGGCCTGTGTCAGCCCAGCCACGGGTACAGCCATCCCAGCGGGTGATGCAGGCGCGCGATGCCGTAGATGGCCGCGAACACAAGCAGCGCCGCAACGTAGCAGCCGCCGCGGATCCCGCGCGTACGCCCGCGCTTCATCGCCAGCACGCCCAGCACCACGTACACCACCACCAGTACCAGTTTCACCGCAAGCCAGCCGTTGGCGAACATCGCCCCGGGCAGGATCGTCACCAGCATCAGCGCCGCGGTCAGCAGCGTGGTATCGATGGCGTAGCTCAGGTAGCGCACCGGCGCCACGTGCGGCCAGCGCGCGCCCGCCAGCGCGAACAGGCCGCGCAGCGCGAACAGGCTGCCGCTGAGGATCACCGCCATGATGTGCACATGGCGGATCTGAGGGTAGAACTCGATCATCCGGCGTGCCTGTCCTTCAACCCGGTTTCCCGTCGGCGCGCGGCGCCAGGTAGATGCGCAGCGAGCGTAGCACCCACGGCGCGAACGCCAGCAGCCAGCCGGCCGCCGCCACCGTGTGCCAGGCCAACTGGTCGGGCACCAGCTCGGCCGCGATGCGCACCGCGCTGACCAGCTGGATCACGACGAAGGCGAACGTCGCCACCGCGCCGAACACCAGCGGCCGCCCGGAATGCCCCTGCGTCACCCGCGTGACCATCGCCACCAGCAGGCTGCCGAAGAAACCGATGAACAGCGCATGCGCCGGTGCGCGGCCAAGGATGAAGTCGCCGCCGAGCGCATAGCTCAGGCTCTGCGCGACGAACAGCGCCAGCGCGACCGGAAGCCAGGCGTAGCCGAGGAACAGCACCCGCAGCAGCGCCGGTGCCGGCCCGCGCGGCCAGTTGCGCCACAGCCAGGTGCCCGCCAGCGCCAACAGGGGCGCGTCCGCGAGCCACAGCCACGGGTAGCCGTGCACCAGTTCCAGCGCCAGGTGCGCCAGCACCAGCGGCCAGAACGCACCCAGCAGCCACATCGGCCGCCACGGCTTGTATCCGGCCACCACGTTGCCGGCGAAGAACGGGAACATCCGGTGCGCGACGGTGAAGTACACCGGCAGCAGCAGCCCGAAGGTGCCGATCTTGATCGCCGCGAACACCAGCCGCGCGTCCTCCACGTGCAGGAATGCGGCGTAGGCCAGGAAGCCCACGAACCCCAGGAACAGCCCGCCCGCGCACGACACCGCGTGCCAGGTCTTGCCGCCGTCGCGCCACAGCAACCGCAGCAGGTAGAACAACCCCGTGCCCCAGCCGACCAGCGTGAACACCGCGCCCAGGTGCAGCAGGTGCGCCGGCCCCAGCGCGCCGGCCAGGGTCAGCAGCTGGCCGCCGAACAGGCCCAGCCCCACCGGCACGTAGTGCCAGCGCGCGAGCGCGTCCTGGCCCATCCAGCGCGGGAACACCGTCAGCAGGAAGCCGAACATGAAGGGTGCCAGCACGTGGTACTGCATGACGATCGCATGCAGCCAGCCGCCGTAGACCTGCGGTTGCGACAGGCCGAGCGCGTGCCAGCGCGCATCGACCAGCCACAGCGTCCACCAGAGCATGGCCAGCAGCACGTTGGCCGCGCCGATGAAGAACAGCAGCCGGTGCGGCGCGCGGGCGAGCATCGCCGGCGAGAGCGCCGGCTGCGGGGAAGGGGCGGAGGGCTTGTCCATGGCGTGCAGTCTGCGTGCAGCGCGGTGGCGGCGCCTTGATCCAGGTCAGCGCCACCGGCGGAGCGTGCGGGCGTGACCCATCATGCCCGCAACCGCCGCCCCGGGCGCAACGGCGCGTGCCGCGCTGCCCAACGCACGCGGGGCACTCCCGCGTGCGGCCGACCGTCTCCCGGGCGGCGCCCCGGGCGGCATCGTGGGCCGCTATTCGGCTTCGGCGACCGCGGCC
>PJTQ01000626.1_pt1 | contig 16516 bp, 20 predicted proteins | sample 1512231 | NCBI WGS metagenome assembly PJTQ01 (sample SAMN08177688, study PRJNA422409) | Soil metagenome, whole genome shotgun sequencing project. | isolation source: Soil (3) enriched on wood chips | place: USA: Madison | collected 2015-01-15 | reverse complement strand
GACGACGATGTTGCCGCCCATTGCCCCATCGACCGCTTCGGCCAACTGGTTGAACGCAACGCCGGGTTGCAGGGTATTTTCGACATCGTTCTCGAAGCCGAGGAAGGGAGTTGGCATATCAGGGCTCCAGAAGGGTTGCGATCGTGCCGGCGCCGGGATTGCCCGCGCCGTCTCCGTTGGTGTAGAGGTTGGTGGCCGTGACCGTCACGCTGTCGAACGCGGACTGGGCGCTTCCGAAGTCGGCGATCTGCATTGCTTCGGTGTAGGTGAAAGCCTGCGTGAGCGTCGTTCGCGACTTCGTGACGCTGCCCACGGTGAAGTCGATGCGCCAGCCTCGGAAGTTGGCGGAGGCAAGCGGGAAGACATCGGTTCCGAGGCGGTAGCGGCCGATGAAGGCAACGCTCCAGTCGTCGCCGGCCGCTTCGTAGGTCGCGTTGTACGGCTGCCACTCGCGCTGCGATTCCATCGTTGTGAGCGTGCATTCGAACGTCGGTGCAGCGTCGGGATCGGTCCCAATCGACACGGCACGGAACGTCAGCGTCTTGCCCAAGTCCTCCGGCCGCAGCGTGCCGTACCGGGCGCGGCTGTCGAGAAACACGACACGGGCGCCGGCCACATGAGCGGCGCGCGTCGTATCCAACCGGCCACGGATCAGCGTCGTGCATGCGTACTCGCCGGGCGCAACTTCGGTCGCCGTTTGGAATTGGACGATTTCCGCCGTGCCGTCCGGCTTCAAGATCGCAATCGGGTTTCGCTCGCTCAGCAGGTTATGGAACGTGACCGATTCAAGGTCGTCGTTCATGCGGACGTGGAGCGTGTTGCCGTAGTCCACATCGCCCTCGAACAGCGGCAGGTCGGACAGCAGCGTGCCCATCGCGCATGGCGTCGTGATAGACCCCACATCCGTCCACTCACCGGCCCGCATGAGCTGCAAGCTTGTCCCCACGTAGCCGGATAGGAATCCCGCCGCCGCCCAATAGAGGCCCGGCACGTCGTTCGTGTCGCCCAGCAACGGGAGATTCATCAGCAGCGCATCCGCCGGTCCGCGGATGTTTGATCCGGGGAACAGCGGCAGCGGCTTGGCGGCACCGCTTACCGTCGATTCGTACACGTCCGACCTCGTGCGCCGGGCGTGGATCATCCGTCGCAGCCCTTCATCCTCAATGCGCTCGATTCGGATGCGGTGGACGGTGCCCTTTTCATCGGCAATCGTGCCAACGGCGGCTGTCACAAGGTCCGACCGTCCGATCGACACGTCGAACGTGCACTCATCAGCCTCCGCCCAGCCAACCTTGACTGTCTTGTGTGCAGCCTGTGCGGCCCAGTCCTTGGACTCCACCACCGGAAACTCGACCACGCCCTCGCCTTCGGCCTTGACTGTGGCCGCGCGCCGCTCCCACTGCTGCGTCGTCGCCGTATAGGTCGTGTCCGGATCCATGTAGCCGACCGTGACCTTGCGCAGAAGTTCTGGCTCCTGCTTGGTCTCCCACTGGATCAGATCACCGTCTCTCTCACACAGGTCGTCAATGGTCAGTGCGAACGAATCCTCGCCGCCGCGCTTCGGGAAGTGAAGAACGCCGTCGAACTCCGACCCATCGAAGAAGTATCCCGGCTGCAATGCCTGGATGTTCTTCTTCGGCGATGACGGTGATGCCACGCGGAAACCAACAACCTCGTCGGTCAACTCCGATACGTTGATGACGGACGTGTTGATGCGCTTGGCGCATTGGCGGGATACGAGCTGCCCCAGCGTTGGCTTGCACACGCTGACCTGCGTTCCGGAGGGGCCGGTGATCTGGCCTGTCGCCGGGTCAATGTAAAACCCGGGCGCGTCTGGAATCGCGACTCCTTCATTTACGTGGGACGAACCTATCGGATAGACCTCGGCGATACCTGTAACGGTGGTCCCGGAAAGCGAGATCGGAGTCCACGTACCGAAATTATCGGTGTAGAAGGCATTGTAGACGCCAGTTCCATACACAACCCCCACGACGACGACCCGATTCGCATTTGCGTCGACAGCGATTGCTTGCTTGTTACGGCCGTTGAAAATCAGGCCGGCCAAAGACGTGACCGGACTAAAAGTAACGCCATTGTCTTGCGACATATAAAGTGCGAAGTCGTCCAGTGAGGCGACAGATATCATCGCGAGGAGCCAGGTATCTCCTCCGCAATACTTGACTTGGAACACGCTCGCCGCAGTTGGGTATCCATTGGGGAACAGGCACCTTGTCACAGTGGCCCCAGCGTCATCTGTGTAGAACGCACCTGCCAAATTACCGTCGTCCGCGCCACCAATTACGAAACGACTGCCGTTGCAATCGATGGCGTCGTTGGTCGTGTAGAACCTAGTGGGATAGAACAACAACGCTCCGATAGAGAATGAATCACCGTTGTTGTTTGACCCCCACAGCTGTCCATAGTCGTTGACCGCAATGACCTGGGTTCCATTTCCCGCCATCGCCCCGATACGGTTTGATGTGAACCCACCACTGAACGTCCGCGTTCCCCATGTGGTGTCGGACGGAGAATCGAGGTACGAAACGGTCGGTGAGTATCCGTAGTGAAATAGCCTGCCTCCCGATACTGCGACCCTTGATTTGAAATCTGTTGACGGGACAACTGGGCCATCCATCCACGTCTCTACATCGGAAACATTTGCAATCCGGAGATTGGGTACTCCATCAATATCCAGAAATAGATAGTCGCCGTATCGCTCAAGAGATTTGATGTTGGAATCGTTCACGGATGTAGTTGCGATCTCGCCTGATCCCAGCCAGTCGCCCGCATAGGACAGCTCGCGGACAGACGCGCGCAGGCCTGATGCCATGATCCCCGTCCCAAGCCACCCCGTTGCGTTGGGATCGGCGCCATCCTCCGTCCGATCCCCGCAATTCGCCACGACGAACTCGTATTGCGCGACCTCGCCCTGCATCGTCTCGTCGTCGGTCAGGACGATGTAGGCGGTGCCTGTGTAGGCAGGTACGTGCCCGACGCCCTTGACCGCGACGATGGTCGGATCCGGCTGTTGGTCGGCCGTGCCGTAGTACAGCGTGCACTTCTGGAGGAACTTGGCCTGCGCTGCGCGCGACTCTGCAATCTGCTCCGACGTATAGCCCAGCGCCGAGAGTTCCGCATCGGTACGGGCATCGAAAACGATCTTCTTGTTGCGCTTGATGGCCTTGAAGCCGGAGATCGGCCCCTTGCACACGCCGATGGCGTAGCTGCGCGTGTAGGTATAGGTGATCTGTTTCTGGCCGCTGCCCTTGCCGTCATCCTTATGCTTGTGCTCCTTGACGATATCCTGCCAGATCAGATTCCCGCGACAGGGGAACGTCCCGTCGCCATAGGCACGCGGCACGCCGTCCATGGCGGTCTGCGTTTGCGCGTCGGACAGGCGGGGGCCGTAGATCTTTGTGGGATCGACCCATCCACCGATGATGCCGCCGATGGTCGACCCGAGCGCGGTCCCGACGACCGGGATGAAACTGCCAATGACACCGCCAATGACGGAGCCCCACTGTTGGCCGCTCAAGGAAGCCTCCAGACGCCGACGATGCGGCGCGCCCAACGGGCGTCAATGGGGTGCTCCGCGACCTTTCCCGCGTTCGAGTCGGCATGGATCAGCGACAACCCGTAGGCGTCGGCAACCACGCCGACATGGCGATGCGCGCCGAAGGTGTATTCCATGAGCACGACATCGCCGGGTCGCGCCTGCGCGGCACAATTACGCCCCCGCGCGACGGGCTCACCGAGGCATCGACACATCTCGGACCACAGCGAGCCATCGGGATCGCGGCCGTAGTCCTTGCGATCCTTGACGCGGATTCCATTCAGCGCCAACCAGTGCGCGCCGAAGCCGGCACAGTCCAGCCCAACCTTCGGGTTGCGCCCCTGATGCTTCCACGGTGTGCCGATGCACTCGCGCAGCGCGGCCAGCTTCGATTCAACGGGCATTGATCTGCGCCCCGGGAACCATGGCGTTGCCGCCGTCCGCGACTGGAATGTCAGGGAACCCGCCGTGGTACTTATGGCGCTCGGCCGCCCAGTGGTAGAGGCAGCCAATCACCTCGTCGTCCCACAGCTTCGAGCAGTCCTGGCGCGCCCGCCCCTTATCCCCAACCTTGATCGGAAACTTAGCCGGCAGCGACAGGGCGAACGTGCCCGCCGTGTTCTGGTCGACGTCGTCCTGCGATCCGGCGTTGTCACCCTCGGTCCACTCGACCACACCCGGGACGTAGAAGTTGTCGTCTGGCGATATGTCGGTTCCGAAGACGCGCTGCGAGTCCGTTGGGTCAACCGCCGTGACCGTGAACTCGGTCCACGTGTACGTCTTCGGACAATTCGGGCCGCCGAACACGTGCGGGCACGGGATCGAGAACAGGTCGGCTTCCGGCTGATTCAGTAGATCGGTCAGCGACCTGAACTCAAGGAACGCGAAGTTCTCCGCAACACGCGCATTGCCCAGCTGTCCGGTTGCCACGCACTCATGGCCCATCGACAGGTCCATGTAGTTGACGCGGTAGATGCGCACGTCCGCCGAATCGAAAAGGCCCGACAGGATCTGCTCGGGCGAGATCGTGCCTGTGCCCGGCAGGAACTTGAGTTCGGAGTTGTCCACCGACAGGTCGGCAGCTGATTCCAGTCGCGCCAAAGAGAAACCGCCGGTGTCGGCGGTGTGGTCAAGTGGTCCCCAGTCGTCCCCAGTCCCGCCGGGGTCATACGCTGCCGGGTCGTAGCGCACGTTCACGTCGAGATCGGTGTAGCCAAACAGCGAGCCGTCCTTGCACTTGATCCGGGTCAGCAAGCACACCGTCAGCGCATCCCCGTCGTAGTGCTCCTGCAGCGGTGCCGGGATGAATTTCTTCAGGATCACGACACCAGCCTCGGCGGCTTGACTTCGATGACCCCGAGCTCGCCATAGATGCCGTTCGGCTGGTCGTAGGAGAACTTGAGCTCGTCGCTGTCCAACCTGACCCACAGAGAGAACGGAGCGCTCCAGCGCAGAACTTCGCCAGGCGAAGGCGCAGAATCGAAAGTGATCAGCCCACGGTCGCGATCGACAGTGAATGCGGTTGTGGGGTCGCCATCCGCGGTAACGACCGGCGTCACGGGGCTGGCATCACCATCGCCAGCCGGCGCATACAGGGCCGTCACGATGCGGCGGTACTCCTGCCCATCGCCCACCGACAGCTTCGACAGTTGGAACGTCTCCGTGGCGCCATCGCCGACCCCAAACGGTTCGTCGACGGCAACCGGGTCCATCCCATCCTGGAAGAGGAACGCGTGCAGCATTCCGCGGCAGATGCCGTGATGATCCTTGATCGTCCGGAATGCTTCTGGCGACAACTGCTGGAATCCGAGCCGGAAGGCGTGGCGCCCCTGTGACCAGCCGCCGTTTCGCTTCTCGTATCCGTTCACCATGTCTTCGATGTCGGTCCGGAAGCCAGGCCCTCCCTGCCAGCCATACGAGAAGGCCGGGCCGATGTATCGCTTCAGATGCATTACGCACTCCTCTGCGCAAACCGGAGCTCGTCGGCCATTTCGCGTCCAATATGCGACCGCGTCCGCTTGTCGGGTCGCCCCTGCACGACGATGGTCGGCGCCAGATTGATCTGCGGATGGGGCGTCGTCGCGGTCTTCATGGTGTCCACACGGCCGCGGTCACCCGGAATCAGGAACTGATGGTTCCCGATCTTTGCCAGTTCCGGGACGTTGCGTTCGCCGACCCGATAGAAGCGATCCGCTCTCAGGTCACCTCCGAGATCGCGGCCACCGCCGAAGAATCCGCTGCTTCCAAAGCTGCCAAGCAGGTCCATGATTGAGCCGGAATCGCTGTTCCCGGATCCACTTGCATTTCCGCCGCCGAACATCGAGCCAAGCAGATTCCCCAACCAACCACCCGCAGGACCGGAACCGGTATCGCCTCGCTTGCCGAACAGTTGCTCGACCACGTCGTTCGATGCCCATGCGAACAGGGCATCGGCGAAGCGCCCGAAGGCGTTCTCCAGCGACTTCAGGACGCCGACGCCGTTGTAAAGATCGTCAAACAGTCCGCGTGTCGAATCCCGGGCCGCGTCCATGATCTCGATCTGGTCGCGGATCGCTTCGCGCTGCTGCTGGATCGCTTTGGTCGTTTCGATGATGGTCCTGCCGAAGTCAGAATCGGCGGATACACCGGCACGGCGAAGGTTGTTCCAAATCTCCTGCTCATCTGCGGACATGCCCATCGTCTGCAGTTCATCTTCCATGGACTGTACGAGGCTGATCGCCGCGGAATCGCGTTGCTTCTGCAAGGCGAGAACGCGTTGGATGTACGCCTCCTCCGTGAGGATTCCGGACTCCATTTCCTTCCTTAGCGAGGTAATCGCCTCCTCGAAACGAAGCAACGCGTCCGCTCCAGGAACAAGGAAGGAAGTAAGCCCACGCGTAGCAAACTCAAAGTCCTGCAGATACTCGGCAATATCCTTGTCGCGGATGCCCTCGGCGAGCCCGATCATCTCTTTCTTGAACTCGGCGATCTTGTCCGCCGGCACCTTCAGGCGCTCGAACTCGGCGACCTTCTCGGCGATGGTGTCCATTCGCCGCTCAAACTCGTCCATGACCTTGTTGCCGGTCCCGTCGAGCTCGGTCTGCCACTTCCGGATGTACTTCTCCATACTGTTGTCGGCACGGAGCATGCGGTCGGCGAGGCGGTTGGCGGCAGCGGCGCCGCGGTTGGCGCGACGGGCGAACTGTTCGTCGATCTTCTTGTCCGACTCGCGCAGCATCTTTTCCTGCGAGCCGTCATAGAGTCGATCGTTGTTCGGGTCGCTGATCGAGAGCTTGTTGTAGGCGGCAATAATCTCGTTGCGGGCCTGCAGCTTCGCTGCTTCCTTGTCGTAGCTGGCGATACGGCGCTCGATGATGTCCAGCGCGCCCTTGCTCTCTTTCTTGGCTTCCTCTTCGGCGGCGATCATGTCGCGGGTTGCTTTTGCAGACGCCCCTTCTGCCTCCGCCTTCTTCTGCAAGGCTTCGGCTTCCATCGTCCACTGTTCTTTGCGGCCGAATCCGCCCATCGCGCCACCGCCAACACTGGACGCTGCGCCGAAGATGTTGGCCAGCGGCCCCAGAGGACCGGTGAACTTCGACATGTTCCGCAGGCGTTCCGCGGTTGCAATCTTCGCCGTCGGGTCGTTGCGACCGATGTCCAGCAAGGATCGCTTCACGGCATCCAGTGCGGTGCCTACGTCAATCCAAGCGCGCTCCAGGATGCCGGCCGAGTCGCGCATCTTCTGCACGCGATCGGCGCTGACGCGCTCGAGTTCTTCGATGGCGTACTTGTTGGCCGCGTACTGACCCTCTTCGTCCCGAAGCGCGCGGAGATGGTTGTACGTCTCGATCGTCAGGAAGCCATACTTGTCGTTGAGCTTCTGGATCGAGTCGGCCGCGCCATCGGAGAGCGTTTCGATCTCGCTGGCGATCGAGCCGACAGATTGGCCCGTCAGGCTTGCGAGGTTGCTGGCGGAGCGCGCCACGCTTTCGAGCGCTTCTCCGGTGAGCTTTCCGGACAGCAGCAGCTGATTCACTGCCTGCGTGGCGACCTTGTAATCGCCAGTGGCGTTGCCGATCTCGTTGCGCAGGTCGAGCACCTGGCCAGCGGTGAAGCCCGCAGCGCTGCCCATGCCGATGATCACGCCTTCCAGTCGGCGGGATTCGATGTAGCCCTTGGCCGCCATGATCGCGAAGGCGCCAATGGCCAGCCCTGCGCCGCCTATGGCCAGTCCGGCGCCAGTAAAGGCGCTCCCCAGCAGTCCGGTTCTGGCCGTGAGCGACGTCATGGACGCCTGCGCCTGTCCCCACTGACCGTTGGCCAGCGCACGTACCAACGAGGCCACGCTTTGCTGCGTATGCACCGCCTGCAGGTTGAGGTCGCCCAGGCTGCGGGTCATCACATCGGATGCCTTGCCGGCGTTGAGCGTGGCCGACCGCATCACGTCGATCTTGTCCTGGTACTGCTGGAAGACCTCCGGCTTGATCAGGCCGAGTTCGGATGCCCTGTGTAGCCTCTCCTCCATATCGGCCAGCTTTTCCAGCTTCGCAATGGTCGGATCGATCTGCCCGAGCAACTGTTTGAGATTGAGTTCCTGCGCCTGCGTTGCACGAGCCGTGGCCTCCTGCTGCGAGGCCAGACGCTGTTCGGCAAGGCGCATTGCCTCCACGCGCTGCGCCATACGCTCCTGCTCGGTGCCGGCGCGGGCCATGACCTGGGCCTTCCAGTCGATGCCCTGCGCGGCATCCCGCGCCGCTTCTGCGAGGGCGCGCTCCGAGAAGTTGGCAGCCTGGTTCGCCTCCGCCCACGCCATCGCCTGCTGCGCGATGCTGCGGTACCGGTCCTCGCTGCCCTGAATTGCAGCGCCGGTCGCATTGGCCGTGCGCATCAGGTTGTCGTACTCGCGCTCAAGGATCTTCGTCGACCCGCTGACGTTCTCCGCGGCGGTTGCATTGGCGTCGAGGGCCTTGGTCGCGTTTTCCAGTCCGCTGGAATTAACCGAATAGGACAGTTGGGCGATGTCTGTCACGTCTTCACCTTTGCCTGTTCCGCCGCCCGCGCCTGCGCAGCAGCCTGTTCATCGCGTGCTTCCCGAAGGAAGGCGTTGTCCATTTCCAGCAGCATTCGGATCTCTTCTGGCCGCACCGTTCGGCCGGTGAGCTCGGCCCATGCGCCCAGGTCCGCAAAGGTCAAAGCCTCGGGCCCCGACCGACGCCGCGGATTGAGTTCGTCCCAGAACCAATCCCAGACGTGCGCAGCTTCGTCCGGGTAGTCGATCTCGGGATTCTTCGACGGCTCGCCGAACCGGATGTTCTTCTGGCGGCGCGTCTCTCCGTTCTCGTCCGGCATCTCGTACCGGACGGTGAGGCGGACAGCCTCAGTCAGCTTCGTCCGGATCTCGGCGAAAGAACTCCTCGGTTTCGCCGAGCTCCTTGTCGATCTGGTTCTTGATCCACGGCAGCGCCTTGAGTACCTTGCGCACGTTCGCTTCGTTGTAGTCCGGCTTCTCGCCGCGGAAGGTCAGGTCGCCCTGCCATTCCCATCCGCCCACCGATGCCACCAGCAGGTCCAGGCGGTTCGCCTCGATGCGCTCGGCCGTGAGCTTGCCCTTGCCGGACAGCCGCTCGTTCAGCGCCTTGCGCGCCGCAGCCTTCACGGTGTGATGGGAATCCGGCAGCAGGGTGATCGAGAGTCCCACGGGCTCCTCGGTCGCAGGGTGCAGGATGTCGATCGCGCGCTCGGTGGCGACGATGTTCGCAATGTCGGTCATTTCGTGATCCTTGTGATCCACGATCCGGGAAAAGAACCGGCGGGGAAGCGGGTCGGATCAAGTCCCACCTTTCAGGCCGAAGCCCTACCCCGCCGGTATGCGGTTACGGGCCGACCGGAGCCGCCACGACGATCGGTGCCTGCTGCAGCGCGATCGTGAAGACGTTGAGGCGGAAGTCCTCGTTCCGGCCGCCCGGGATGTTCGGGCCGGCCACCAGGCCACGCCAGTACTCGAGCGAGCCGTCGGAACGCTCGACCTTGAAGGCGTAGTTGCCCTTGTTGTACGGGTCGCCGGCGGCACGCATTGCGGTCTGGCCCGGGTCGGTCAGGTCTTCGGCCACCTCGACCTGGGGATCGCCGGCGTTGGTGATGCCCTTGGCCTTGAGCGCGACCTGCGTGTCCCAGGTGTCGTAGGTCAGGATGTTGGTGCTGATACCGCGCTCGCCGGCGCTACCGACCTTCTTCACCTGCACGTAGAGCAGGCTCGGGAAGCCGGTGGACGCACCGTCGTCGAGGTCGTCGGGTTGCGGCGTGACGCAGATGAAGAGCTTGTCGCCGCTGTTGGAGAATGCTTCGGACATGGTGATTTCCTCACGTTGGGGCATGAAAAAGCCCGCGCGAGGCGGGCGTACAACCGGCGGCGCCGGGACTGGGTGCGAGTTGGTGGACTCGCTGAATTTGTTGCATGAAAAAGGCCCGCCGAAGCGAGCCTTGTGGATTCTCAGATTGTCGTGGCGCCTACCGGATCGCCTTGCAAAGTTCGATCGCCTGCTTCGCCGTGAAGCCTTCCTTGATGTACGCGACGTACGCCTCGCGCTGCAGCTTCGCCATGGCGCGCTGGTATTCCAGCATAGCCGGCATCGAGCGCCGCATCTCTTCGAGCGCCGCGGCCTTGTCGTCCTTTTTGAAGTCCGCCAGCAGGGAGACTTTTGGCTTGTCCATCACTGCGGCCGCACCAGACGGATCATGGATGCCTTCGGATGCACCTCGGCCCACACCTGTCCTTGAGAGCCATTTGGCATCACCACGTCAAACAGGCGCTCGAGTTTCGGCGCGACAAGTCTGTCGTCGGGAGTGGCCCAACGGATTTGAGGCGTTGGATTCCATCTCGCGGCCTCCAAGCTAGACCCTTCAGACTGCATTTTCGATCCTCCGGAACCCATCGTATGCCGCCGCACGCTCGGCGCCGATCCATTCTGCCAGAACCTGGCCGGATGGGTCCGGGGTGCCGAATGTGTCCCTGTGACCGACCCCGATGCCGCCGCGGCCGGGGAGCGCCTTGATCCCGACGACGTTGCCGGTGTCCAGCAGTTCCTTGCGGCCCGTGAAGCCACGCCACAGGTCCATGTCGATCCTGCGACTTCCCTCGCTGCACAGGCGCTTCAGCAAAAGCAACCCGGCGCCTCGGCAGGCCGTGGACGCCAGCGAGGCATGGAACGCGCTAGGGATCGTCTGGTGCCGCCTCGTGGCGACGTTGTAGTAGCGCGCGACCCGCTCGCCGGCCAGTTCGGCGCGATCAAGCGCGGCCAGAACCGTGGTGATGTGGTCCGGCAGGTAGGCGTCATCGTCCTCCAGGATCACCAGCACCGCATCATCCGGCACCCGCGCCAGACCAGCCGCCATGCACGCCGCCTGCGTGTTCATGCCCGGCCGCCAGCGCCAGAACGGGCGGAAGACCTCGACCTCGATCCCGTCGCGCACCGCAGGCACCGGTGTCGCCGGGTCGCAGTCGTCGACGATGATCCAGCGAGCCGGTCCGGTGTAGGCCTGCGCATTGACGTAGCCGGCCAGCAGGGCCAGGCCTTCGGGCCGGCCACCGGTCGGGGTCAGTAGGTGCAGCACGCGGCCTCCAGCAACTGCGGGACGACCTTGCGCACGTCATGGTGGCTCTCGGCGTACTCTCGCCAGCCGGACAGCGGCCACAGTTTCCTGACCTCGGCAACCATCGCGTCTGGTGTCGGTGTAACACCACCACGTCCGCTGTAGTTCCGGCGCATGGCGTCGGATCCAATGTCCATCAGCGGCCCCTGATACGGCCGGTCGTCACACACCACCACCGGAGCACCGCAAGCCATCGCCTCGACCGCGCACCGACCGCTGGCCAGCACGCAAGCCGCGTCCCGCAGCATGTCGCGCGCCTGAGTAGGCGTGGCGTTGCGGACGTGGACGAACTGCAGGCCAAGCCGCGCCGCGACCTCGGGCAGCCATTCCAGTCCGCCGCGGTTGGCGTAGCGGACGACGGTCGACTTCCGGTTTTTCGACTTCGAATGAGGCGACCAGAACTCCAGGTCGATCGGTTGGCGGATGATCGCGTGGTCCCAGATCGGATCGAACGCGCGGCCGTTCCGCTGCCAATGTCGCGAGACTTCCTCCGACGTGAAGGCCCATACATCGCCCCAGCGAGGTTCCTCGTCAGGCACGATCCCGTGTGAGACGACCAGCACCCGCCCGCAGGACTCCATGAACGGCTGCGTATGCCCAGCGTTGGCGAAGATGCCCAGGTCATAGCCCGTGGCCGGCGGCGCGTCTCCGGCGCCCACCACGTCCACGGAATGACCGAGCCGGCGCAGTTCCGTGGCCACCGTGGCGATCCACGTCTGCACGCCTCCATCGCGTCGCCCCGGCGTTCCCGGTGCCCGCTTGCTTGCAATCAGGATCCGCACGACCACCCCTCGATCACCAGCACCTCGTACCGGCCGGGCCGGTGCCGCCACATGTTCGCCCGGTGCCGGCCGTCGATCTGGCCGACCACGCCCGGCGCGAACTCCATCAGCACGATCGGACCCGCATCCCGGCGCGGCGGCTTGTCCACCTTCATCTTCGGCTGCAGCGCGATCATGCGATCGGTATGGGCGCCGATCTGCGTGTGGTCCCAGAACTCCCGCCGCACCCGCGTCCTGCCGCGGCGCAGCTTCGGCATCGGCACATCCAGCACGGCGCACCACTCGCGCGTCAGGCGGCTCATCAGTTCGATGGCCGATTCCTTCGGACTGAACCGGAACGGCCGCAGCGCGTCATCCCACGTCGCCAGTTCGGTCATGCCCGAAGCGCCTCCGCCAGCGGCCGGCGAGGAAACCACTCCAAGGCCGACCCTTGCGTCGCATTCACCACTTCGACTCCTTCCGCGTGAAGATCCTCGGCCATCGCCTCGAACCGGTTTCGCCAGACCGCAATATGCGATGCCGGCGCGCTCAGCATGTTCTTCCCGTCCATCCGGACGTGTTCGCCGTGCCAGTGGCCACCCTGCTTACGATGCATGTCGAAGCCCAGCAGTACGATCTTCCGCGCCCCGAAGTGCCAGGCGAGGTTCACGGACTGGTAGCCGCTGTTGCCGCCGCTGTTCACGCATCGCGGCTCCCGGCAGAGCCCGAAGCCCTCCCGCAGCGTGACGCGCTGCAGGCGGTAGCGATGCGCCGCCATGGGGTCGCAGGTCCAGCGCTCGCCGGCGAAGCTGCGCGCCGCCTTCCCGTACCGATCCCACCACTGCAGGTCGCCGGCGTAGAGCACGTCCGCCCAGGGCAGCAGTTCCCATGTGTTGTTCACTACGATCACGCGCCACGACCGATGACGCCGCAGCAACCCCAAGTCGACCTGCGCCATGCTCGGTCCGGATGCGCAGATGATCCATTTCTTGCTCATCCATCAACCATTGCTCGCCAGGAGATGGTCACCGGGTAGGCGACGCGGGTCGTCTCCGGCAACACGTTTGCCACCCACGGCTTCACGTAGACCCGAGCGATATCGAAACGTGTGCCCTTGTTGAAGTACTGCACGACCTGATTGGCCAGTGCGAGGCCGGCCATCAGGCCACCACCAGGACGGAAGCAGACGTTCACCTGCGCCAGACCCTGCATCATCGTCGGGCCGTCGTCTTCCATCCCGTAGTTCCGCGACCGGTTCGGTATCCACTGCGCCTCCAGCCATTTCCCGGTCGACGGCGGGGTGAACGCCACGTCCGGATAGGCCACAGGAAGCGCCGGCGTCGACAGGGCAGCGAAGGCCGCAAGCCGCAGCGCGAAGGCGTCATAGATCGCGTCGTCGATCATCGAATCTTCGCCTCTGCATCGCGTGCCGCGTCGTCCACGTATTCCTGCCAGCGCTGCAGCGAGGTCCGCAGGAACGCCTTGCCGCTCTGGTTGTACTCGCGCCCGAGCGAGTCCTCGCCCACGAACCCGAACTCCTGGCGCATCGCGTACTCGGCGGTCCATCCGGCGTAGACCGTCTGGCCGACCTCGAGCTTCGCGAACACCAGCGCCGGATCGCTGCCGCCACCGGAAGGCGACGTCGCGGCCGTGGTGCTGTTCCGCAGGAAGCCGTCCTTCACCGGCATCCGACCGCCCTGCGCCTCCGGCACGTTGGCTTCGTCCATCACCCTCGCGGCCGATGCGCGGAAGATCGCGTCCTGCCGCTGCTTGCACTTCTCGGTCATGGCGCGGACCTGGGCAGCGAAGTCGTTACCGGCCACGGGCACCCTCCGCCTTGTTGTCAATCCGGAAGATCTTCGTGCAGCGGCAGTTGGCGATCTCGTCGGCACCAGCGCCCAGAGACGTGTCGCCCGGATACCGCAACATCGCCCCGGATGGCGACAGGAACGGCTCGCCGAAACGGCGCTCCTGCCCGTTCATGGCTTGATGCGTATCCCGGGTCTTCCGGTCGCCGGTGGCGCCCCAAGTACCGATGACGTTCTCCGGAAGCAGGTCGCCGGCCTCGATCGCTTGCCGGTAGCTTTCCTCCCGCGCCGCGTTCATGGACGTGATCGACTCGGTGCGTGCGATGGTTTCGCCACGCAACGCCAGAAGCCGATCGGCGTACCTCCCTGTGATCTTGTCGACGTCCGCGGCCGACAGCGGCCGGCCCTCCTTGATCGCCTTGCGCACCGCAGCATCGAAACGCTTGTCGCGGCGGGCACGGCTGAAGTACCGCGACATCTGGGCCGGATCGCCGCTCAGCAGTTCAGCCCGGGCATTCGCGACGTACTGCGCCTGCTGCGACGTCAAACCGACGACACCGCCGGTCCTGCGCCCCGTGGTGCCGACGCGCCCCACGATGTCCAGCGCCGTCTGCCGCGGCGCCCGGCCCATTGCCATGCCCTCAGCGATCGTCGTGCGAATCGCGTCACGCTGGCTGTTGATGATCTCCGTGACCAGGTTGGCGGAGTGCTGCTGCAACCACTGCTCGGCGCCTGCCGCGCGGATGTCGAAGCTGAAGTGCACCTTCATCGCCTCGGACGCCGGCGCCCGCCACTGGCCCTGCAGCAACGGCGCATTCGACACCAAAGGGGGAATCTCCAGCGCAGCCAACCGGCCACCTTCGGCAAAGACTGATCGCACGGCTTCTGCCAGCGGCGCGAACCTCGCCGAATTGATCCCCAGCGCTTCCGTCAGCGCGTCCACGCGGCCGATGCGGATCAGCTCCGCCATCGCGTTGACGCCGGCCTGATTGCGCACGTCCTCGAACGCCGCCAGGAATGCGCGCCGGATCTTCGGCTCGAAGCCTTCCGCCAGCTTCTCAAGTTGGCGGCGGGTCAGCTTTCTGGCCATCAGCGGCGTGCATGGTATTCGTAGATGACCGTGAGGCCACCGGGATTCAGCGGCTCGAGGTCGACCAGGTTGTAGTCCTCGCCGTCGATCCGGATCCTGTCGGACTTCTCGGGAACGATGCTCAGGTCCGGCGAGATGATCCCGACCTTGTCGCCCGTCAGGATCAGCGTGGCGTCGCGATCGGTCAGGCTGTAGCCGATGTCCGCGAGCTTGCAGGCATACGGCGTCGGGGTGACGGTGGGATTGTGCGGCGGGCCGGTCAGCACGTCGCGGACGATGAAGGCGTCCTTGCCGTACTTGGCGATCAGGCGCTTGGCCGTGGCCTCGAGCCGGACGTACAGGGCGTCGACCATCACACCACCCGGACAGCAGGCCAGCAGAACGCCTTCGTCAGCAGGCCCGACAGGATCTCGTCGATCACCGTCACCACCGGCCGCAGCGGGTTGCCGTCGGCATCCTGCGATACCGCATAGCCGACCTCGATCGGGCCGACCTTCTCCTTGTTCACCAGCTGCGCCGGCACGTAGTCGGGCGACAGGCTGCCCGGATTCAGCAGTTCGCGGTACGCAGCCTCGTATGTAGCGCGCTCGACCTCGATCGGCACCTCGTCGTCGGGGATCGGATTGCCGGCGCGGTCCGTTGCCCCAGTGCGCGGCCACTCGCGTTCCTGCTCACGGCCTCCGGTCTTCTTCCCGGGAAACGCCGGACCGCCGCAGCCGCACGCCTGGGCGCCGTAGCGCTGGTCGACGTAATCGCTGCCGCGGACCAGCGCGGCCTCCCGATCTGGCTCGGTGCCGGCGGCCCAGTCGGCACGGCCTCGGTCGGCGTTGTAGACGTTCGCGTCTGCGAGCGTGCCGTAGTAGGCCATCGGTCAGCCCTGCCCGCCCTGTGCGGCTTCCGCTTCGACCAGCGCGGCCTGCAGCGTCTCGATCTTGGAGTTCTTGCCCTTCTTGATGCCGAGTTCGGCCAGTCGCGCGAGCAGCACGTCCTTGTCGTCCTCCGGCGCCGGCGGCATGAACTTCGATTCGGGCGGGCCTTCATGCAGTATGCCGGCCTTCAACCACGCGGCGACGACTGCGTTTTTCTTGATCTCGGCCCAGTCATGGATCGAGGTCGGGGTATTCGGTTGCAGCAATACGCCATGTACCGAAAGCGGATTGCGGTGCGTGTTGATGACGGTTGCCATGATCCTATTCCTCGAAATGGAACGCCCCGAGTTACCCCGGGGCGTTCGACTCAGCGCTTTGCTTCAGTGGCGGGTGGTCAGATGCCGTCCAGGTAGCTGAGCTCGCCGGGGAGACGCACGTCCAGGCCGCCCAAGCGCATCACGCCTGGCACGTCCCAGCGGATCGGGCCCGACTGGTACACCGGCAGGAACCGGTGCGGCATCGGCATGTGCAGCTTCAGCACCTGCGGATCGTTGCGATACGAGATCAGCCGCGCAACGCCCGACACGCCAGCGGTGTCCAACCCGCGCAGACCACGGAGGGTCAGCGGACGGCCGGTCATCGCCGTGTACGCGTTGTTGCGCAGGTAGAAGTTCAGGATCGACTCGTCGCTATCCGTGGACATGCGGCGGGTAGCGACGACTTGGAACTTCGACCATGGCATCAATTGCGTGTCAGCCATTGCGACGGTGTTGGTCGTGTTGAACACACCCAGCAGGCCGGCGTTG